>OBKM01000112.1_pt1 | contig 37910 bp, 33 predicted proteins | sample 1519691 | NCBI WGS metagenome assembly OBKM01 (sample SAMEA37050418, study PRJEB22526) | metagenome | biome: saline pan; feature: lake; material: water | place: Egypt | collected 2015 | depth 0.5 m
CCTTCGAGGACGTCCCGACCCAGGTCCTCGATATCGGCGATTACACGCACGCCGTCGAGAGCCAGGACGACTTTATCGAGGGTTCGCTGTCCATCGTGGAGGAGCCCCCAGTTCCGGATCTTGACGGGCTCGCTGTCAGCATCGAGGACGGCTTCACCATCGGTGACGACTACCCGGTGAACGGTGACCAGATCTTCGACGGCTCGATCTACACCCCGAGCGGCCTGACGTTGCCGCCGGAGGCCGATGAGGACGACGAGCGCCTCGAGCCGATCGTCGACGGTCAGCACGTCGGCATCACCGGCCTGCCCGTGCAGGATGAGGTCTACGAGTACCTCACCCCGCCCGAGAGTAACCTTCTCGGCTTCTCGACCGCCGAGCAGACTGTCGCTATCTCGTTCGACGACACGACCGAGAGCCCGGTGGAACTGGACTTCACCCAGTCGCTCCTCCACGGGCTTGCGCCTGTCGCCTTCGAGGTTGATGCCTTCGCCGACATCGACGAGGGCAACTTCTCCGAGCCGTTCGTCAGCGAGGGCGGCAACTCGCTCGTGTTCGAGTTCGACGAGGACAACATCACCGGCGGCCAGAGCCCGACCATCCAGCTCAACCTGGAGTGGGCCGCTCTCGACCCTGTCGAGGGCCTTGACGTCGCCGCAACGAACAACATCGACTACGAGACCGATCACGAGCTCATCGACCCCGATGGCGACACGGTGAGCGACAACTTCGTGACCTTCGAGACTGGTGCGAGCGGTATCTCGCACGCGGACACTGACGCCGGTAGCTTCATCGGTGAGGAAGGCAGCGTCAGTGACCTGCGAGTCAACCCCGAGGCTGACGGTGCCGAGGACGGCACGGCCAACCCCGGCGCGTTCCTCGTCCGACAGGGGCAGATTGTCACCCTCGAGGCCGAGGACCGTGGTGACACGATCAGTGTCTTCGAGGCCGAAACCGAGGACGGCGAGTTCGTGCTCGGTGACCGGGTTGACGCTGTCGACTTCGACGACACTGCACCCGGTCAGGTCGCCAACCTCAACACGGCCAACCTGACTGTCGGTGAGCAGTTCTTCGTCACGTTCGGTCAGGACCAGAGCGAAGCTGTCGCACTCGATGTCAGGCCGCTTGACCTCGAGGTCAGCGCGCCCGACTCGTACGACTTCTTCGATCTCTTCGAGAGAGGCACTGACAGGGTGCCGATCCCGGTCGAGATCGAGTCCGAGGACACGACCTTCGGCGATATCGAACTCTGGTTCAACTTCGAGGACCCAGACGGTGACCAGGCCGAGAACGTGCCCCTGAACGGCACCGACATCGGCGAGGTCATCCACGTCGAGCGTACCGACACCTCCGGTACCGGTGACCGACTGGTCGAGACCGTCATTCCGCGCGTCGACCTGAGCCAGGGTCTCGACGAGGCCGAGTTCGAGAACCTGACCGGTGACTACAGCATCACGGCGCTGCACGCCGACTCCGGCGTGACCGACACCGCCGAGTTCACCATCGAGGAGGCACCTGTGCCCGACGAGCAGCCGGCCGACGATGTGAACATCGTCTCGCCGAACCTGTTCGAGCCTGCTGTGCCCGGTATCTTCGACCGCGGTGACATCATCCCGATCGAGCTCGAACTCGAGGGCGGGAACGTTGCAACGGTGACGTTCGGTGACTTCGACGAGCAGAACGTCGAGGTCTCCGCCACCGTCATCGACCCGACGTTCGTCCCCGAGGAGGAGTGCTGCACGGAAGTGCAGTTCTACCTCAACACCTACCAGATCGGTGACGAGGACCGCAACCAGGGCTTCTTCACGGCCCCGCACGACGATGTTCCGACTGAGGTCATCGACGTCGAAGTGAACCCCGGTCAGCAGATCGATGGTGGCTCCGCCGGTGGCGCAGTCCTCTCGCCCGGTGAGGTCGAGGACGGCACCTACCCCGGCCTGCGCTACGACCTGCACGCCGCAGGTGGGTTCCAGCCACACACCGCGCCCGGTGTCGACCGTGACGACGTGAACGCGCTCGACATCGAGCAGCGCTCGACCGACGACTTCATCTACCACAAGGCGCCCGGCGCAGGCGAGAACGCGCTTGGCAACTTCGTGGATGACGAGCTCGAGGTCGACGACATCCTCGGTCTCATCGACCAGGGTATCGTCACGCCCCTCGAGACCGAGACGGTGACCGAGACGGCCGAGGTGCCGCTGACGCGCGGCCCGGCCGGTCAGTTCGTGCCTGCAGGCCCGGATGACGTCGTCGTCGTCGAGCCTGGTGAGGAGTTCGAGCGGACTGTCTTCCAGGACTTCGTTGCTGAGGAGGATGCGCTCATCGTCCAGTCACAGTCGGCTGGTATCGAGGGTGTGCTCCACGAGGCGGAGATCCGGGCCGGTTCGGACGACCCGACCTCCGTCCTCGACCGCACGCAGAACCACATCGTCACGGACGAGTTCAGAAACGCCACTACGGGTGAGGCCCCGCTGATCGACTACTCGGTGTTCGCACACGAGACGGTGGCTCAGCTGCCGTCCTCGACGACGGGCCCGGTGCAGACCTTCGATGACCGACAGATCCGACCCGAGGGTGTGGACCCGAACCTCCCGCTCGAGGACGTGCTTGAGGTCACCGATCCGGTCGGCTTCGGACCCGAGTTCGGTGAGGTTGTCGCCGCACAGAACGACGACGGCAACCTGGCCGAGTTCTTCGCCACCTACCAGCTCGACAGCGACACTGTCGGGGTGGAGCTGGCTGATCTCGTTCCCCAGGCGGTCGACAGCCTGAACTTCGCCGTTGAAAGCGAGCTCGAGCCGCGTGGCGGCACGCAGCCCGACATCCCGGAGAGTGTGAACCCCGAGCTGCGCGAGAACAGCCTGGGTGCAGACACGACCGAGGAACTGGACCTCGTCCAGCGTGAGATCCAGTTCGACGACGTGCACACCTTCGATGGCAATCTCGAAGTGCCCGGTCAGGAGAACTACGAGCTGACCGGCACCTCGACCGCTGCGCCCGGTACCACGGTGGACATCAGAATCATCAGCGTCACTGGTGAGGACACGCCGTTCGCCGAGGAGTTCGGCAGCGTCCAGACGGTTGCTGCCGACGAGCCCGGTGCGCCGGCGACCTGGTCTGTCGATGCCAACTTCGCAGAGACGCGTGACGACGTCGCTATCCAGCCTGGGACCGAGTTCACCGCCGACATCTCGCTCGCCGGAACCGGTCTGAACCTCCGGAGCGTTGGTGGCGTGGTCCTCGACGACCCCGAAGTCGAGACATTCCAGTTCAACAACCAGCGCACTGACGGTGACACCGTGCGAGTGGCGGCCTACCAGGCCAACCGCATCTCGCAGATCGAGATCCTGGACGCCGATGGCGACACCATCGGTGAGACCGGTGTGCTCGATCGCGACCTCAACGAGCAGTTCTCCATCGAGGTGGACCAGCTCGAAGAGAACCAGGACGTGACCGCGGTCGCGACGATCATCCAGCCCGAAGAGGGTGAGGTGCTCGCCGAGGAGACCGCCCAGATCAACGTTCAGGATGAGAGCGCTCCGTTCTTCGACGTGCGCAACCTGGTCCCGCAGTCGGCGACTGTGACACAGGGTGACATCGTCGATGTCAGCGCGGACATCCAGAACATCGGCGATCTGGCGGACACCCAGGAGATCACGCTGGAGATCGACGGCCTCGCGTTCGATGACGAGGTCTCGCTGGCAGGCGGTGAGAGCGAAACGGTCGAGTTCACCGTCAGCACCGACGATGTCCCGCCCGGTGACTACACGCACACCATCTCCAGCGCCAACGACTCGGCCTCCGGGTCGCTGACCATCGACCCCGAGCCCGAGGATGCCGAGTTCGACATCGTCTCGTTCAGCCCGAGCGATGCAACCGTCGACCAGGGTGACGTCGTCGATGTCGAAGCGACGATCCAGAACGTCGGCGACCTCGAGGGCACGCAGACGGTGACCCTCGACATCAACGGTGTCGAGTTCACCGAGGACCTCACGCTCGGTGCCGGTGATGTCGGCACCGTGTCGTTCAGTGCCGACACCAGCGACCTTGAGGGTGAGTTCACCCACACCATCTCCACCGACGACGACTCGGTGTCCGGGTCGCTGACTGTCCAGGTCGACGATGACGACGACGCTGACGACGACGGTGCTGGCTTCGGTGTCGCCATCGCCGCACTCGCCCTGCTCGGTGCAGCGCTGCTTGCGATGCGCCGCCAGGTCGAGTGAGGCCGATCGCGACCCCGTGACCCGTTGAACTAACCGCATTCTTCTTTTTTCACCCCCACAGAGTGGCGACGCTCTGACGACCCCCAACTCGCGGCGTCTCGCCCGCCCCTGCCGGGGCGGCATCTCAATGCTTATCGCCGGCCCGCCACAACAACGGGTGATGAGCAACCTCGACACGGACGAGGTGGCAGCTCTCTACGATGACCTGCTGGCCACGTACGAACTCGAGTGGCGCCGGCGTGGCCACCGGAGCATGCACCTGGGGTGTTACGACGAGGACCACCAGGAGCCCGCGGCGGCGGCTGTCAACACGATGTGTCTGCTCTCCGAGATGGCGGCCATCGAACAGGGCGAGCGCGTGCTGGCGCTGGGCTGTGGGGCCGGCGAGGATGCGGCCTGGCTGGCCCGGGCCAACGGGGCGACGGTCGTCGGCGTCGACATCGCCGGGCGCCTGCTCGACCGTGCCCGCGAGACCGCCGAGAAACAGGGGGTCGCCGACCGGGTTACTCTCGTGCAGGAGGACTTCCACGAGCTGACCAGCATCGCCGAGGGCTCGATGGACGTGGTCTGGGGGCTGGAGGCGCTCTCGCACTCACCCGATCGCGGGGTCGTCCTCGAACAGGCCCACCGCGTGCTCGTCCCCGACGGGCGTGTCGCCGCCTCGGATATCTTCCTGCGCGACCCGACCGAGGACGACCGTGTCAGTGCGGTCGAGACGGCACTCGGCCTCCGTCTGGGGACCATCGACGCGTTCGAGACGACACTCGCCGGGGCAGGGTTCGAACAGATCAGCGTCCGCGACGAGACCGAGCGGGTCCGCCCCGACACAGAGAACCGCCGACAGTTCGCCCGCCTCGCCCATCCCGTGGGTCGGGCACTCGGGCTGGTCGGGCTCGTCTCCTCCCGACAGGTCGACGCGTTCCGTGCCTCCGTGCTTGTTCACGATCTCGTCTCCGATGGCGTGCTCGGCTACTATCTGGTCACCGCCGAACGCGCGTGAGCCTCCACTCCGGCTCACCCCCCGGCGTGGTCGCTGCTGCCGGCGCCATCTTCCTACAAGGAGGGAATCCCGGCCTTCAGGCCGGGAGGGAATCCGACAACTCCCAAACTAACCACGCTCTGACACTCAACCCGAATGCCGACCGTTAGCTTTAACTTACGTAAAAGCTTACACTTAGATGGATGAGAGCCGACTTCGATATGGAGCGAGGCGGGCCACTTCACGAAGCCGTGAAAGAATACGCCCGCGATAACGGGATACGCCACTCACGAGCGTACCCCGAACTCCTCCGGAAAGCACTCGAATCCGAAGGCTACGATGTCAACGGCCCCGACAGCGAATAAAACACTGGAAGCCACGCTCGCACCACCCACGCGGTGCAAAGAGCAACGCCTCCAGCAAACGCTATCTGAATACCGCGACGCACTCAACAACGCCTTCGAGCAAGACTGTACGACGATGAGTGCCACGAACGACGTGGTAACGCCGTACAACCTGCCGTATCAAGCGAAAGACGCCCTCAAATCCTACGTTCCAAAACTCCACAAGACGTACAACGCCAAAGAATTAGCTGAATGCAGGCGCTAAGCCCCCGTCCTCAACAAGCACCGCAGTCCGTGCAAGCGGACAAGGAGCGCAGTAGGGCGGGGATACAGCGCCGTCTTCACCTCACCCTGCACGTTCCGGTAACAGTCCCACAGGCCCACGCAAGCATTTTTATCAGAGAACGCCCAACCACAGTGTAAGATGGGCGTTCCGACCTGTGGACTTCGACTCGCTGGCCGTTCCACGCTGAACGGCTCGCTCCTTGCGAAGCTCCCAGTCACGGACAGCGTTCGAACGCGACAAGAAGCGTGCGCTGTCCCACGGAATTACCCCGTCGAGACACTAGGAGTGGGACACTCCGAAGGAACGCCTGTGGAGACTGCGCTCCCTGTGGGAACCACCCCGGTTCCTGCAAAGCGCGTCGTGGAAGCAGGAAGCCCCACCCTCAGCGAGCGCGTTAGCGCGAGCAGGGTGGGGTAGTTCACACGACGACCACCCGCTCCGCTTCGTGAACCGAGCCGGAAAGTTCGACCGTGACTCCGAGCGTGAGTACGAAATCTGCTGGAACGTTCCGCAACCCGGTCGAGGAACCAATTTCTGGATTCCGCTCAGGCTGAACCCCGAACAAGAGGAACTGTGGGACGAGCTGCTCGATGATGAATCGAGTACAAAGGTGGGCGAACTTCGCTTGCAGAAACACCGAAAAACGTGGACGCTCCACGTCACCGTTGAATACGAAATCAAGGACACCTCTGAACTGCCTAAGAATCCGACTCGGGTTGGATTCGATATTGGTGAGTCGATGTTGGTCACGGGCTGTGCCCTCCAACACGACACTCCCACCAAACCACTGTTACTCAACGGGAAAGAAGCCAAGCGAATCCGCAAAGAGATGTTCACGACGCTCAAGCGACTCCAAGAACGAGACGCTTCCGAGTGGCGCATCGAGGAACGCTTCTCGTACTACCAGAATCGACTCACGGACATCATCGAGAAGGCGTCTCGTGAGTCTGTGGAGTACGCTCGTCAGTTCGAGAATCCCGTCATCGTGATGGAGGACTTAGCGTACATCCGTGAGTCGCTTGACTACGGGAAGTACATGAACCGACGCCTGCACTCGTGGGCGTTTGCTCGTCTTCAAGGGCGCATCGAGGACAAGGCGAATGACGCGGGTATTCCGGTTCGGTACGTTCACCCGCAGTACACCTCGAAGACGTGTCACTCGTGCAAGCACATCGGGTATCGACCCCGGCAAGCCGAGTTCAAGTGTAAGAACTCGGAGTGCCACGTATCGACGTTTCAAGCGGATATTAACGCGAGTGCAAATATCGCACGTCGCGTAGACCCGTGGGGAGAGAGCCTGCTGTGGAAACAAGCAGGCGATGACTCGCCACAGGATGGGAGCGGTTGTGACACCGCCACGACTCAGTGTGAGCAGAGCGAGACACCCTCGCAGATGACACTCACAACGTTTCAAGAGTCGGAACCCACTGCCAGCGTTCACGAGACCTTTGGTCTCGTGCAGCCCGCCAGAAACGGAGGTTCTGGAGACGACGACTAACTGGCATTCCCACCGTGTGGGAAGCCCCGTCGTTTACGACGGGGAGGATGTCACCACGGCGGGTACAGCGCCGGGACGGCCTCGACCACGGGTGCAGGCGCCGGCTCTCGACCGACAGCCTCAGGTGTGTCCCCCGACAAGATATCTCGATGACACAGGTCGTGGTCCCTGTCAGGTACCCGCTCTCCGACCACTCCCGGGCGACACTCGCCGAGGCGATCCGCATCGCCGACCGTGAGGACGGCTCGCTCACGGTGTTGCATATCGACCTGTACCAGTCGAGCGGACGGGTCACCCGGAGTATGCTCAAAGAGGAGGTCGAAGCCACGTTCGGAACCCTCCCTAACGCCCGGTACGCGATCCGGCGCGGACTGCTCGTCGAGGAGTCCATTCTCGAGGAGATCGCCAGCGAGGACGCCGAGATCGTCGTCATCGGGAAAAAACAGGCCGGCAGATGGCGAAAGATGGTCCGTCGGCTCGTCGACGACCCCGATGTCGAGCAGTTCCTCCGGGCCGAACTGGACTGTCAGATCATCACCGTCTCCAGTGACGGCGTTGCACACACCGAGTGAGCTCAGTTCGAGACGATGCTGGGTTCGACGCGTCGCTGCTCGACCTCGGTGGCCAGTTGCTCGCGGAACGACTCCACCGAGAGCCCTGACTGCTGGTTCTCGAAGCGGTCCCGGACAGAGACCGTCCCGGCCTCGACCTCCTCGTCGCCGACGATGAGCATGTAGGGGACCCGGTCGTCGTGGGCCTGCTGGATCTTCTTGCCGACCGTCCAGGAGCGGTCCTCGATTGTCACACGGAACGCGGCGAACTCGCGGTTCTGCAACCGCTTGGCGTAACCCAGGTTCTCGTCCGAGACCGGGAGCAGCCGCACCTGTTCGGGGGCAAGCCAGGTCGGGAAGTTCCCCTTGAAGTGCTCGATGATCACGCCCATAAACCGCTCGAAGCTCCCCAGCAGGGCCCGGTGCACCATCACCGGCTGGTGGCGCTCGTTGTCCGCGCCGACGTAGCTCAACTCGAGCCGGTCGGGGATGTTGAAATCCAGCTGGACCGTGCCGATTGTCCACTCCCGGCCGAGCGCGTCACGGGCGTCGAGCCCGATCTTCGGCCCGTAGAAGGCCGCCTCACCGGACTCGACGTCGTACTCGAGGCCGAGTGACTCCATGGCGTCACGCAGCCCCCGGGTGGCCTGTTCCCAGCGCCTCTCGCCCCCGACGGCGTTGTCACCTTTCGTCTCCAGCTTGTACAGCACCTCCAGGTCGAACAGCTCGTATATCTCCTCGATGACGGCGAGTGTCTCGGTGACCTCGGTCTCGATCTGGTCCGGGCGGATGAACGCGTGCCCGTCGTCCTGGGTGAGCCCGCGCACCCGGAGCAACCCGGAGAGCTCGCCCGACTGCTCGTTGCGGTAGACAGTGCCGAACTCCGAGAACCGCACCGGCAGGTCCCGGTAGGAGTACTGCCCCTCGTCGTAGATGTGGGCGTGATTCGCGCAGTTCATCGGCTTGAGACCGTACTCAGTGTCGTCCTGCTCCCAGGCGAACATCTCGCCTTCCTCCTTGAACGCGTCGTAGTGACCTGTCGGCTTCCACAGCTTTGCCTTGTTCAACTCCGGCGTCCAGACCTCCTCGTAGCCCAGGTCGTCGTTTTTCTCGCGGATGTACGACTCCAGTTCCCGCCGGATGCGCATCCCGTTCGGGTGGTAGTGTGCACAGCCCGGGGAGTGGGCCGGGACCGAGAACAGGTCCATCTCGCGGCCGAGCTTGCGGTGGTCCCGTTCCTTGGCCTCCTCGCGGCGCTCGATAAACGCCTCCAGGTCGCCCTCCGACTCGAAGGCCGTCCCGTAGACGCGGGTGAGCTGGTCGTTGTCCTCCTCGCCACGCCAGTAGGCCGCGGACTGCTCCAGCAGCGTGATCGCACCGATCTCGGCTGTCGATGCGACGTGTGGCCCCTCACAGAGATCCTCCCAGCCGTCCTGCACGTAGAAGGAGACGGTGTCCTCGCCGGCGGCCTCGGTGTCGAGGATGTCCTGCTTGTAGGGGTTGTCCTCGTAGGCTGCCACTGCAGCCTCGCGCGGTCGCTCGACCCGGTCGAGCTCGTAGCCCGCGGCGACGATCTCCTCCATCTCGGCCTCGATGGCCTCCATGTCCGACTCGTCGAGCTCTACGCCCGCGATATCGTAGTAGAAGCCCTCGTCGGTCGGCGGCCCGATGGCGAGTTTGGCCTCCGGGTGCAGCCGCTGGAGCGCCTGTGCGAAGACGTGTGCCCCTGTGTGGCGCAGTACCCGCAGGTAGTCGTCGCTGTCCTCGGTGACGATCTCGAGCTCGCAGTCGTCCTCAAGCGGCGTGACTCTGTCGACGAGCTCGCCGTCGACCCGGCCCGCGACTGTGTCCCGCCCGAGTCCGGGGCCGATCTCGTAGGCCACGTCCTCGACGGTCACGCCGCGCTCTACCTCCATCGTCGAGCCGTCCGGTAGGACGACGGTTATCTCGGTTGAGGTTGTCTGACTTGACATCGTATCACTCCCGCGCGGTGCGCGGACAGACGCGGCTGGTCGGGTCCAGCACACGACAGAACTGGCAGGTCACGCTCAGCACCCCGATGTAAAACGGACACCTGCCATTGTGGCTGTACGTACCGCGCTGGGAGGCAAAAAGATTGCGCTACCTGTCGGGGAACATCGGCCCGCTGTCGACATCGGGCGACGGGAGCCCAGCCTGCTCGGCGAGTTCCTCGATGCGGTCGATCAACTGGCTGTACTCGTCGCTGTGTCTGAGCTCCGAGTAACTCCGGTTGGCCTCGAGGGTGGCCTTTTTCGAGACGAGCGCGTGGTACTCGCGCACGGACTCGTCGTCGGTGTCACGCTCCCCCACGGCCTCGACTGTCCCCGTGATCTCGTCACGCATCACCGGCTTCGTCAGGTACTCGTCGAACGGCATATCGATGATGCCGAACCCCGGATCGACGGCCGTCATCAGGACGATACGACAGCCCAGTCCGCGCTCACGCATCTTTGCGAGCACCTCGTCGCCGGCCATCCGTGGCATCTTGCGGTCCAGCAGAACGATGTCGATCGCGTCGTCGATAGTTTCCAGCGCCTCCTGTCCCCCGTAGGCCGTCAGCACCTCGTGGTCGCGCTCCAGCCACGCCGCGTACAGGTCTGCTATCTCCGGTTCGTCGTCGACGATCAGTATGGTGAGGTTTTCATGGGTCATGCTGTTCTCCCGTGCCAGCGCGTTCGGCTGACTTCGAGACGTGTCCATCTCTCCCACACACGTCAGATGAACGACCACAAATAAAATACTGTGGTTTTACTGGTGGAACCGAGCCCGGTTCACCGGCGCTGTCGCTCGGGGGCTATCCACGAGATAGCGGGAGGTGGATTTGAACCACCGGTCTGCGGGTTATGAGCCCGCCGGAATCTCCTGGCTATCCCATCCCGCTACCGGAGTATAACCTAGAGCCCCGGTTAAGGATTGTGGTTCCGCTGTCTGTCGGTCTTGGCCCCCGCTGATCCCCGTTCCGACCATCGCAGGGTGCACGCCCCGGCCGCGGCGGAGAGCCGGACAGTGGCCACGGTGACGGCTCAGGGCTGTGTGATGACGAACTCCACGACGCCGCGCAACCCCAGCGGGTTTGACCGCCAGTCCCCCCGCTCCCCCCTGACGAGTACCCGCCCGTCGGCGGTGATCGCACAGAGGGTGTCACCGTCCCCGAGATCGACCGGAAGGACGGGTGTCCCGGCATCGTCCCAGGCCCCGTCAACCCGTGTGAGCGTGTGCCGGTCGTCGACCGCGTGGCTCCCCGACGCGCCCGTGATGACAACCGCCGCTGGACGCTCGTGTTCAACCTGCCACCCCTCCTCGGCCCGGCGGTAGATGCCGTCCTCGCTTGCGGCGAAACACGTCTCACCGTCGGCAACATCGTGCACACCGGCGAGCCCCAGCCTGTCGAGCTCGTCGGTGACGCGGTAGACGCCGTCACCCGCGGCGAGGAGGCTGCCATCGAACCGTTGTGGCCCGGTCACCTCGCCGACAGCACGCCAGCCGAGCTCCCCATCCCAGGCGAGGACCAGCCCGTCCTCGCCGGCCGCAAGGGGGCGGCCGTCCGCGATCCCGACCGCAGCAACCTCGAAAGGGTCGCCCCGCCGCTCGAACCCCTCCCCCTCGTCGACGAACACCCCACGGACCGTCCCGACGACGACCTGTGTGCCGTCGGTCGCGACGGAGGTGGCCGTACACCGCTTGACGAGTCCCGCGTGACCGACACGACCCCCCGCAAGCGAGACCCGTGCGACGCCGATCTCGCAGGCGATAAAGCCCGTCCGCGTCGGCAGTTCCTCGCCGAACAGTCGCCGTGTCGCCGAGCTATCGCTGGTCATCAGACCGCCTCCCTGTACGCCTCCAGCGCCTGTTCGATATCGGCCCCGGTGTGTGTGTCGGCGACGATATCTGTCAACCCGGCGCGCAACTGCTCGCCCAGCGCGTTGACGTGCTCGAAGACGTTCTCCCGGGCGGCGTACCGCAGGGTCTCTATGCCGGCCGCCATCGTCACCGGATGTCCCGAGAAGGTTCCGGCCTGGAACACCTCCGCACCCGGGAGGCCGTGACCGAGCAACAGCGGCCCGTACCTCATGACGAAATCCGGCCGTCGGGGCCCGTCTGCGTCGATGACGCGTCCCCCGTCACCACGCTCGACAAAGAACGGGTACGGACGAACTGCTGCCCGTACCGACGAGTTGACCCCGCCCGGCAGCACGTCGAGCGCCCTGTCGTACAGTGTGCGTGACTCTCTGCCGGCCATATGTCAATGTTCGAGCGCGTGCGCTTGAAGCTGATGTGTTACGTGTCTGTATCCGTCGCATCCGCTCGACAGCAAAACCCCCCGTGGCGTGTCCAAACCCGGGCTCGGGCGTGGGTCCTCTCAGGGGCCAGGGCCCCACCTGGACTGATGACAAGGTTCCTTACAACGCCGACCGAACCGGAGGTATGCCGGACCGACGCGACCCACCCCCGACAGAGGAGGGGTGGTATGCCCTGCACGACTTCCGCCGGATCGACTGGGACGCCTGGCGTGACGCGCCGGAGTCCACCCGCGATCGTGCGCTCTCGGAGGCCGTCGAGTACCTCGACGAGCGTCTCGCCGTGACCGACGCCGAGGCGGGTGACTCGGCGCTGTACTCGGTGCTCGGTCACGAGGCCGACCTGCTCGTGTTGCACCTCCGGCCGACGACCGCACATCTCGATGCGCTCGGGCGAGGCCTCGAGCGAACCGCGTTCGGCGCGTTCACCGACCGGGCCGACTCGTTCGTCTCGGTGACAGAGGCCTCGGGCTACTCCGAGCCTGCCCGCGAGTACCTCGACGGTGACGACGAGCCCTCGGAGCCGGCAAACCACATTCAGACGCGGCTGTACCCGTCTATCCCCACGGCGACACACGTCTCGTTCTATCCGATGGACAGGCGCCGTGACCCGGAGCACAACTGGTACGACCTGCCCTTCGAGCAGCGGGCCGCCCACATGGACGCCCACCGCGACATCGGCCGGGCGTACGGCGGCCGTGTCGTGCAGATGATCACGAGTGCGATCGCCATCGACGACTGGGAGTGGGGTATCACACTCTGGGGGGAGGACCTCACCGAGATGAAGAACCTGCTCTACGAGATGCGGTTTGACCCCTCCACCTCCCGGTACGCCGAGTTCGGGCCATTCTACGTCGGCCGCCGGTTCCCACCTGCGGACCTGCCGGCGCTGCTCGCGGGTGACCCGGTTCCAACAGACGGGCCCAACGGCGCGACGACCGACCGTCAGATGGCCGGAGACACCGCCCAGTCGAAGGATGATACCGGGACGGGGGGGTCGACAGATACCACGGGCGACAGCGGGGGCGGGCCGGCCGGAACCGCCGACACCGCACCCGACCCGAATGTCGCCGACGACATCGAGACCGTGACCGACGACGCGATGCCGACACGGCTCGGAACGATGGGTATCCACGAGGGCGAGGCGTACGACCCGGGGGCCTACGGGCTGGTGGTGTACTCGACCGAGGACGCGAGCGCCCTCGCCGAGGAGGTGGCGGCTCTCCGGGGGACCTTCGAGCAGTACGACACCCACGTTATGACGTCGGTGCGGGCAACACGGGGCGAGGCGGCGGTGGTCAGCATCTGGGAGACAGAGCCGGCGGCCGGCACCGCGGAGGGGCTCCTGACGGGACTTTCGGGTGTCTCCCGCAGCGTCAGCGGCCCGTTGTGAGGGGGGCCCGGACGGCGAGAGCGCCCGCCCTGCAGACACCCCGAGCGGTCTCCGGGAGGCGCTTGCCGGCCTCGCCGGGCGGTTCGACCGCCACGACACCCACGAGGGGATGAGCGTCTCCCGCGAGGGTGTCAGGGCTCGTTCTCGGTGTCGGTGACGTCCACGTCGGGAAACGAGATGAGGTTCTCGCGGCCGATGCGGAGCTTGTCGACCCGGCCCTCCTCGGCCATCGAGGAGAGCAGCTGCGACACCTTCGCGTTCGACCACCCCGTCTCGTCGACGATATCCGCCTGCTTCATCCGGCCGCCGTTCTGTTCCAGCAACCGCTCGACCCGTTCCTCGTCGCTGAGCAGCTCCTCGTCGATACCGCCCCCGGCTGGACCAGTCACGCCGTCCGGGCCATCCCCTGCTGTCGCAGTGTCCGGGTGGCTGGTCTCGGCTGCGGCGCTCGGCTCACTGCCGGTGTCGTCGGCCCCGTCGGCGGCCGTGGGCTCGCGGTCGAAGACACCTGCGAGCCGGTCGCGGTACCCAACCAGCACCGCAGCCACCGCAGCCACACCGAGCACGATCACTAACACGCTGACCAGACCGAGCCCGTTGTCACCGTTCGGCTCGTCACCGTTGCCGTTGTCGGTTCCGTCCCCGACGAAGGTTGCCGCGAACGTCTCGGCGTCGAACTCGGCTGGCCCCTCCCAGCGGAGTTCGCCGTCCTGGATGAGCGCCGGCCCGGGTGCATTGCGCACACTGTACCCCTCCGGGGGGCTAACACGGAGCTCCTGATCGGCGGTTAGTGCCGGCAGCCAGAGCCCGTCCCCGGTCTCGAACGCGTCGTCGACCTGCAGCCGCTCGTCGTTCTCACCACCGACCTGGGCGAAGTTCTCCCAGGTGAGCGACACGGTCAGCGTCCCCGTTCGGTCCTCTGGTCCGCCCTCGATTGCGCTCGTTCGCTCGGGGCCGGACAGTGACATCCCCCGGTCGGTCCGGGCGTCGACGATGTCGATCACACCCTGGATGGTGGCGACCCCCGCGAGGTTGGACTCCCCGGCCTCGAACGCCGCTGCCTGCTCGGTGAACGCCGCCTCCTCAACGGAGTCGGCCAACTCGATGCGTTCGACGATCTGCCAGGTTGCGTCCCCGTCGGCGTCGAGTTCGACGACGAACGATGTCTCGCCGTCCTCGAGTCCGTCCTCGGCGGTTGCACCGCTGGCAGCCAGCATCGTGAGAGCCAGGGTGATGACAAGCAACGGGAGGACAGCCCGTCTCGGGGACCGCCACGACATACCCGGGAATCTGCCCCGGCCGGGCAAAATCCTTTCCATGACACGTGGCGCCCGAAACCCACAGCCCTCACCGCTGAAACACAGCAGCGTCCCGAGAGCCCTGACCCGGACCGGGCGACCCGTCGGTCGGTCGGCCACCCGCCAGGGGGCCCGCCGGTCGTGGAGCCCCGCTGTCTGACCCGACCGATCGACTCCCAACCGGACGGGGTCCGAACAGCGCCCGCACCGTTTTTACCGTTCGGCGCGGAACGGATGGTATGGACGCTTCCCGCGTGGTGACGGCCGCGGCCGTTCTCGTGGCGGGGCTCGTGGTCGCCGTTGCCCTCACCGCAGGTATCGCCGTCTCCGAGGACGGTGTCGCCAACGATACCTCGACAGTTGTCACCACCGACGGGGGGTCGTCGTATCTCTCCCCCCCGGCGGCCGAGGTGACCCGCGAGGGGTACAGCAGCCCCGGGTTCGATCTCTCGGCGGCGGCGGCGGCCGACTCTCAGCGCCTCCGTGGTGAACACCGCGCGGCGATGTTCGAACAGCGGTTCGAGGCTGCCGGCAACCGGTCGGAGCTGGTCGTGTCAGCCGCAGCCAGGCTCGGTGACCGTGCAGATGCGCTCGATGGCCACCACGGCGGACTACTGGCGACCTACAGCGAGGGCGAGCTCTCGACACCGCGGCTCCTGGCTCACCTCGCACAGACCAGAGCCGCTGCCGTTCAGCACCAGACCGTAGCCGACCGCATCGAGACTGTCGTCGCGAACGCCGACAACGTCGCGCTCCCGCAGGACATACAGGAGCAGTTCAGCACGCTGGCTGTCGAACTGCCGGCGCTGGAATCGCCGGTCACCGACGCGCTCGTCGACGGCCAACTCGACCCCGGACAGACCGTCTACGCGCAGGCGACCGACGACGCGGTCGTGCTCGCGGTCGCCGGCGAGACGCACATCCGGCAGGCCACACTCCGCGGTGAGCGTGACCGCGGCGGCGTCAACCGGTTCATCCAGGACGCCGGCGAGGACGAGAACCCCAACACGCTGGCGCTGGACCGGAGCCAGGAACTGTACCCGGGGCTCGAGGTGTTCAGCCCACCACCGTTCGACGCCACCACCGTCTACGGCATCCAGAGCACCACCGCCTTCGGGGAGGTCGTCGCGTACCTCGACGGCGCGACCAGAAACAGCTTCCACGAACAGCAACGCCTCACGGCCGCGGAGCTTCCTGTCACCGACGTGCTGACTGAGTCGGCCGACGACATCGAGCTGACCGTCGAAACGACCAGCCCGACCGGACCGATGCGGGTGACCGTAACAGACGGTGACGAGCCCGTGGAGGGCGTGAGGCTGTCGGTCGCGGACGACACCGTCGGCGTGACCGACGCGGCGGGCGGGCGCTGGGTCACACAGCCACTCGACGGCGCCACGGTGTCTGTCACCGTCGACGAGCAGACGCTCGAGCTGACACTGCCCGCGTGACTCCAGGGTCGCGGTCGTTGGGCCCGCTCGCAACGCCCCCTGGTCGCCACCAGCGACCGCTCTGTGTCGAGTTAACCACAGTCACACTGTTGATCACACCCTCCGCCCGGTGAATGCAGGGTCCATCCGCTGTTGTTGGGGTGTGTGCCGCCCGGTGCCCGTTCTGGGCCTGCCAGACCGGGTTCTGTCTGACCGATACGGTTCGCGGGTTCAGCCGTCGGTGGCGTTGCTCGTCGCGGTGCCAACAGCGGTTTCTACCGTGTCCCCGGCTTCAGATGCCCCCTCGTGACGGGCTTTCACCGCTTCTGGGTCGAACTTGTTCGACGAGCGGTTGGGTTCGAGCCCCGCCCGCTCGATGATTTCGATGTCCTCGGCCGGGTCCTGGCCCTCCGTGGTGAGGTAGTCGCCGGTGAGTAGGCCATCTGCCCCCGCCTCGAAGGGAAGATGCTGCTCGTCCGGTGCGAGATTGACCTCTCGACCGCCGGTCAGGCGAACCCGGGCCCTTGGGTGGAGAAACCGGTAGACTGCGATCGTCTTGATGAGTTCCGTCCGCGAGATGTCCGCGTGGTCCCGGTCGCCAAGTGGTGTCCCTTTCACGGGGTTGAGGATGTTCACCGGCAGCGACGAGACACCGATCTCCTGCAACTCGATGGCGGCCTCGACCCGGTCGGTCGGTGTCTCGCCCATCCCGAGGATGACACCCGCACACAGGTCCATCCCGACTGCCTTCGCACGTCTGAGCGTCTGCAGGCGGTCCTCGAATGTGTGAGTGTTGACAATCTCCGGGAAGTAACGCCGCGAGGTCTCAATGTTGTGATTGTAGTGGTTGAGCCCCTCCTCGGCGAGTATCTCCGCCTCCTGCTCGGTGAGCAACCCCAGTGAGGCGTCGATTTCGACATCGGTCTTGTCGCGCACGAGCCGGATCGCACTGACTATCTCTGCCCACTCCTCGGGCCGGTTCACGCGCGAGACGCCCTTCTCTGCGACGACGATGCCGAACCGCTGTGCCCCGTCGGCCTCGGCGCGTTCCGCGGCTGCCAGCACCGCCTCTGGCCCGAGAAAGCCGTACGTCTCGATACCGGTGTCGAAGTGTGCCGACTGTGCGCAGAAGCCACAGTCCTCCGCGCAACTGCCGGCCTTCGCGTTCACGATACTGCAGGCATCGACAGTCCCGTCGGAGAACTCCCGGCGCAGCAGGTCCGCACCTGCGGCGAGCGCGTCGACTGGCTGTGCCAGCAACGCGAGCCCATCGGTTCTGTCTAGCCTCTCCCCGTTTATTGCCCGTCGAACGGCGCTGTCGACCGTCTGATTGCCGGTCTCGTAAACCACATTACCACTCGAAGTTTACGAGATAATAAAAGTACCGCTCGCCCCCCCGCCGGTGTCGTGACAAGCGCCGGTCGACCACTCCGACCCCCGGACCCGTCAGTATCATGTACACCGGCCTCCAGACCTGTGGCATGCACCTCGGTGACCACGCCTGGCCGGACCTCGGGGCGTACCTGGAGCGGGAGTCGCTCGCGCTGGTGCCGGTCGGGTCGACCGAACAGCACGGCCCGCATCTCCCGGAGTCGACCGACGCCCTCATCGCGGAGGCCTTCGCCCGCGAGGTGGCCGAGCGGACCGGCTCTCTTTGCACCCCGACAATCCCGGTCGGTGTCAGCCCTCACCACCGACAGTTTCACGGGACGATGTGGGCCGACCCGCCCGCGTTCCGCGCGTACGTCGACAGTCTCACCCGGAACCTCACCGAACACGGTATCGACCGGGTCGTGTACGTCAACGCCCACGGTGGCAACGTCACCCACCTCCGGGAGGTCGGCCGTCGACTCCGTGACGACGGCGAGCTGTACGCTGTCGAGTGGATGTGGAACGAGAGCATCCCCGAACACATCGAGGCTGCGTTCGACGCGCCAGGGCCCCACGGCGGGCCGAAGGAGACGTCGCTGATCTGGCATCTCCACCCCGATCTGCTCCACGAGGACCGCCTGGAGACGGCGCGCGACGGGGGGCTGCGGACCTTCGACCGGGAGACGGGCCGTGTCCACGGCGCACGCACCGCCTACGACACCATCGAGAACACCGACAACGGCGTGCTGGGCGACCAGACTGAGGCCTCGCCCGAAACCGGCGCGGAGCTGTTTGAGGCCGCCTGTGAGCAGCTGGTCGCGCTTGTGGAGTGGCTCGCCGACCAGCCGTTCGAGCGGCTCACGGCCCCCGACCACGTGTCCTGATGCTGGTCGCGCTCGCGGACACCCACGGCACGACAACACCGCGGCTGACCGACCACCTGCGTGAGGCTGTCGAGGCGGCCGACCTGCTGCTCCACGCCGGGGACTTCACCACCGCGGCTGTCTACAAGGCGTTCGAGACGCTCGGGGACCTCCGGGCGGTCGCGGGCAACAGTGACGACCGGGCACTCCGTGCGCGGTTGCCCGAGACCGGCACCGTCGAGTGGGCCGACAGGCGGTTCGTGCTGGCACACGGGCACCGACGGGAGCGAACAGGGCTGTCGTTACTGGCGCGGCAGGAACGTGCGGATGTAGTGGTGGTGGGTCACACCCATCGACCGTGGGCCGGGAAGCGCAGCGGGGTGACGGTGGTCAATCCGGGCAGTCACGCCGACCCGCGTGGCGACCAGGGCACGTACGCCGTGTTCGAACGGTCCGAGGGGGGTGTTGTGGGGCGGTGTCGGACTGTCGATGGGCGACCCCTCGAAACCGTCCGCCTCTGAGTCACGGGGCGGCGTACCAGTCCGTTGGGTCGCCCTTCTAAAGGGGCCGGCGGAGACTCAAACGGCTGTTTGAGCTGCACTCTCGGGCCGGTGCCAGCCCGGCCGTCTGTCAGGCCGCCCGGCGCGGGGACCGCCTCCGCGTGTCTGTCCCGCGCAGGCCGCGTGTTCCGCCGGGTATGACCGCGGACAGACCACACCCATGAAGTTGCTGCAGCCACTTGTTCCGTCGATGAGCAGATCCGGCCCGCTCGAACCGGACCGTCCGAGCGCAGACAGCTCCTTTCGCGTCGACGCGCCGTTCGACCCTGCGGGAGACCAGCCCGAGGCCATCGCACAGCTCGTCGAGGGCTTCAGCCAGGGGATGGAGAAACAGACCCTGCTGGGTGTCACAGGGTCGGGCAAGACAAACACCGTCTCCTGGACGGTCGAACAGCTCCAGCAGCCGACGCTGGTCATCGCCCACAACAAGACTCTCGCCGCACAGCTGTACGAGGAGTTCCGCGAGCTGTTCCCCGACAACGCCGTCGAGTACTTCGTCTCGTACTACGACTACTATCAGCCGGAGGCCTACGTCGAGCAGTCCGACACCTACATCGACAAGGACGCCTCGATCAACGACGAGATCGACCGGCTCCGTCACTCCGCCACCCGGTCGCTTCTGACCCGTGAGGACGTCATCGTCGTTGCGTCGGTCTCGGCGATCTACGGGCTGGGTGACCCCGCGAACTACATCGAGATGGCGCTGCGGCTCGAACAGGGCGAGCGCATCGACCGCGAGGAGCTGCTCGCGCGGCTGGTCGACCTGAACTACGAGCGCAACGACGTCGACTTCACGCAAGGCACGTTCCGGGTGCGCGGGGACACAATCGAGATCTACCCGATGTACGGTCGCTACGCCGTGCGGGTCGAGCTCTGGGGTGAGGAGATAGACCGTCTCCGGAAGGTCGACCCGCTGGAGGGGGCGGTCGTCAGTGAGGAACCTGCGGTGCTCGTCCACCCGGCAGAACACTACTCCATCCCCGAGCAGCGCCTGGAGCGGGCCGTCGAGGAGATCGAGGGGCTGCTCGAGGACCGCATCAGCTACTTCGAGCGCCAGGGGGATCTCGTGGCCGCCCAGCGCATCGAGGAGCGCACGACCTTCGATCTGGAGATGCTGCGCGAGACGGGCTACTGCTCGGGTATCGAAAACTACTCGGTGCACCTCTCGGACCGGGATGTCGGTGACCCGCCGTCGACGCTGCTGGATTACTTCCCCGACGAGTTCCTGACGGTTGTCGATGAGTCCCACCAGACGCTCCCGCAGATCCGCGGCCAGTTCGAGGGTGACCGCTCGCGCAAGGACTCGCTGGTCGAGAACGGGTTCCGACTGCCGACCGCGTTCGACAACCGCCCGCTCACCTTCGAGGAGTTCGAGGCGAAGACCGACCGCACGCTGTACGTCTCGGCGACCCCCGGCGAGTACGAGCGCGACAACTCCGGACAGGTCGTCGAGCAGATCGTCCGACCGACCTACCTCGTCGACCCCGCAATCGAGATTGCCGACGCCGACGACCAGGTGAGTGATCTGCTCGACCGACTCGACGCGTTACCCGACGACGAGCGGGCGCTCGTGACGACACTCACGAAACGGATGGCCGAGGACCTCACCGAGTACCTCGAGGAGGCTGGTGTCGATGTCGCCTACATGCACGACGAGACCGACACGCTGGAGCGACACGAGCTCATCCGGCAGCTCCGGCTCGGTGAACTCGATGTCATCGTCGGCATCAACCTGCTTCGCGAGGGGCTCGACATCCCGGAGGTATCGCTCGTGGCGATTCTCGACGCCGACACCGAGGGGTTTCTCCGCTCGGAGACGACACTCGTCCAGACGATGGGCCGGGCCGCGCGCAACGTCGACGGCCGGGTGGTGCTGTACGCCGACGAGCCAAGCGGGGCGATGGAGTCGGCGATTGAGGAGACCCATCGGCGACGGCGCATCCAGCAGGAGTTCAACGAGCGTCACGGCCACGAACCCCGCACGATAGAGAAACCCGTCGGCGAGACGAACCTGCCCGGAAGCGAGACCGACACCAGTGAGGCGGCGACGCTCGACCCCGACGACGCCGACGACGCCGCCCGCGCCGTCGCGGAACTCGAAACCCGGATGCAGGAGGCCGCCGACAACCTGGAGTTCGAGCTCGCCGCGGACATCCGGGACCGCATCCGCGAGTTACGCGCGGAGTTCGACCTCGACGGTGGCGACGAGGGGGTTCCCACACCCGACGGCTGGTGAACCCGGCGCAACCGGTCCCCCCGTGAGTCTCATCGGCAGGTGGCTCATCCGCCCACCCGCGTTCAGTCACGGGAACTCGAGATGACATCCTCCTCGGCGTAAACGGAGAGGGAGCGAAGCTCCCTCAAGCAGTCGGGCAGAACCCGACGACGCCGAGGTTTCCTCTTGCATGGAGTCGGGCGGTCCGACTGCCGGAGGCAAGATTCCCCGTGCGGGTACTCCGGTTTGCACGCAAGCCGTCGGTCGCGTGAGCGAGTGGTGTGCTTGGCCCGTGCGGACGGTGCCATCCACCTGACTGTGTCTCACGACACACTCTGACTCGGGTAGGCTCGCGTTTTTCATGTGGCCAGAAATCGCAGAGTTCTGGCTGCCAGACGTAGCCTGGCAATGATGGGTGAACGCCAAACCACACCCACTTTTCCCGAGTTGTTACCAGAACACACGATCCTGACAGGCATAAACCCATGCAAAGCGGAGTGAAAGTGACGCGATTCACGCCCGTCCCCAGAGCGAAGAGTAAGCGTTCTGGTGTGCGAACGAGAGCTTCGCTCTCGTCAACGCCGTGAACGGAGAGTACGTCCCTCAGGCAGTCGGGCGTGGCCCGACGACGGCGGGATTCTCTCGCTGTATCAAGAGAGTGTGGCGGCTACGTCGGCCGACCTGGTCGGTCACCCGCTGTGTGCCTGCGGACCTCGTGGCCGACGTAGCCACCCACCAGACCGAACAGAAGGAGATTCAGCGTCATAGCGGGGATACTCGCCAGACCGAGGAGTATGTCGGTGGCGACCGTGACAGCGTCGACGGACCCGTCGGTGGACGCGCCTGACAGCATACCCCGTGCTGTTCCGTGTAGCGCGAACAGTATCGCGCCCGTCACTCCGGCCCAAGCTGTCTGTGTGCTACCGTAACTGTCCGTCCGCCCGAACACGACTGCGGCCACTCCGCCACCGAGTGGACCGATAAGACCGATGGCATACAACAGTACCACCATCGTGACCCCGCCGACGACCGCGCCCTTCCCGTACCGCTTGACGTGTGTTCCGAGATTCCGTCGTGTCGCCGACAGGTACCGCTTCGCTCGCTCGAACGTAGCCATCCCTGTTCGTGTGACTCGTGGAACAGCCCACAGATAAACCTGGCCGTGCTGTCTCCGGTATGACTGTCACGTCTTGATTCCGGTGGGAACTGAAACGAGCTCTCGAGTTGCTGTACAGTTCCGTGGGGATCAGACGGGTTCCCGGCGCCGCCAAGCGGGCCCGTGCCCTGGCTTGCCCGTCGCCGCGTGGCCGGTCGCGCCGGCCGTTCGCTCGCGCTCACCTGTGACCCGTCGGAGCCGGCCCCTCGCTCGTACTCAGGCTGTCCGGTGACACGCCTGTGAGCCGCGCACAACTCCGACAAATATTTATTTTAGATGGATCTAAAAACGGTCAGATGGAGATCGAGCACATCGAGCGCGAGGGGGACAGGAAAAGCGAGCTGCTGTCGTGGGTGCTGGCACTCGGCCCATTTCTGGTCATCGGCGTGTTGTTGGCACTGGCGTTCGTCGCACACAGGGTCTTCGAGTTCGGCTGGCTGGCAACCGACGGGACGGGGAACACGCTGGCGGTGCTCACGGTCATCGGCGTTATCGCGGGGGTGTTGCCGGTGGTCGTTGGGATGCTGTGGTTCCCGTACTTCCGGCGACTCGACGCGGGATGGGTCCACGCGATACTCGCGTTCTCGGCCGGCATCCTGACGTTCATCGCCGTCGAGATGACCGCCGAGGCGGTGGCTCACGTCGGCGACGCGGAGACTCCGGCGGTCGCCGGCGGGGTTGCGTTTGCCGGCGGACTGGCGACTGTCGGTGCGATGGAGCTGTTGAGCCGGTGGCGTAAGCGAACGACCGCAGCGGTCGAGGGGGGTCGGGGCCTCACAATCGCGTATCTGGTCGCGATCGGGCTCGGGTTGCACAGTGTCGGCGAGGGGCTGGCTATCGGCGTGGCCTTTGTCGAACAGCAGACCGGGCTCGTGGTGCTTCTGACCGTCGGGTTCATTATCCACAATATCACCGAAGGGCCGGCGGTGATCGCGGCGGTGGCCCGGGAACGGGCCGCGCCGCCGTTGGGTCATTTCGCCGCGCTCGCACTCCTCGCCGGTGGCGGTGTCATCGTCGGCGGGTGGATCGGCAGCTTCGCGTTCTCGCCGCTGGTGGCGGCGCTGTTTTTCGCGGTCGCCGCCGGCGCGATTGTTCAGGTGACCTGGGAGATGTTCGATCTTGTGCGGACCGATGCCGGGGCGGTGTTCGACCGCCGTCTTGTCGCCGCGTTCGTCGTTGGCGTCTTCCTGCTCTTTTTCCTCGAGGAGATTGTCGTCGAGGGATGGCTCGGCGTGTAAGCCGGGTCAACTGGCCGTTTCAGCCTTCGCCCTGTTTATCATCCCGGTGGTGCAAGGCGGGTGTATGCAGCGACGGACGGTCCTCGCAGCCAGCACCACGGCGCTTCTGGCCGGCTGTCTCACACCCAACAACCCGGACGACGACACCGGTGGCGGGTACGGCAGCCCGCCTGACTGGGCGCCGGTGCCAGACGGTGCGTCGGTCACCGACCAGTTCGAGACCGACCCCGACCGTCCGCTCTGTTCGGTCGACAGCGAGACGGTCACGGTTCAGCACTCCGATGGCGAGACGGAGACCCGTGAGACGGTGTCGACCCCCGCGTATCCCGAGGCGACGGCCTACGCCGGCGCGCCGGCGTTTGTCGAGGCCTTCGAGAAGGCGTACGTGACACACGACGCGCTGTGTGGCCGGGCCGAGTACGTCACAGACATGCGGTACTTGATTGCAGAGCGGACGACCCTCGACCGGCACAGCGGGGTCACGACGGTGTATCTCTGGCGGTTTGCAGGCCCGTCGGCAGGGGTTTCCGAGGACGGCGGTCCGATGTGGGTCGCGACAATCGGGCCACAGGCCGTGGTCTACGCGGTCGATAGCTCTGGTCTGGCCCGGGCGGTGGCCGACGAGCCGGTCCCGCCGACGGACGGCCTCGAGACAGCGGCCCCGGACCCGCTGACAGACGGCACGCTGGTCGCCGCCTTCCGGTGAGTGCTGCTCCCGTCAGAACCCGACCGGTGTCGACACTCGCGCAGCTGTCACCGTTTCGCACCGCCGTCCCTACCGGAAGAACGCAGGGTCCTCGAACGGCTCGGTCTCGCCCTCGACGGCCAGCACATCCAGCGCGGTGACCGTCGCGCCGACGCCGAGTTCGCCGGCCAGGCTGGGCTCGGTCCGGCCCTCGTCGCTGCTCACCAGCTCCTTGACGTACAGCCCGCCCTCGCCGTGTATCTCGACGGTGGCGGTCGTCGCGGTGTCTCCCTCGCCATCGAGTTCGCCACGTGCCTCGTAGACCTCCCGCACGCGGGTCTTCGCGGCCCGGCGGTGTGAGACTCGCTGTGGGGTGTCCTGCTCGACCGTCGCGCCGTCGAGTGCCGCAAGCGCCGCCTGGAACGTCTCGCGGGAGACCGGCGCTCCGAGGCGCACGCCCATCCGGTAGGTCTTGCTCGCCGGGTGCTCCTTGACCCGCTCGACCATCTCGTGGGTCGCCACCCGGAGCCCGTTGACCTCCACCTTGCCGTCAGCGAAGTCGTCGATCTCGGCCCGGAGGGCGTCGGTGTCGACCGCGCGCACGCGGGGTTCGTCGACCTCGATGACGAAGGGGCGGCCGGTGCCCAGCATCCGGGCGTCGACATCCTCACGGCCCGCGCCGTGGAACGTGGCGTCGGCGCCCTCCATCGCCTCCCGGACGACCGGCGCGGTGAGCTGCTCGACGCTCTCGTCGTACCGGTACCCCGTTCCGTCACAGCCCTCGCAACGCTCACCCTGTCGCAGGCCGGTCCCCGAACAGTCACGGCAGGGCCACTCGGTCTGTGGGATCTCACGCTCGAGCTTGCGATACCGGCCGTAGACGAACGCGGAGTTGACCTGCAGCTCCACCTCGTCGGTGGCGAGATCACAGAGCACGACCACGTCGGGCCGCTCGAAGTCCACAGTCGCCCCCGTCCGCTCGCCCAGCCGCTTGCCGACCTCGCGGTTGAACTCACGTTTCATCGGCTCGCCGGCCTCCGGGTCCAGGCCGGCATCCGCACGCAGCAGACGGTCGTTCTCCGCGAGCAACGGCGGCACCTTCGTTCCGACCTGGTAGGTGTCGAACTCGTAGCCCCGCAGCCCTGTCGCGGCCTGTTCGGCCCACCACCCGAACCGCTCGCACTCGCTCTCACAGACCCAACACTCTGTTGGCGGCTCGAACGCCTCGTCGGCCGCCAGCGCAACCGAGACCCGGAGACTGCGGCCCCGCTCCGGGTTCGAGAGGCCGAAGCTCCGATCGGCCACGACTCGACCGAGACAGCTGTTACAGACCGGCCCCGACGCCAGCGCGTCGCGGGCCACCGAGAGCACGTTCATTGTCGGACTGTGGTGGCCGGCTGGTAACTCGGTTTCGGACTCGGTGACACCGTCGACCCTGACAGCCGGACCCGTGGGGAGTCCAGTCGCCGCCAACAGACGGCGCGGCCGATGGGCTGGTGGGAACCGGGGGATGGCCCCCGACGGCAGGGCGGACCCGGGCACCAGCGTCGGGGAAGCCGCTCCAACGCTCACATTTACAACCGTGCTCGACAAAGGGACGCGCGTGAACGGAACAAACACCGCTCGGCGGGCCGTCCCGTCGGGAACGGCAGGGAGTCTGTAGATGCTCGACGCGACAGCACTCTCCGGCGAGGACCTGGACGTGACCGTCAGCGACGACGGCCTGGTGATACGGACAACAATCGACCGGCCCGACCGGCGGAACGCGCTGAACCCGGCCGTCATCCAGGGCTTGCTCGACGTGTTCGAGGTGGCCGACGAGACCGACGTTCGGGTGGTTGTCATCCGCGGTGCGGGAGGGAGCTTCTGTGCTGGCGGCGATATCGAGTCGATGGCTGGGGCCATTGGCCAGGGCTCACAGGCGTACCGCGAGGGGTTCGTCGGGATGCGTGATCTCGTCGAGTCGGCCGTCGAGACGGGTGCACTGACTGTCGCCGCCGTCGAGGGGTACTGTCTGGCCGGGGGGATGGGCCTCGCCGCCGCCTGTGACGTCATCGTGGCCTCCTCGGAGGCGACGTTCGGGATGCCGGAGGTTGAACTCGGCATCTTCCCGGCACAGGCACTCGTGCCTCTCATGCGGACGGTGACCGAGAAACAGGCGCTGAAACTGCTTTTCACCGGCGAACGTATCGACGCCGACCGCGCTCACGAGATCGGCCTCACGACCGATACCGTGCCAGCCGACAGCTTCGACCAGCACCTCGACGGCATCGTTGACGACCTCGTGACGCCCTCGTCGTTCGTGATCGAGATCGGCAAGGAGGCGTTCTACAACCAGCGGGAGATGGGCTTCTCCGAGGGGCTGGATTACATGCGCGAGATGGTGACGCTGCTGGCGATGAGCGAGGACGCAAAGGAGGGGTTCGAGGCGTATCTCACCGACGGAACCCCCGACTGGACGGGCCGTCCCGAGGCCGACGAGGGCGACGACACCAGCGACGGCACCGGGGGCTGAGTTGGGCACACACACTACAACACAATGGCATACAGCGACCAGGATTCGATCAGAGGCAACGACCCGGACAAGGCGATCATCTCCGCGGCGCTGACGGGGGCGCTGACAACGCGCGACCAGTGTGAGGCGATCCCCTACACGCCCGAGGAGATCGCACGGGAGGCCGCCGCCGCCCGCGAGGCCGGTGCGGCCGTCGCACACATCCACGCCCGGGCTGAACACGGCTCGCCGACGTTCGAGCCGTCGGTCTACAGGGCGATCCACGACGAGGTGCGTGACCGGACGGACATCCTCGTCAACTTCTCCACGGGGTCGGTGTTCGACAACCTCGAGAAGCGCCTGGCGTACGTCAGCGAGGTCCAGCCGGACATCGCGGCACTGAACATGGGCTCGATGAACTACGCGAAGTACTCCGACTCCCGGGGGGAGTTCGTGTTCGACATGGTGTTCGAGAACCCCTTCGAGGAGATCCGGCAACTCCTGCGGACGATGGGGGATGCGGGTGTCAAGCCGGAGCTGGAGTGTTTCGATACCGGACACATCGGCAACACCCGTCCGGTTCTCGCCACGGGCGAGCTCGACCCGCCACCACACGTCAACCTCATCCTGGGTGTGCTCGGCGGCATCCCGGCCACGGTGGAGAATCTCACACACCAGGTGCGCCAGCTGCCCGACAACGCCACCTGGCAGACCACACCCATACGGGAGGATATGTGGCCGCTGACGGCCGCCTCGCTGGCGATGGGTGGCAACGTTCGTGTCGGGCTCGAGGACAACTTCTACCTGCCCGACGGGACCATGGCCGAGAGCAACGCAGACCTTGTCGAGGTGGCCGCCGACATGGTCGCGGGCGTGGGTCGCGAGCCTGCCACGCCAGACGAGGCCCGTGAGATACTTGGGGTCGGCGGATGACCACGCCGGAGACCCCGCCGAGCACGGAGATATTCGTCGGCGATCTGCTGGCCGGGGAGACGGCGCTGGTCACCGGTGGCGGCACGGGTATCGGCCGGGCCATCGCGCTCGGGTTCGCGGACCACGGCGCGGATGTCGCCATCGCCAGCCGTTCGATGGAGCATCTTGACCCCGTTGTAGAGGCGCTCAGGGGCCGGGGCGCAGACGCCTGCGCGACGACTGTCGACGTGCGCGAACCCGACCAGGTCGAGGCCATGGTCGACACCGTGCTCTCGGAGCTGGGTGACCTCTCGGTGCTGGTCAACAACGCGGGCGCGAACTTCCTGTGTCCCGCGGAGGGGCTCTCGCCGAACGGCTGGCGCTCGGTCGTCGGGACCATCCTCGACGGGACGGCCAACTGCACGTTCGCGGCCGCGGACCATCTCATCGACCGGGGCGGCGGCGCCATCATCTCGATGGGGGCGACCAACTCCGAACGGGGCGCCCCCTACCACGCCCACTCCGGTGCGGGCAAGGCTGGCGTCCACAACCTGATGCAGTCGGTCGCTGCCGAGTGGGCCGAGTACGGCGTCAGGGCGAACACAATCGCACCGGGGGTCATCGAAACAGAGGGTGTCCGGGAGGTGATGCCCGAGGGGATGGGTGAGCGCGTTGTCGAGAGGGACCTCGCGGCCGATCGTCTCGGTAGACCCGCGGACTGTGTCCCGATGGCGGTCTTTCTCGCCAGCGACGCCGCCGCCTACGTCACCGGCGGGTACTTCGTCGTCGACGGCGGGCAGTTGCTCGCACCGACACCGTTCTGAGGCTGTCGACAGAGGGGTGCCGCCGCTCAGTACTGCTGTGGTCTGCGTGGCTGTGGCTGCTGGCGGCCCGGAGACGGCCCCTGGGTCGGTGGGTCTGGAACCGTCGCGGGACCCATCACCTGGCGGTACACCCGGCCCCACAACGCCGCGTCGATGGCAAACCAGTAAAAGAAGATGACCGGCCAGAGGATCAGCCCGACGAACGTTATGCCGGTCAGAATGAGGAGAATCAACACGACAAAGAGACCGATCCCGTTGATCACCAGCGTGTAGAGCAGAAAGCCCACCACGTACCCTCTCGTGGGGAGAAGCGCCGTGAACGTCCCGAGGTCGTAGATCGACCGCCAGCTCCGCTCGACGGCGAAGCTGAGAAACACCGCCGGGAGCAGATACCAGCCCAGCAGGCTGACACCGAGGTACAGCCCGAGATTCGTCTGCTCTGCGAGGGTGACCAGGACCGCGTAGGTGAGCCAGATCGGGAGCCCCGCGACAGCGAGCACGACCCCGTCTCGCAGCATGCCGGCCCACTCACCGAACCCGGGCGGTTCTGGACGGTCCCCGGCGGCAGCGGCCGCCAGCCGGACGAAATACCCCGCCGCCAGGAACAGCGGGATGACGAGCCAGAAAAAGAAAAGTACGACACCCCCGAGGAGTACCGTGCCAGCCCCGCCTCTGGAGGGGTAGCCGATCGAGAACCCCAGTAGCCCCTTCTCCGACTGTGCCTGCTGTCCGGCCCGTGCCGGTTGCTGGCTGCCCCGACCGCCGGCGGTCTGCGGGCCCTCGCCCGGGCCCCGACCACCGCTGGCCTGTTCCGACGCCGAACCCGGGACTCCACGCCCCGTCCGACGACCCGCCTGGCGGCCGGGGCCGTCATCCCCCCAGCGGTTGTTCGTCGGTCGACCGGGGCGGCTCTCTGGTCGTTGCTGTCCCCGTCCGTCCGGTGGCCGGGACCGGCCTCCGGGTTGACCACCCCCTCCCCCGTCGAGTTCGACACCACACTCCGGGCAGAACCGGTGGCGCTCGGCGACCTCGGACCCACACTCGTAACAGTATGGCATGCGCGAACGTTACCTCAGGGGGAACTTTAATCAAGCGAAAACGCAGGCGCCCGTTGGGGTCGGCCCGCTACTCGCCGTCCTCGTCGGCGAGCAGGCCGAACTCCGCGAGGTACTCGCGGCGTCTCTCCTCGGAGAGCTCGTGGAACTGCTGGTCCTCGACACCGATTGTTGCGACACCGAGCCCCTGTGGGGTGAGTTCGCCGTCCTGGACAGAGGCGAGCGCCTCCATCGCGAGCTGTATCCCCTCGTCCTGGCTCAGCCCCTCCTCGTAGTTGTCCTCGAGGAACCCGCGGATATCGCCGCGGTCGGCCCCGATAGCGAGGGCCTTCCACTCGTAGGGCGTCCCCGAGGGATCGGTCTCGTAGAGGCGTGGCTCGCCGTCCGCGATGCCGGCGATGATGAGTGCAACGCCGAACGGGCGCGCACCGCCGACCTGCGTGTACTGCTGGATGTAGTCGGTAACCTCCTTGGTGAGCGTCTCCACCGCGATCGGTTCGCCGTAGCGCAGCTGGTTGACCTGTGCACGCTGGCGGGCGAAGTCGATGAGCTGTCGGGCGTCGGCGACGTGACCGGCGCTGGCGATGCCGATGTGATCGTCGGCCTTGTGGATCTTCTCGACGCTGTCGCGCTCCATCAGCGGTGACCGGATGCGCTTGTCGACGAGGATGACAACCCCCTCACTCGTTCGAACGCCGATGCTCGCTGTCCCGCGTTTGACCGCCTCGCGGGCGTACTCGACCTGGTAGAGGCGTCCGTCCGGGGAGAAGATGGTTATCCCCCGGTCGTAGGCCTGCTGTTGATTCTGACCCTGCATAGTTACGATGTATCGAGTGTAGTCGCGCCCACGAAGCCGCCATCGACCCGGATGTCAGCCCGCTCGCCGCGGACGGCGGCGGGTCGGTCGGCATCCTCGAACGCGACGTCTCTCTCCTCTCTACGTACCCGTCGGGCACCCATATACTTTTCCTCACAGGCCCGGACCGTCCCGCTCACACCCGCGACCCGCAGGCCGACCGGGTCGCCGTCGACGCTGTCGAGACACGCGATGACCGCGCGGGCACGGCCGGTCTCGTTACGGTAGGCCCGAACCATCGCCTCGGCTGTCCCCTGCTCGCTCTGGAACTGTATCACCGACAGGTCGAGCGCCGCACTCCCCGAATCACCCAGCAGACGCCGTGCCGCGTACCAGAGTGCCCGCTGGAACCGGCCGCGCTCGACCTGCACGTCCGGCCACGTCTCGATGATGACCGCCAGGTACCGCCACCGCGGTTGGAGATGCTTCGGCAGATGTTTCATGTCGACTGTTTGTTTCTATACGGGATAAGTCCACGGTCTCGCCGGTCGGGTTGGCCCCCTCTTCTTTCCGCCCGTCCGGGCACTGGCTTCCGGCTGTCACCTGGGTCGGTATCAGTATTGATAAGAAGCCGATCCGCGTGATATATGTATCCGTCGTTCGTGGTACCGTATGCAGGGTTGGGCCCCTGGCGGTGGTGGCGTGGCACCCGACTCGTGGGCTCGCTTTTCTGTTTCGGGACGACATCTCCAGGCACTCAGTCGGGTCCCCCGAGCAGCAGCGACCGGCAGAGCGCGTCGCACCCCGCCGTCCGGCGGAGTCGACGCTGACGCGCCGCACCACTCTCGCCGCCGATCAGGCTCAAAAGCGCAGGCACCCCGAGACGGTCGGCCTCCCGTTCGACCAGGTCCGCAAGCGGGTATGCCGTCTCGAACTCCCGACCGAGCAGTGTGGCGTCGTGGCCGTGCCGGAGCGCGCGCCACTTGTTCTCGGCGAGCAACTCCCGGCGCTGGCCGGTCCCGGGTTCGCCGTCCTCGTAGCGCGCGGCAAGGTCGACCACGAGCGCGTGGACGTACTCGACAAGCGCGAGCACGCGGTCGAGGTCGGCCTGTGCGTCCGGCGTGCGGACCTCCACGGTGCCGTGCCCGGAGTGTGGCCGGACGTCGTACCAGAGCTCGCCACGGTCGCGGATGGAGTCGGTCCTGAGCATCGTCCGCTCGAAGCGTTCGAACGCCGCGTAGGAGTCAAAGGCCGTCGGCATCCCGGTGTTGGGGAGCGCCTCGAAGATCTGTGCCCGGGCGGACTGCAGACCCGTATCGAACCCGTTCCAGTACGGTGAGTTGGCCGACAGCGCGAGGATGAGGGGCAGATACCAGCGGAGTTCGTTCGCCACCCAGACGGCCTTGTCGGGGTCGTCGACCCCGACGTGAATGTGCAACCCGGCGGTCGTGTTCCGGTGCTGGGGGTACTGGATACGCTCGAGTTGGGACCGGTAGCGGGGCTTCTCTGCGTGCTCGAGGTCGCGCCACCGTGCTGCGGGGTGGAGCCCGGCGGCGGCGATCTCGTAGCCGTGCCGGGTGGCGTGTTCGTTCAGCGCACGCCGGACAGAGCGTACACGCTCCCGAGCACGACCGACCGCCTCGATGAGCGGGGTCTGTGTCTCGATAACACACTTGAACAGCTCGTGGTCGAGTCGCCCGTCGAGCACCTCCGGCGGGTCAGCCCCGTAGACGAGGTCGTCGGTCCCCGACGTGGGCCGACCGTCCGTGTCGACGATGAAAAACTCCTCCTCGACGCCGAGTGTTCCGAACCGGTCGAAGTTCTCCGGGTCGCCACCGTCCATCTACCACCGTTTGGACACCGGCCGGCTAAAACATTCCGTGTACGTGACGACGGTGGCCGCCGGATCTTCCCGCTCGGTGCGAGCCTCACACAGAGGCTCACCCCCGAAACTGACCATCAGTCCGCCGGCGGGTCGACGGTCCCCTGGAACCGGCCGTAGATGCCGAAGATGTCCTCGTACCCCCGCTCGCTGGCGAGAATCGGGACGACACCCTCCTCCTCGACGCGGTGGGTGTACACGTCGTCGCGGGCGAACACTTCGCCTTTGGGTATCTCCTCGAAGTTGCCGTAGTAGACGTGTGGTTCGCCGCCACCCTTGGGCACCTCCTGGAGGCCCTTGACAACGCGTGTCTCGGTGAAGCTCGGCTCCCGGTCGGTGAGCAGCCCGTGGGCCCGGAGAAACGCCTCTGTTGCGTCGTGCCCGAACGCGACGGCGTCCTCGCTCCACTGTCGGCCGAGTTCGATCGACACCGTGTGTGGTATCACCGAGTCCAGTGTTGTCCCGCGGAGCCCGCCCGAGTCGACAACGTACTCCACGGGCAACCCGGCGACGGTGTGGCGGACCGACTCGGTCAGCTCACTGTAGATGGCAAACGGTGGCGGCGCGCTGTAGGAGGTGTGCAGGGCCAGCACCGCGTCCGCCCCCTCCAGCACCGTCCGGATCCGCGTCGCCAGCACGTCCTCGTAGCGATCACTCTCGGCGTCACCTGGGAACGCCCTGTTGAGATCCGTCTCGGTGTACCGTTCGCCGATCGCGAGCGCGCGCTCGTTTGCCACCATCAGCTGGACGGTTCCCTCGTTTTCGATCTCGAGCGTGTGGATGAGTCGCTCGACGACCTCCTTGCCTGCGGGCTCGTCCCCGTGGATACCGCCGACGATGGCGACACGCGGCCGGCCGTACCCACGCTCGACCAGTTTCATGGGTGATTTATGGCTGTGGGCTGTTATACCAGACTCGGTTCGTTGCCGCCTCAGGCACCGTGGAACTCGATCGCCGCGCCCTGGCCGAAGCCGACACACTCGGTTGCCAGCCCCAGCTCGGCATCGCGGTGGCTCATCTCGTGGACGAGTGTCACCGGCAGCCGCGCGCCGCTGGCCCCGAGCGGGTGGCCGAGCGCGATTGCGCCGCCGTTGACGTTGAATATCCCGTCCTCGAAGCCCAGCTCGCGCTGGCAGTACAGACACTGGCTCGCGAACGCCTCGTTCAGCTCCACGAGGTCGTACTCGGCCGGGTCCCGACCGTGTCGATCGCCCAGCCGCCGGACCGCGGGCACCGGTCCGATGCCCATGACCGTCGGGTCGACGCCGGCGACACTGTGGTTGCCCACCGCGGCGAGGATCTCCAGCCCGTGGTCCTCGGCGAAACGGCGGCTGGTGAGCATCGTCCCGGCCGCGCCGTCGGCGATCTGGGATGCGTTGCCCGCCGTGACTGTCCCGTCGGATCTGAACACCGGTGGGAGTTCGGCGAGTGTCTCTGCGGTTGTCCCCGGGCGCAGCCCCTCGTCCCGTTCGACGGTGCCGTCCTCGGTCTCGACCGGCACAATCTCCTCGGCGAACCGGCCCGACTCGGTCGCCTCGACGGCCCGTTGCTGGCTCCGTGCGGCGTACTCGTCCTGTGCCTCCCGGGAGATGTCGTACTCCTCGGAGACAGTCTCGGCTGTCATCCCCATCTGCAGGTCGAAGATATCGTAGATCTCGTTCATGCCCGGGTGGACACTCCCCATGTTCTCGCCCATCTCGACGCGGCTCATCGACTCGACACCGCCCGCGATAACGCAGTCCCGCTGACCGGCTGCGATTGCGTCCGCCCCGCGCATGATCGCCTCCGCCGACGAGGCACACCAGCGGTTGATCGTCGTTGCCGGTGTCGCCTCGCCCAGCTCCGAGAGCAACGCGACGACACGGGCCATGTTGTTGCCCTGTTCGCCCCGCTGCTGTGCACACCCCCACAGCAAATCGTCGACAGCCTCGCCGGTCAGCCCCGTTCTGGCGAGCATCTCGTCGACGAGTGGTATCGAGAGGTCCTCGCTCCGGACGCCGGCGAGCGCGCCGTCCTCCTTGCCCTGTGGTGTCCGTACCGCCTCCACGACGACTGGTGTGTTCGCCATGCCTTCTCTCTGTGGCGGCGCAATGTTAAACCCACCCCCTCAGCCGGTCCTCGCAGGCACTGGGCACCGTCCGCCGACGCCCCCGCCGCTGACTCCCGCCCAGTACGCGGCCGCGTTCGAACCCATCCCGACAACCGCTGGCAACAGCGTGGTCACGCAACCGAATCGGAGCCCCAAACCAGCGTACCCGCGAGAGGAACCGTGCCTCGGAGTCCGGCCCGGCCCGGCGCACCCGCCGAAAACTCCCACGGTTTCAGCCGTGTGGCGGATATCAGGACTCGGCGGCCCCGGCCGGCCAGCGGTGGGCATCCAAATCCATATTACCCGCAATCACCTCTGTCCGACTATGTCAGACACGAGCGACAGCCGGCAGGTCGATCCCGAACTCGACGCGGACGAGCCGCCGGTCACGGCCGAGCCGCCGGACAGCCCGTTCCGAACGACCGGCACCGACCACATCACCATCTGGGGCAGCAACGCCGAGGACACCATCGCCTTCTACCGCGATCTGCTGGGCATGCCGCTGGTTCTCCGCCAGCCGAACCTCGACGACCCCTCGCAGACACACCTGTTTTTCGACACCGGTGACGGCACCATCCTCACCTTCTTTGTCAGTGACGAGCGCGGGTCAGACCCCCGGCCCCAGCGCACCGGGACTGGCGGGGTTCACCACCTCTGTTTCAACATCGCCCCCGAGCGCTTCGAGGCGGTTCAGGCCGCGCTGGAGGCGGCCGGTCGCTCGTACAATGTCTTCGACCGTGGGATCTTCTTTTCGCTGTACACCCGCGACCACGATGGGCTCATTATCGAGCTGACCGCCGACAAGTTCGACATCCCGGATGACCGCAAGGGCGAGGTGCTGGCCACCGCACAGCGTATCCGCGAGCGGGACGGTGCCGAGTACGCGAAAACCGAGCACCTGGCTGCCGCGCTGGCGGAACTCGACATCGAGGCCGAGCGTTACGAGCTTCCCGACGCCGACAGCGGTGTTGGCGGCGTTGAGTGACCCGTGGTCGCCGACCGGAGAGTATTAACGGCTCAGGGGTCGAGTGCTAGTGAGGACGGCACCCGGCAGACGAACGTCCCCGGGGTCGTACACCACCAGATGACTGAGAGACCAGACGAGTCCGAAACCGAGACGCGCGAGCATCTCGCCGATGTCGACGACGGGTGTGGCTGCACGGAGATGTGGGAACACCTCTCCAAACAGCGCGACGAGAGCGAGTGAGCCGTCCCGGAACTTGCTGTACGTGTGGCCGCCAGCCGCGGTGCTGTCGTGACTGTCGCGGCCGCTCGCCGGAGATCGGTCGAACGGGCCCGGAACCACAGCTGTGGCTGTCATCAGACGTGCCGGTCAGTGGTCGTCGGGGTGGCCGTGCTTCTCGAGAAAGGCGAGCAGCTGCTCGCGCTCCCCCCCGAGCCGGGACGTGAGTTCGGCGTACACAGTCTCGAACATCCGTTCGGGGTCGGGTCCGGGGTTCGCCTCGGCGGTCGCTATCGCCCTGTCGAGTTCCGCCTCGACATCGGCCTCGATGCCCGCGGCGGTTTCGTCGTCGAGTACGCCGGCCTCGCGGAGCCACGACTCGTAGCGGGGGAGCGGATCCTGGGTGCGCCAGTCTGGCAGGTCGGCCTGACGGTGCTCGTACCGCGAGGGGTCGTCACTCGTGGTGTGGGCCCCCCGCCGGTAGGTGAGGCTCTCGACCAGCGTCGGCTCGCCGTTTCGCGCCCGGTCGAGCGCCCGCCCGACGACCTGCCGGACCGCAACGGGGTCGTTGCCGTCGACGCGCACCCCCTCGAACCCGTAGGCATCTGCCTTCTGTGCGAGGGTCTCGCTCGCGGTCTGTCGCCGGGCCGGCAGTGAGATGGCCCAGCCGTTGTTCTCACAGAAAAACACCACCGGCGCGTCGAACACGCCAGCGAAGTTCAGCCCCTCGTGGAAATCCCCCTCGGAGGTGGCACCGTCCCCGAAGTACGCACAGATCGCGTGGTCGGCGTCGCGGTAGTTCGCGGCCATCCCCGCGCCGGCGGCGTGGGGGATCTGCGTGGCGATCGGCACCGCCTGCGGGAAGTCCCGGACGCCCCCGACTGCCAGCCCGCTCTCGCCGCGTCGGAACCGCAGGATCTCGCTCATCGGGACGCCCCGCACCAGCTGCATCGCGTTCGCCCGGTAGGTCGGAAACAGCCAGTCATCGTCGTCGAGCGCGTGGGCCGCCCCGACCTGGGAGGCCTCCTGCCCGCTGAACTGCGGGTACCCGCTCATCCAGCCGCGCCGCTGTAGCGACAGCGCGCGCTCGTCGAACGCCCGGGCACGGACCATGTCGCGGTACAGCGCCAGCGCCGCCTCGCCGCTCACGTCGGCGTCTGCGAACGAACTCGACGCGATCACCCGGTGCATACCCGGACATCCTCCGCCCGGGATATAAACTCCCCGTGTCACGGGCTGGGCGGGTGCCACCCAGACTCACCCGGTGCGGTCCCGGATCCGGCTCAGCCGAACTGCTCCGCGTAGAGCTGCTGTGCGTGTTCGATGGCCTCCAACGCCGCCGTGCGGTCCTCCCAGCCCAGCGTCGCTGTCTCCTTGCCCGGTTCGAGGTTCTTGTAGGTCTCGAAGAACTCGCTGATCTCCTGTTGTCGTTGCTCGGGGATGTCGGCCAGGCCCTCGATGTGGTCGTACCGCGGATCCTCGCTCGGGACCGCGATCACCTTGTCGTCTTTCTCACCGTCGTCGTCCATGCGCATCAGCGCCACCGGACGGGTCTCGATGACACACCCCGGGAACGTCCGGTCCTCGACCAGCACGAGCACGTCGAACGGGTCGTCGTCGTCGTAGTACGACCGGGGGATGAACCCGTAATCCCCCGGGTAGTGAACGTTGCTATGCAACACCCGGTCGAGCACGACCGCCGGGATGTCCTTGTCGTACTCGTACTTGTTGCGTTCACCTTTCAGACACTCCACGACCGCGTACACTGTTTCGGGCGGGTCCGGTCCCGTCTCGAGCTCTTTCCAGAGGTTCGTCATCGGTTCACACTCCGGCCATCGGTCAAAAACTACTTTCGGTCTGGCCCGCTACTGTCTGTCAGGCACACGATCCGGTTCGCATACAGCCCGGTGATGATCTGTCGCTTCACCGGAGTAGAACCATCTTTATCCTACTGCCCGCCTGCACTCTGTAGGTGAACGTCGAGATGATTTACCAACCGTTAAGTAGCTACGCACCGTTGTTACGTGTATGTCAGAGGCACAAACCGTACCTGACACCCCGGGGATCGCACGCGAACTCACAGCGTTCCAGCAGAACATCCTGGTCATCCTGGCCGAGGAGGCACGCTACGGCCTCGCGGTCAAGCGCGAACTGGAGTCGTACTACGGCTCCGAGGTCAACCACGGTCGGCTCTACCCCAATCTCGACGATCTCGTCGAGATGGGGCTGGTCGACAAGAGCGAACTCGACAAGCGGACCAACCAGT
>OBKM01000113.1_pt1 | contig 37726 bp, 38 predicted proteins | sample 1519691 | NCBI WGS metagenome assembly OBKM01 (sample SAMEA37050418, study PRJEB22526) | metagenome | biome: saline pan; feature: lake; material: water | place: Egypt | collected 2015 | depth 0.5 m
GGTCGGCGTGCTTTCGTTGGTGTTCAGTTACGTCCTCTTCCCGACGCTGTTCTGAACGGGACGCGGTCACGACTTTCCGGATTTTTTATCGGCAGTCAAGGCGAATACCCCGAGGTCGTACGGAAATCAAAGATTTCCGTGATGACGAGACGCCTGTGGCGTCTCGAACCACGTGACCCCGAGGCGATTCACAGCGTCGAGACGCCGACGACGGCCACGGCTGTGACCGTCGAAACGGTCTGAAAGCAAGACTGCCGAAGCGATAAAACAGAAACCGTCGAAGCGATCGGACGGCGGATAAAACAGAAACCGTCGAAGCGATCGGACGGCGGATTTTTCACCCGAGCGTGGGCGTGAACCGATCCCCACCGAGGAACTGCCAGAGGTGACCGCGTTCCTCCGGCGGATCGACGGCTGGAAGCTCTTTGAGCGCCGGCTGGATCGCGTTCCACCATCCTTCGGGAGTCTCGAACTTTGCCGGATATTTCGGGTAGACGTCGTCCAAGAAGTCCGACTTCGTCGCCGAAGGGTGACTGGTCAGGTATTCGTAGGCGGCGGCGAGTGCCTCCCGTCGGGCGTCGAGCGTTCGGCCCGAGCCGGGGAGTTCCGCACGCTGGATCGCCTGTTCGACCTCCGCAGGGAGTCCGTCGGTTCGGGTGTCCCGTCCGTTGGCCCTGTCGGGACGTTCCATCCGGTCGGCAGGGATCGGTCGCCACCACACCCGGCCCCGGGATCCGATCTTCCGCGTTTCGAGTTCGTCCGCCTCGACGAGGGCGTTGAGTTTGTTGTGGGCCGTCCGTCGCGAGCAATCGAGTGAATCCATGACATCGCCGGCGGTAAGCGGGCGAGCGGCGTCGTCTCGGTCCTCAAACGCGTCCAAAGCGGCTTCGGCGGGTATCCGATCCGTGAACTCCCCGCTTTCGTTCCGTTCGCGATCGGATTCCATGGGAACTGACACGTCCGGAAAGGGTATAATCCCTTTGTCCGACGGGGTCGAAGTGCGTTCGTCGGAACCGAGCGCCGTTCCCCGGTGCTTATAACGCTTCGATGAGGACACAGAGACGGTAATAGATGGACGGCGTTCGGTGTGAGAAACCGGTCGATCCGGGCGGCCAGCCGCCGATATCGACGCAAAACAGTACCTGAGGACGCAAAAATGAACGGTGCATTCGAGGTGTTGTTTGCGGCACTCCCGTTGCTTATTGTCGGGGTGCTCCTCGTCGGGTTTCTGTGGCCGGCAGCCCGGGTGATGCCTATCGCGTGGGGCGTCGCGCTAGCCGTCGGCTTTTTTTTCTGGGGGATGCCGCCCGCGTGGCTCCTGGCGGCCACCATCGAAGGCGTCATCACCGCCGTCCAGATTCTCTTTATCGTCTTTGCTGCCCTGGTGTTGCTTTATACGATGCTTCGGTCGGGTGCGTTCGACACCCTCAACCGGAACTTCGCTGAAATAAGCGAGGACCGCCGGGTACAGGTCGTTCTCGTCGCCTTTTTCCTCGCGACGTTCATCGAGGGAGCGGCCGGGTTCGGAACACCTGCTGCCGTCGTTTCGCCGCTGCTTTTGGGGCTCGGCTTCCCGGCGCTGGCCGCGGTCGTCGTGGGGCTCGTCGGCCACGTCATCGCTGTCACCTACGGCGCGGTCGGCACCCCGATCATCGTCGGGATCGACGAACCGATGTCCAGCGTCTCCGAGATACGGCTGGCGATCGAAGCCAACGGCATGACGACGACGGAGTTCGCCGTGGAAGTCGCGGCGTGGGCGGCGACGTACCACGCCCTCGTCGGCTTCGTCATGCCGCTTTTCGCCGTCGGCATGGTCGTCTACTTCTTCGGCGGCGACGACCGCTCGCTTAAACCCGCCTTCGAAGTCGCCCCGCTCTGTCTGTTCGCCGGCATCGCCTTCGCAATCCCCTACTGGCTCGCCGCACAGGTCAGCGCCGAGTTCCCGGCTCTTTTGGGTTCGATGGTCGGCGGCGCGATCACGATCGCGACGGTCAAAGCCGGCTATCTCGAGCCCGACAGCGAGTGGGAGTTCCCGCCACAGGAGGAGTGGCCCGCCCACTGGGTCGGCACGATCGATCCCGCGGATGCGCGTGCGGTCGTTCCGAGCGAGTACGCGGTCTCGCCGGGCAGAGCCTGGACGCCGTACGTGTTGTTGGTGGCGTTGCTCGTCCTCACGCGGGGGGTCGAACGGGTTTCGAGGTTCCTCCAGGGGGAGGAGGTGGACGCCTTCGGCGTCGCCGTCTCGCTGACACTCGGAACCGTAACGACCGCCGTCGGGGAGATCACGATCGGCCTGTTCGGGTTCGAGTGGACCGCGATACTCGGGACAGGGATCACAAACGGGGTCGAGTTCGCGTATCTTCCGGGGACCTGGCTGCTCGTGAGTGCGCTCGTCGCCGTTCCGCTTTTCGGAATGTCCCGAAAGCAGGTCACGGAGGCGTGGCAGGAAGCGTGGCGAAACCTCCGTTCGCCGCTCGTCGCGTTAGCGTTCGTGCTAGCGATGGCCCACGTCATGTTACAGTCCGGGGCCCACGCCGACGGCGTCGACAGCATGATCGTCGTCCTCGCGACCGCGACAGCCGGAGTTGTCGGCCCGGCCTACCCGTTCGTCGCTGTTTTTATCGGCGCACTCGGCGCGGCGCTCATGGGCTCGAACACCGTCTCGAACATCACCTTCGGACCGCTGCAGTTCTTCGCTGCGGAAAACATCGGCATCCCGAGGACCCTCACCGTTGGCGCCCAGGCGGTCGGTGGGGCCATCGGTAACCTCGTTGCGATCCACAACGTCGTCGCCGCGCTCGCGACCGTCGGCCTCGTCGGCGAGGAGGGCCGCGTCATGCGGCTCAACCTCATCCCACTCGTCTACTACGCTGTCACGGTCGGCGTGCTTTCGTTGGTGTTCAGTTACGTCCTCTTCCCGACGCTGTTCTGATAGGGAAAACAGAGCCGCTGTCGGAGCGGGGAGTCACACGTTTCAAATCCTTGCCGTGCGCATGGAGGTGTATGTCAGCTTCCGAGCTCGCGGCGCAGGTCCGGGCGGCGCTCGATATCGACGGCGAAGCGTTTGCGTCGCGGGTCGAAGCCGAGAAGGAGCGGTTGCGGGACGAAATCGAGGACGGAACGTTCAACAACCCGCAGGCGATCGTCGGGCTCGAGTACGAGTTCTATGCGGTCGACGCCGAGACGGACGCCCTGATGCGGGTCCCACGGCGGCTGCTCGAGTATATCGGCTTCGAGAGGGAGCTTGGGCTCCACAACGCCGAACTTTCGACGACGCCACAGCCGCTGTCGAAACACGGGCTCCGGGCCCAGGGGTCGGAGGTCCGGGCGAAACTCGCCGCCGCGGAGACCGAGGTCAGCCGGGAGGGGATGAGCCTCGTCAGCGACGGTATGTGGACGGTCCCACCGATCGGTGAGACGGCCTCGGAGTATCTCACGGACAGCATCGAACAGGACGGTGTCCGGATGGCGACGAACATGTCCCGGGCGGTGCGATACCACGCGATGGCGAACACCGACTACGCCGCCGGGCTCGAACTCGACGCTCCACACGTTTCGCTGTCGGCCGACACTGTCATGCCCGAGAGCCTGATCACGTCGATCCAACCGCATTATCAGGTCTCACACGCCCACGACCTCCCCGAACGTTTCAGGTACGCGCTTCGGATCGCCGGACCGCTGCTCGCCGTCTCGGTCAACTCGCCGTTTTTTCCACCCGAGCTCTATGAGGCCGACGGGGAGACGGTACTCGAGGAGTGTTGGATGGAAAACAGGATCCCGGTTTTCGAGTCGGTTCTCAATCCGGCCGACAGCAGAAAAGTAACGTTCCCGAGGGACATCGAAAGCATCGACGACGCCCTCGATCGGATCGCGGACGACGAGACGGTCGTCCCCGCCGAAATCGAACCGAAGGGACGTTTCGACGACGAGTTCGCACACTTCCGGCACAAACACGGGAGCTTCTGGCGGTGGGTCAGACCGGTGTTCGGCGGCTCGACCCGAAAGGGCGCGAACGCACGGATCGAGTTCCGGCCGCTTCCGGGACAGCCGACCGTCCAGGGGACGGTCTCGCTTCTGGCGGTGTTCGCCGGGCTGTTGGAGAGTCTCCCGCGGCGCGAACACCCGATCTACCACCAGACCTGGGAGCGAGCCAGGGAGAACTTCTACGGCGCGGTTCGGGACGGGCTTTCGGCCGATCTACGGTGGGTGACGGCGGACGGGACCGAGACGGACGACACCGAGGAGCTATACGCCGAGCTGTTCGAGTTGGCGAGGGACGGCCTCGAGTTGCGGGGGCTCACCGCGGCGGAAGCCAACCAGTATATTCAGCCGCTCAGAGAGCGTGTCGACCGGCGGATGACGCCCGCTCGCTGGAAACACGGCCGGGTCAGCGCGCGGATGGCGGACGGGGAGCCGTTCGCACAGGCGATCTGGGGGATGCAGTCGGACTACATCGAAGCCCAGTCGGGGACGCTCGTCGACGGGACGTTCCTCGAGTGGCTGGAGTGACGGGTCGGGAGGACGACTCTCACTCGGCGGAGCCGATGTCGGCGACGGAAAGCACCTCGCGGTAGCGGTTCCGGATCGTCACTTCGCTGACGTTCGCCGTCTCCGAGATCTCCGACTGTGTCAGTCCCTCGTTTTGGAGCCGGCCGGCCGCATACAGCGCGCTCGCGGCGATTCCGACCGGGCTCTTGCCGCTGTGGACGCCCTCCTCGACAGCGGTATCGGCGAGCGTCCGGGCGAGCCGTTCGGTGGCCTCGCTGCAGTCGAGATCGGAGGCGAACCGGCCGAGATACTCTTTGGGGTGTGCGGGCGGCGTCTCGAGGCCGAGTTCGCGGTCGATATACCGGTATGCCCGCTTGATTTCGAGATCGTCGACGCGGCTCACCGTCGCGATCTCGTCGATCGATCTGGCGACCCCATCGAGCCGGGAGGCGGCGTAAAGCGACGCCGCCGCCATCCCCTCGATCGAGCGACCCCGGAGGAGATCCTCATCGAGCGCGCGGCGATAGATGACGCTTGCGGTCTCTCTGATCGGCTGTGGGAGTCCGAGTGCCGACGCCATCCGGTCGATCTCGCCGAGGGCGTGCCGGAGGTTGCGGTCGTGGGCGTCCTCCGTCTTCGAGCGTCGGTTCCACGTCCGGAGCCGTTTGAGTTGGCGGCGCTTCCGGCCACCGAGGGCGTTACCGTAGGCGTCGGTCTTGTCGAACCCGATCGTCGTCGACAACCCCTTGTCGTGAAGCATCTCCGTCATCGGCGCGCCGACGCGGGAGCGCTCGTCGCGTTCCGCGGCGTCGAAGGCCCGCCACTCCGGGCCCGCGTCGATGCGTTGCTCCTCAACGACCAGTCCGCAGTCGTCACAGACGCGTTCCTCGCCGTCGCCACCGGTGACGGTACCGCCGCACTCGGGGCACTCGTCGGCATCGACATCGGTGTCGATCCCCGCGTCGGCGCTTCCCGCGGGGTCGATGACATCGTCCGCGTCAGCGGACTCCTCGTCGACCGTACGGTCCCGCGAGCGATCGGAGACGGTGCTTCTGTTGCTCATTGTGGGTCGCCGTCGGAGGCTACGGGGCGGGACACGTCGCCGACGGGTGGGAACCGGTACGACCGGACGCTGTAGGTGATCGTCTGAGGCATGGGTATCGAATCCGCTGGGTTTCGATCGTGCTGAGTAATTTTTATGATCGGATAATATTATCTCTTTGGGTGTGATGAAACCTTTTTTGTTTACGAATCCGGGGCGATCAGGACTGGACCTCGACGACGTAACCGTTCGCCTCGAGCGCAGCGAGCAGTTCGGCGACGTGGTCGTGGCCGCGCGTCTCGAGGTCGAGTTCGACTTCGGCGGCGTTCATCGCGATATCCTTCGAGGCCCGGTCGTGTTCGATCGCGTGGATGTTGGTCCGGTGTTCGGAGAGCAACTCGACCAGCTCCTCGAGCGCTCCCGGACGATCTTTTAAAACGGTTTTGAGCCGCAGGAACCGTCCTCGTTCGACGAGCCCACGCGTGATGACCGTCGTGAGAACGTTGAGGTCGATGTTCCCGCCACAGAGGGTCGGAACGATCGTTTCACCGTCGTCGTAGTCGAAGCGCTGCTCGACGACAGCGGCGAGCGGGACGGCACCGGCACCCTCGACGAGCGTTTTCGATCGCTCCAGAAGCGAGGTGAGAGCGTTCGCGATCTCCGAATCGGAGACCGTGACGACCTCGTCGACGCGGTCGCGTATCACCTCGAACGTCGCCTCGCCGATCTTCCGGGTCGCGATGCCGTCGGCGATCGTGTCGACCGAGTCCCGCTCTACGATCTCGCCCGCCGAAAGCGACCGGACGGCGCTTTCGGCCCCCTCGGCCTGGACGCCGACGACGCGGGCGTCGGTCAGCTCCGTAACCGCGGTTGCGATCCCGGAGATGAGTCCGCCGCCGCCGATCGGGACGACGACGGTGTCGACCTCGGGGCATTGGTCTGCGATCTCCAGCCCGATCGTTCCCTGGCCGGCCATCACCGCCGGATCGTCGAACGCGTGGACGAACGTCCGGCCGGCCTCGCGTTCGATCTCGTGGGCGCGTTCGGCCGCCGCGTCGTAGTCGACGCCGTGGAGTTCGACGTCGGCCCCGTACGATCGGGTGGCGTCGATCTTCGAGATCGGGGCGTACTCCGGCATCACGATCGTCGCGTCGACGCCGGCGCGGGTCGCCGCGAGGGCGACGCCCTGTGCGTGGTTGCCGGCGCTCGCCGCGACGACCCCGGCCTCACGTTCGGCCTCATCCAGGAGAGCGATCCGGTTCGTCGCACCACGGATCTTGAACGCGCCGGTCCGCTGGAGATGCTCCATCTTGAGACGGATGTCAGCCCCCGTCCGCTCCGAAAACGTCCGTGAGTGTTCCAGCGGCGTTTCGCGTGCCGCCTCCATGACGTGCTCTCTGGCCGCCGTCACGTCCTCGAGTTCGATCATGGTCCGATCTACCGGGTCGCGTGTGGTATGTGTTCCGGGGACCGCTCGGAGACGACCGTTCGGCCATCGCTCGGAGACGACGATGCGGAGTCGGGAGTGGGGACGGGAGCGGCTGCTGGGCGGTCGAGAAGCCAAAAGGGAAGGAGCGTGTGCAACTGGATGCATGATTGGAACCAATATAAAACCCGTGCATGCGAAGTGTAAGTGTAACCGCAGTACGAAAGCGGGGTGAAACTGGTGTCAGACGGTCGTTCGACGGGTGGCCGACGAGTGGACAGGCGGGGGGAGGATCTCAGAGATCCGCCGACTCGAACCGGAGATATCCGACCGCGAGCGGAGCCACGACCCAGACGGCCAACACGACGAACCCGAACCACGGTTCGAGATAAAACGTCTCGGCCGCCTGTTGGGCGGTCTCTTGCTCATCGGAGACGCGCCGGAGGAGCCACCCGGTCGCCTGCTGCCACCCGGTCATGGGGTTGACGACGAAGAGGAACTCCGCCCAGTTGGGGACGTCGGCGCCGATCGGCGGGGTCTCGAACCCGTTCGCCACGTAGCGCAGGAGGAAGATGATTCCGCCCCACGCGAACTGAAAGAGGACGAAGAGTCCGAACCCACCGATTGCGGCGGCGAACGTCGAGTCGGCGAACGCCGAGACGCTCACCGCGATGCTTATAAATACGACGGCGAGCAGGAGGGTCGCAAGCATGAACGTGAGAATGACCGAGGCCTGCATGTCGCCTTCGAAGGTGAGAGCCGCCGCGAGCAACATCGAGACGAACCCGACGACGATGGCGACGCTCAAAACGCCGAGGCGGCCGAGGAACTTCCCGACGACGACGTCGAGTCGCGAGTTCGGCAACGACAGCAGTAGTTTCAGGCTGCCGGTTTCGCGCTCGCCGGCGATCGACGAGTAGGCGATCCCGATCGCGATGAGCGGGATGAAGACGCTCATCCCGCTCAAAAGCACCTGCAGGATCAACACGACGACCGCGCCGCTTTCGATACCGAACGCCGAACCGAGCGCGATACCGCCGCCGGTAAAGGCGACGAAGATCACGGCAACGGCGATCATCAGACGGGATCGGATCGCGTCCCTGAAGTCCTTCTCCGCGACGGCTTGCCAACTCATCCGTCACCCTCCGTGTACGCGGCGAAGAGATCCTCGAGTGGTGCTTCCTCCGTCGAGAAATCCGACACGTCGGCGCCGGCGGCTTCGAGCTCCTGGACGGCGTCGGTTTTAACGCCGTCGTCGCAGGTGATCCGAACCGTCGTCCCGTCGGCGGTCGCCTCGCTGACGCCGTCGAGGCTCTTCAGCCGGTGGACGGCGTCGTCCGGGACCGAATCGACCTCGACGACGAGCGTCGAGCCGCCCCCGACGTTCTCTCTGAGCCCCTCGATCGTATCGACGGCGACGAGTTCGCCCTCACGGATGATCCCGACGCGGTCACAGACGGCCTCGACCTGTCCCAGAATGTGACTCGAGAAAAAGACCGTCGTCCCGTCGGCCGCCTCGCTCTCGACGATTTCTCTGAGCTCGCGGGCACCGTTCGGATCCAGCCCGGAGGAGGGTTCATCGAGGATGAGGAGATCCGGATCGTCGACGAGCGCCATCGCAAGCGCGAGCCGCTGGCGCATCCCGGTCGAGAAACCGCCGGCCTTCCGGTCCGCGGCGTCTTCGAGCCCCACCCGTTCGAGCAGGGGGTAGGGATCGTCATCGGCCCCCTTCGAGTCGATCGCAAACCGGAGGTGTTCGTGTGCGGTCAGGCGGTCGTAGACGTCGAACCCCTCGGGGAGGACGCCGGTGCGTTTCCTGACCGCGACGCTTTCGGCTCTGGCGTCGTTACCGAGGACTCGAACCGACCCCGAGTCGGGGCGGACGAAATCCAACAGGACGTTGATCGTCGTCGACTTTCCCGCGCCGTTGGGGCCGAGAAAACCGAATATCTCGCCCTCGTCGACTTCGAGATCGACGCCGCGGAGGGCCCGCACGTCACCGAAAGATTTCTCGACGCCGTCGAGTTCGATGGCGGCCATATCGTCTCCGCGTTTCGCCCGACGCATTATATGCCTTGAGGATCGGGTCGAGCGGGCAGGCCGGGACGGACGAGCCGGACGACCGCAAAGGTAGTCAGCCGATCCTAGGACGACCAGCCGATCTCAGGACGACCAGCCGATCTCAGGACGACCAGCCGATCCCGGAGCCGTCAGACGACGTCATCGGGGCCGTTCTTCGATCGGACGCGGTCGACTTCGTCGGCGTAGTGTTCGCGCGTCGCGTCGTCGCCAACGGGGTCGAGCCGATCGGCGTCGACGTCGATCGCGGCCGTTATCTCCTTCGATCGGAGCAACTGGAGGCTGAGATGTTTCACGACGCGGGCGGAGCCGTCGGGCGTCGCATAAACGAGTTCGACGAGGGATTCGTCGCCGTACTCGCGTTTGACGAGCCACAGGCGTTCGGTCTCGGACATACGCGTGTGTTACTGTGGGAAACGGGGCGGTTTGTAGCTGCCGTTCCGGTCGAAGATCCGTAGCTGCCGTTTCGAGACACGTCTCTAGAGCCCCTCGAGCGATCTGAGCCGCTGTTCGACCGGCGGCGGTGCCGCACTCGGCCCGTCGGAAACGCGGTGATCTGGAACGACAAGCGGTGCGGGGTTCGAATCGAGAGCCGTCCTGACGAGCGCCAGATCGTCCCCGGATTCGGCGTCGAGCCCGGCGGCCATCCGCGCGAGCTCCTGGACGGTAACGTTTTGCCCGTAAGGGACGGTCCGGAGCGCCTCCAGGACGCCCCGGCGGTCGGTCGGCATCGTCATCGCCACGTCCACGTCGTCGAAGTCGTCGGCGGCTCCCTCGAAGTAGCGTTCGATGCGATCCAAAAGCGGGTGTTCGTCGGTGGCGTCGGCGTCGGGGGTCTCCGGGAACGAAACCGAGAGAACGCGCCCGCTCGCGACGCCGAGTTGTACGTGGCGTTCCAGATACGGCGACTGTCGGGCGTGGATGCCCGCATCGGGCTGTGTGTCCATACCGCCGTTTCGGCGGCGAACGGTTTGAACGTGCTGGGCCGGGAACCAGTAGCTGAAGACGCATGGCCAGGAACCGACGACACCCCTATGGGCGGGCCGCCGTAACTGCGGCCATGGAACCACGCAATCGCCCCCGACGGCTCCGGACGGACGGCGTTCGACCGCTGGTCAGCGAGACGGAACTGGCCCCGACGGATCTCGTCGCGCCGGTGTTCGTCGACGCGACGACCGACGAACGGGTCGAAATAGAAACGATGCCGGGACACGAGCGCGTACCGGTAGCCGAAAGCGTCGACCGGGTCGAGGAGATCACGGAAACCGGGGTCGAAGCGGTCATCGTCTTCGGGATCCCGGAGTCGAAAGACGAGACGGGCACGCGTGCGTGGGCCGAGGACGGCGTCGTCCAGCGGGCCGTCCGGCGGATCACCGCGGAGACCGACGCCTACGTCATCACCGACGTCTGTCTCTGTGAGTACACGGACCACGGCCACTGCGGCGTTTTGGAGGACGGCGCGGAGTCGGATCCCCGGCTGACGGTCGACAACGACGCGACGCTCGAGTTGCTCGATCGGATCGCCGTCTCACACGCCGAGGCGGGAGCGGATATGGTCGCCCCCTCAGGGATGATCGACGGGATGGTCGGGGCGATTCGGGACGGCCTCGATCGGGAGGGTTACGGGAACCTGCCGATCATGTCCTACGCCGCGAAGTACGAGTCGGCGTTCTACGGCCCGTTTCGGGACGCCGCCGACGGGGCCCCCGCGTTCGGGGACCGCCGACACTACCAGATGGACCCCGCGAACGCGCGCGAAGCGCGGCGGGAAGTCGCCCTCGACGTCGAGGAGGGTGCGGACGTGTTGATGGTCAAACCCGCCCTCCCGTATCTCGATATCGTTTCCGAACTCCGACGGGAGTTCGACCAGCCGGTCGCAGCCTACAACGTCTCCGGGGAGTACGCGATGTTACACGCCGCGGCGGATCGGGGATGGCTCGACCGTTCGGCGGTCGCCCACGAGTCGCTTCTATCCATCAAGCGGGCCGGCGCGGACCTGATAATCACGTACTTCGCCGAGGATATCGCGGAATCGTTATAAGCAGGTCCGCCACAGAGAGACGTCTTTGGGGCCCTGCAACCTCCGCGCGCAAGCCGAATCGGCGAAAAACGACAAAACACCCGCCGCGACGGGAAGCACAAACGTACAAAAACAGCCGCAGTACACCGCCCAATTTCTGACGTGATACGACCTTATATTACTATTATTATCACCTATATCGGACGAACGTCTACATAAGATGTTCCGAATTGGTTAATGTAAACTCCAACATTTATGTAGGGGGCTTTCATGAGGATATGATGTAATGCAGAACACAAACGTAGCGGAAAAAGACGAAAGTATGGACGTATATTGGAATATGTGTCGTAACGGTTCGGAGGTGGAGCGATGATCGAAGCGACATTACTTCAGATCGAGGGGGCCGAAGCGGTCGAGACGGCGCTCAACTACTCGTGGATCCTGACAGTCACGTTCCTCATCTTCTTCATGCACGCGGGATTCGCGATGCTGGAGGCGGGACAGGTGCGTGCGAAGAACGTTGCAAACCAGTTGACGAAGAACATGCTAACGTGGAGCGTCGGTGTCGTCGTGTTCTTCCTCATCGGGATGGGGATCGCAAACCTCGTCGGGATCGTCACCGGCGGCGGTTCGATGGACGGGTGGGCGCTGTCGATGTTCGGCGACGGCGGCGCATCGACGCTCGGATGGGCCGACTGGCTTTACAGCGCTGTCTTCGCGATGACGATGGCGACGATCGTTTCCGGAGCAGTCGCCGGGCGGGCGAAGCTCCGTGCCTACGTCACGTACACGTTCATGGTCGCCGCGGTCATCTACCCCGTCGTTTCCGGACTTTACTGGTACGGCGGCTTCCTCGGTGATCTCGGGTTCCACGACTTCGCCGGCGGCATGATCGTCCATGGGGTCGGTGGCATCGCCGGGCTCGTTGCCGCGTACATGCTCGGTTCCCGGATCGGGCGTTTCAACGACGACGGGTCGGTGAACGTCATGCCGGGACATTCGATGACGTTTGCGGTGCTTGGGACGCTGATGCTTTGTTTCGGCTGGTACGGGTTCAACGTTGGCACGGCCGCAACAGCGATCTCTGTCGACGGAGGGCAGTTGATGCTCGGCGGCGACGGCGGCAGCTGGATCGCCGGCCGCGTGGCGATGGCGACGACGCTCGGCATGGCGATGGGTGCGATCGGCGCTGGGGCCGTTTCGTTGATGAAAAGCGGCAAGGTCGATACGCTGTACGTCGCAAACGGCATGCTTGCCGGGCTCGTCGGCGTGACCGGGACGGCGGACGTGTTGACACCGATGGGCGGCATCATGCTCGGACTTATCGCCGGCGCACAGCTCCCGATCGTCTTCGAATTCGTCGAAAAACGCCTGAAGATCGACGACGTCTGTGCGGTCTTCCCGGTCCACGGGAGCGCAGGAGCGCTCGGGATCATCCTCTTCCCGCTTTGGTCGACCGGCGGAACACCCATCGGTGCGGCGATCGTCCCCGGAGGCATCCTCTCAATCGAGGCGTCGATGTTCGTGCCACAGATAATCGGTACTGCGGTTATCAGCATCTGGACGATCGTCGCGACGGCGGCCGTCTGGGGCGCGTTCAAAGCGGTCGGGCAGGCCAGGGTCTCCCCGGATCACGAACGCGACGGCCTCGACATCTCCGAACACGGTACGGACACCTACCCCGAATTCGGTGGCCGTGACACGGTTGCGACCGACGGCGGTCGCGTCATCGACATCGACGACGAGCCTGAGATCCGCACCGACGGCGGGACGGACCGCGAGGAGATCAAGATGATCATGGCCTTTATCCGCCCGGACAAGCTCTCGGAGGTAAAGAAGGGGCTCGCCGAGGTCGGCGCCCCCTCCCTGACCGTCACGAACGTCTCCGGGCGGGGCTCCCAGCCCGCAAAGACCGGACAGTGGCGCGGCGAGGAGTACAGCGTCGACCTCCACCAGAAAGTCAAACTCGAGTGCGTCGTCAACGATATCCCCGCTGAGGACGTCGCGGAGGCGATAAGCGAAGCCGCAAAGACCGGCGAGCCCGGTGACGGAAAGGTGTTCATCCTTCCGGTCGAAGAGGCCTACCAGATCCGGACTGGGGAGGTCGGCCCCGACGCAGTCTGATCGTGCCGACGACAGAACAGCTCGACACACAACTTGTCGCGGCGCTTTGTCGCGACGGCCGCGCCGACATCCGGGATATCGCGACGGCGACGGAAACGGTTCCGACGACGGTGCAAAAACGGCTTCGGGCGCTCGAAGCCGACGGTACGGTCGCAGGATACACCGCGTTGATCGATTACGGAAAGCTGGGCTACGGGACGGTCATCTTCCGTCTCGATGTCGACTTCGACGCGATAGACGATGTGACCGCGTGGTTCCGTGACCGCAAGGAGTTCGTGACGGTCTACCAGACGTGCGGTTCGGGGGGTGTCTTCGCGGTCGGGAAGTTCGGGAGCGAGGCCGCGGTCGCGGCGTGTCTGCGGAAGCTCCATGAGATCCCCGACATCCAACGGATCGATACCAACACCGTCGTTTCGGTTCGACTGGAGAACGACTGTCCGATCCCGGAGTAAAAAAACGGGTCCCGGATGGGACCCCACGGAGGAACCGACGGGTGCCAACCGCCTCGGTTCGTGTTTGGCGTGCTGTGCTCGTGCCGCGCCGATCGCGGCGTTTTAGCCCACGTATGTGAACGGTATTACCCGGTCGGATAGAGCAATAATCGCTATCGGTCCGCGTATAGTAGCTGTTCTATACATATTCTCCGCCGCGAGATGGACAACTGATTAAATATATCCTGTCCGGGCGTGCCGGCCATCGGATCGCTTCCGACATCGAGGCTGCTCGTCGCGCCGTCGGGTGACAATACTCCTTTGAGGCCGCAACCGAAAAGGGCGGACATGAACCACGATGCCTCTCGGTCGCTGTACGATCGGGCGCTGTCGGTCATGCCCGGCGGCGTAAACTCCGCGGTCCGTGCCGCACCACAACCGTATCCGATATTCGTCGACCACGGCGACGGCGGTCACGTCGTCGATACGGACGGGAACCGCTATATCGACTGGATCTGTGGGCTCGGGCCGCTGTTGCTCGGCCACGATATGCCCGAACAGCTGCAGACAGCAGTCCAATCCCGTGCAGCGGAGGGGCCGATGTACGGGATGCCGAGCGAGATCGAAGTCGAACACGCCGAGTTCGTCTGCCGACACGTTCCCGGTGTCGAGATGATCCGTTTCGTCAACAGCGGTACCGAGGCGACCGTCTCCGCCTGTCGGCTCGCGCGCGCGGCCACCGAGCGGAACAAGATCGTCATCATGCAGGGCGGATACCACGGCGCACAGGAGTCGACCCTGGTCGAAGGCGACAGCGACGAGCGAAAGCCCTCGAGCGCCGGTATCCCACAGGCCTTCGCGGAGCATACGATCCCGGTTCCGTTCAACGACCCCGAGGCCGCCCGCGAGGCCTTCGAGCGACACGGCGATGACATCGCCGCCGTGCTCGTCGAGCCGATCCAGGCGAACATGGGGATCGTCTACCCGGTCGAGGGCTACCACGAGCAGCTTCGGGGGCTCTGTGACGAGTACGGCTCGCTTCTGATCTTCGATGAGGTCATCACCGGCTTCCGGGTCGGGGGGCTCGGGTGTGCCCAATCGAAGTTCGGGATCGATCCCGACATCACGACGTTCGGCAAGATCATCGGCGGCGGCTTCCCGGTCGGCGCGATCGGCGGGAAGACGGAGTACATCGAGCAGTTCACGCCCTCGGGGGCGGTGTTCCAGGCGGGGACGTTCTCCGGGCACCCGGTGACGATGGCCGCGGGGCTGGAGACGCTTCGGTACTGCGCAGAGAACGACGTCTACGACCACGTCAACGACCTCGGGAGGAAGCTCCGCGAAGGGCTCTCCGACATCCTTGCGGATCACGCCCCGGAGTACACCGTCGTCGGATCGGATTCGCTCTTCAAAGTCGTGTTCACCCGCGGGGAGGGAGGACCGCAAGACGACGCCTGCCGGAACGGCTGTCGGCAGGACCCGGCGTGTGATCGGCACGGACGCTGTCCGAAGCGGGGAACGGACGTACGGCGGGCCGAAACTGACCGATACGCCCGCCTGTTCCGGCCCGCGATGCGCGAGCAGGGCGTCCTCGTCTCACAGAACCAATTCGAGGCGAACTTCGTCTCCTATCGCCACACCGAAGCGGACGTCGAGGAGACGCTCGAAGCATACAAGCAGGCGCTGTAGGCCGTACAGGGGGTGTAGACCGGTTCAGGCCCCGTAGGTCTCCTCGAGGAACGCGACGATGTCGTCGGATTCCGGCATCCCGTCGACGTCGTGTTCCTCGTCGATGATGACGGGGACGCCGGTCTGGCCGCTGACCGATTCGACTTCGGTCCGTTCGTCGTGTGAGCGCGGGACCTCGATGCTGTCGTACTCCAAGCCGAGCTCGTTCAGCTTGTCGACGACTTTCGCACAGTACGGACAGCCGGAAAGCTCATACAGTGTAATGTTTGCCATCGGGCGAAATAAGAGCGTCCGCCTAAAGAACGCAGCGGTGTTGTGCCCGGTGGTCGTCAATCCGCGGCCGGGGATCGGTCGGCGGCGGCAGTCTCCGTCTCGGGAACGGATACGACATCGGCGGCGACCGGTGTATGGGTGGGGGCATACACCTCGCTGCGTTCCCCGGGTGACGGCGCCTTGATCACCGTGATCGCGTTGCCGTCCTGCTGGATCCGGACCGCGCCGTCGAACGTCTCGGAGCCGTCGAAGAGCAGGCGGGTTCCGGAACCGGCGGTTCGCTCCCGCTCGCCGCCCCAGTGTTCGGCCACCTGTTCGTAACCGTCCCGGAACGCCGTCGCGTTCTCGCCGTCGTTGAACGTCACGTTCCAGACGTAGGCCGTTTCCCCGCCCTGCCGATAGGCGTGGAGGCGGTCGCCGTACCACCCCTCCGTGTACGGAACGTCGTAAGTGTAGGGGCGCTCCGAGCTGTCGGCTCCCTCGTTTCTGAACTCGCTGCGCTCGATGACACCGGGGCGGTCGCCGGCGTACGCCGTGTACGCGAACATCGACGCGAGTCCGGCCCGACCGACGGTCGCGCCGGCGGATCCGTTGTCGACGGTGACGCGTTCCCACCCACCGGTGTTTCGATCCTCTACGACCGCGTCACCGTAGGCGTCAGTCCCGTAGCTTTCTGGACGGATTATTTCGGCGCTCGCCGTCGGGTACTCGTCGTACATCGGGTCGACGGCGTCCCAGCCGCCGATGTCGCGGTGGTGCTCGACGAACGACGGGCCCTCTGCGTAGGGGAAGAATCCGAGGAAGTAGACGCCCCAATGGAACTCCGACGGGAGTGTCCCGCCCGAATCGCTCTCGGTATCAACGCATTGCCACTCGCCCGTCTCGCAGTTGCGCTCGTAGGCCCGCTCGACGACGACCGCGTCCCCTTCGACGAGCCCGTTCCGTGCGTTGACTGCGTCAAGCGTCGTCGAGTCGGGATCGCGAAGTCCGAACCGCTGGTCCTGGAGGGCGTGTAACAGCTCGTGGGCGAGCGTCAACTCGTCGTCGAGCGTCGCGGGATCGTTGCCGCTGACGATCACGATCCGTTCGACACCCGGCTGATAGAAGCCGAGCACGGTTCCGCCCTGGTTGTTCCGCCGAACGTCGACGACGTCCTCGTCGGGCCCGACGAGAAAAAGCGCCTCGTGTTGGGCGTTATCGATCGTTCGCCGGTCCTCGGAGGGGTCGGGCCAGACGTCGTCGAACTCCTCGCGGAACTGGTCGCGACTGATAACGTCGATATCGACATCGTCCTCGAAGCGGAGCCCGCGGAGCAACTGCACGCGAGCCATCGCGCGGGAGAAGACCGCCTGTTTCTCCCCCTCGGTGAGGCCGGCGGCGGGATCGATATCGAACGTGTCGTTGTACCAGTAGCCGTCGTAGTAGCCCAGATGGTCGTTCGTCGGCGCTTCGGATCGCTCCGGGGCGCCCGGCTGGTATCCGACGGCACAGCCGGCAACCACAAGCGTCACCGCAAGCGCGATCGCGGCCATCGGCCGGCGAGTCATTACTCCCGTTCAGGGGCGAGGGGACAAAAATCCGCCGCGGTCGACCCGTCGCCCGACATCGGTCCGTTCGTTCGATCCCGTAGTCGATCGGCACAGCCGCCGGTCTCGGTCCGGGGGCGAGCCGACTGTCGACGGTGCCCGCCCGTACAAACCGAAGCCTGGAGCACACCCAGGCGGTTCCGGCTCCGGATCGATCGACAGGGGTTCCGGGACGCGCCGGGGGCCACGCTTTTTATTGCGGTCGGCGTATGCTACCGTATGCCAGGACAACGCGGGGGCCAGTTTGACACGCGGGTCGAAACGAACCGCTGGGAATCGTTCACACGGCTGGCGTTCGTCTACTTCGCCGACGAAGGGTACGAGGTCGAACAGACGTTCGATGACGGCCGGTATCGACTCACGTTCGAGGACGATGGCCGGAACGAACGCGCGATATTTATTTACGACGGCGGCCCGCCGGATATGGCCCAAGAGAGCCTCCAGCGGATGCGGGAGTTCTTTCAGGGCTCCGACGACGTTGCGAAGTTCTGGGCGGACATGCTCGGGTGATATCGCCTCGGCGCGCTCGTCGACCACAGTCACCGATGTCAGATCAACGTTCTATCGATACGCCCGTCACGGCGGCAGCGAGCGCCCGCGCCGCCGCGTCCGGTGGGTCGACGACGGCCCGGGTAAATAAATAACAAAGCACGTACTGTCGTGTATGAGTCCCGATACGGGGAACGGCGGCGAGAAGACTGAAAAAGGGGAGACGCTATCCGTCGGACCCGGGCCCGACGACGAGGTGAGCGAGGAGGACGCACCGGAGTGGATCAAAGACCACTGGCTGCGCTCACGGCGGGCACGGCGGCTCGTCTGGTTCGATGTCGGGTTGACTGTGGCTCTGGCGATCGTGGCGATCGGGCTGTTCAACGGCTTCACCGTCCTCGAACGTCTCCCCGGTGTTGGAGCCGGGATCGAGTTCGCCGAGGACGCCTTCGGAGTGGGGGCCGGTACTGACGACCCCACATCGGAGTTCAGCGTCGGTGCGATAAGCGTGATCGTGTTTGCCCTTCTCGGAGCGTTGGGCTACGTGTTCACCGTACTGATCACCGACATTCATCGTAACACCGGCAGGATACTGCGTATCAACTTTCGAGTCGTGGGTGCGATTCCGATCGGATTCGGCGTTTTCTTGCTCTCCGATTATATATTGGACGAGGTCGGGATCGGAACACTAGGTCTCGTCTTCCTCGCGGGGCTTTACGTGAACCTCACGTACAAGCGGCTCGGCTCGGTCGCCGATCACTTGCTCCCACCCGAGAGTAACGAGAAAGAGGAGTAACGAGAAAGAGGAGTCACAACAACACTCGTCAGTTACGGTCGTTATTCGGTCTCTCGGTCGTTCGCTTTCCCGACCGCCTCGGCGCGGATATTTTCTCGACCCGTATCACGTTATCTATGCCGTACGCGCTCGTGATACGCCCGAGCGTAGGCCGGTAGATCGAATTCGTCCATTTCGATGTCCCGCAGGATCCGCATCGTCCGCGGGCTCGTTTTCGGATGCAACAGGAGATATGCCCCACCGGTCGCAGTCCGGTTCAGCAGCCACTCGGTGTATGTATCGGCCGGAAACCACCTCGAATCGGACCGGACGACAGCCACCCGCCATGCTTTCTCTCGGGCAGTCCGGAGACCCGTTGCTGCGGTGAACGCGTCCAGTTCCCCGAGCAGATCCCCGACCCCCGAGAGTCCGGGTGCGTACCGCTCCGACAGCAGTTCCTGTTGGACGTCGACCAGCCGTCGAAGGATCGCGTTGATCCGATCGTGGTCGGCACGTTTGGCGGGGCGGTCGGGGTCCAAACCGATATCCGAAAGCGTCAACGCGAGGTCGTAGTTGATGTGTGCGTTGATGCCGAGAAGCGCGTCCTGCATGACGAGTGCGTCGCCGCGGAGCGCTGTTCCGAAGGCGACGATCCACGGATCGGGCACCGTAGCGAACGAGCCGCGGTCGTACGCACGGAACGCGCGCCGATAATACTCCGCGAAGCGCACGAGATACCGCTTCATCCACGCCGGGTCGGTGAACGCTCCCGAGTCGATTTCGCGCATCGTTTCGGCAGTCATCTCCGTGTACACCGTGAGAAACACAGCCCGCCGGTCGGACTGTTCGACTAACAGCGTCTCGAGTTCACCCAGTCGGTCACGGACGTCTGCCATCGACTCGAACGGATCCGCAAGGAGCGCGGCACGATCCGGATCCGCCTCGACGTTGACGGCGAAATCCATCACGTCACGGTCGAACGCCCGCCGGAGCCGGTTCAGGCGGCGTCGATCAACGAGTAGCCCGACCGCGGATCGGGTACACATCGGTCGTTGTTAAACCTCGTTTCGAGACCGCGAGAAACCTAACGGCCGCGGCCAAAGCGCGCGTGGCGAGGGCCACCGCCGCTTTTTTGTTTCCGTGCGGATGCACCGTGGCGCCCTCGGTCTCTGTCGGACCGTTTCCATTCGACTGTTCGGTTCGGCGGCCAGCGTCATAGCGATTGCGTTGCGTCCTCGAGGACACGACCGTACCCCGCCCGATCCGGTCGTTGACATCGCTTGCGGTCACGGTTGTTGATCGCCAACGCGTTCGGGACCGCCGGCGCACGACGCGCACGGCAGGGGGTCATCGGCACCCCTCCGTTTCGACTACAGCTTTCGCCCGAGGGCGTTGCCCCCCGACTTGTTCCAAGAAGGCCTTCAGGGGATGCGGGCGCTGTTCGAGGGGACCGACGAGTTGGCGCGGTTCTGGACGAACGCCCCGAAATGATGCCACCGCGTCCGATGGCCCGACACGCGTCGTGACGCCGACATCCCGATCCGTCAGCGGCAGTCGCCGGACCCGTGACGGAACTGCGCTGGTCGCCGGTGACCCCGGTCGTCTCGGCGACGGGCCGGTGGTGAGCCCCCGTATCGTCCGACAGGCGGTAATCCCGTAACGCGGAGGGATTCGGAATCGCACGCACACGGACAGTAGGTGAGTTCAGGCCCGTTTTTAAATATCCGGAGGTGGTACGGTTCCGTGAGATCCGATACGGGTTAAAAACGATGGAAACCGAGACACGCCGTGCGGTCGCACCGGTCGTCGGAACGCTTCTACTCGTCGCTATCGTTGTCCTTCTCGCCGGTACTGTTGTACTGTCGTTCGACGCTGTCGTCGACGAACGGTCGCTGAGCGAACCCCAGTTCAGCGGCGTTCAGATCACCGATGTCGAAGCCGACGACGGTTCGATCGAGGTCCCTGCGCTACAACAAGACGATCAATGCGGGAGCTACCACCTCGTGATCACCATCGAGCATTTGGGTGGCGACGGATTCACTTCGGACGAACTCGAGTATCGCATCGACGCGGTCGGGGAGGAAACGACGGTTTCCGGTACATTCACCAGTAACGATGCAAACCCCGGCGCGACAGCCCGGGCCGGTGACGAAATCGTTATTGCGCTCGATGGGGACACTAATGTCGATGACTGTGGTGTCGAGGGCGAATTCGATGAATCGTACATCGGACTCGTCTTCGCAGGTGAACCGGCCTGGTCGCCACAGCAGCCGCCGGATGCCGAAGGCCTGGGAAGCCTCCACAACACGTTCTTCGAACCGGATACGGAAAACCTACAGGCGGTCCGTGTGACGATTATACAGGACTCGACGCGGACGATTATCATCGACGATACGACGACTGATATCCGGGATCGATCCTGAGTGCGTTCCCGGGGGCGCCGGGCGGACCCTCCGTCTCGGACAGGATGTCGCCTCTCCCGGCCTCCCTGAGATGAGTATATGTCCCCGGTGTGGAGAGCGCTACAGGCGCATCGAGCACACCGGGGACATGAGATAAGCCCATTTCCATTCTTGGATACTGTTCCGTCCGCTGGTGGAGGTGTGAGTGATCCCTTTGGATAGCTCAGGGGGCTCTGGCGGGACGCACGGAGCCAAGAAGTATGACGCGCTCTCAACTCTTAGGAGCGAATGACGAGAGCGGGTGGGGCTTGGAGCAAGCCCAACTCTCACGCGGAGCGTGGGAGAGGGTTCAATACTCCTGTGATTCGGTATCGACTTGGGAGAACGTCCGCCCTCCCCGATTTGAACGGAGGAAGACGGTCGCCTCGCTCCGCTCGGCGCTGCGACTTCCAGGCTCAAATCGTGTCGGAATGGACGTTTGACTGCTCACGTTGTTCGCAGCAAAAGTCCGCCCTCCCCGATTTGAACGGGGGACAAGTCGATCTACAGTCGACTGCTCTACCAGTCTGAGCTAAGGGCGGTCGTACTCGAAAGGAAAGGGCTGTCCGACTTAACGGTTTTGACCTCATCCCGTCGGCGTCTGACGGGTGGCTGTCGGACGGCGCGCGAAGATTGAAATACTGTCACACACAACTGTCCGACAGACGATGAGCAAGATAACCTTCCGGGCCGACGACGAACTCATCCGGCAACTCGAGGAGTTCGACGCCTCGAAAAGCGAGGTGATGCGCGAGGCGCTCCGGGAGTATCTCGACGGACATGCGAATTCGTCCGTAAACGCGGGCAAGAACCAACAGAACTCCGTGTCCGGGGATCTCGGTTCCGGCGGCTCCATCGACGAGATCATCGCCGAGCGGGTCGACGAGATCATCGCGGACCGCCTCCAGCAGTCGTATACGCCACGACAGCCCCAAGACGTGAATGTAAACATCACGCTTGATGGCGATTCCGGGGCTATGTCACACGAAGCGGCCGAGGTGTCACACGACGACGACGCCGAGCGTAAGACACCGACGGTCGAACGCGAAAACGCGTCAGACGAATCGGGTCATACGTGTAAACAGTGCGGCGAAGACCTGCCGCAGTCTGCCGTTTACTGCTCCAACTGCGGCGAGAAAGCGAGCCACAGAGTGTTCTGTGAGTGCGGCGATGAGCTCCGGTCCGACTGGGGATTCTGCCCGAGTTGCGGCCGTCGAACCCCCGCTGCCGACGTTCTCCAGGACTCGTAAACGCCGAAAACAGCCGTCAGAAGCCGGTAAACACCGATAAGACGATTCTGTCTTACAGCCAGGGGAAGATTTAAGTATATACCATCTGTGCATACAGCTGCGTAAGACGACGCGTCTTACACACGGCAGGAGCCGGGTAAACACCCGGTTACAGACTTCCTGGCGGTGTAAACGTGAATAAATCGCGTGTGCAACGTCGTCTTACTCACAACCAGAGGGGAAACAATATGGAGCGTGTGACACTACGAATCCCGAAACAGCAGATAGAAGAGGTCGAACGCATGGTCGATACCGGCCAGTTCCCGAACCGGAGCGAGGCGATCCGGTCGGCCGTTCGAGAAATGATCAACGAGCAGGATGCGGAAGCTACGGACAAAAACCGCCCGTGGGCGAAGGTGTAGACGATGCAGGACATCGTCAACTCCGCCTTAGAGAACGCCGAAGCCGAACAGCGTGAGATGGACGCCTCGACGGAGGGCGACGAGTTCGGGGACCCCCGGATCGTCATCGTCGGCGCGGGCGGTGCGGGCAACAACACTGTCAACCGGCTGTACAACATCGGTGTGGATGGGGCCGAGACGATCGCCATCAACACGGACAAACAGCACCTCAAGATGATCGAGGCCGACACGAAGATCCTCGTCGGGAAGTCCCTAACCAACGGGCTCGGGGCCGGCGGCGATCCCTCGATGGGCGAGCGTGCAACCGAGATGGCCCAGGGGACGATCAAGGAAGTCCTCGGCGAGGCCGATCTCGTCTTCGTCACCGCGGGCATGGGTGGCGGAACCGGGACCGGCGCAGCGCCCGTCGTCTCGAAGATCGCCAAAGAGCAGGGCTCGATCGTCGTCGGCATGGTTTCGACGCCGTTCAACGTCGAGCGAGCGCGGACTGTCAAAGCCGAGGAGGGGCTCGAAAAGCTCCGTAACGAGGCCGACTCGATCATCGTCCTCGACAACAACCGGCTGCTCGATTACGTCCCGAACCTCCCGATCGGCAAGGCCTTTTCGGTGATGGATCAGATCATCGCCGAAACGGTGAAAGGGATCTCGGAGACGATCACGCAACCGTCGCTTATCAACCTCGATTACGCCGACATGACGTCGATCATGAATCAGGGCGGCGTCGCCGTCATGCTCGTCGGCGAAACGCAGGACAAAAACAAGACGAAGGAGGTCGTCAACGACGCGATGAACCACCCGCTTCTCGATGTCGATTACCGCGGTGCGTCGGGCGGGTTGGTACATATCACCGGCGGTCCGGACCTCACGCTCAAGGAGGCCGAAGGGATCGCCCAAAACATCACGGAACGGCTTGAAGCCTCCGCGAACGTCATCTGGGGTGCCCGCATTCAGGACGAGTACAAGGGTAAGGTCCGCGTGATGGCGATCATGACCGGGGTCCAGTCGGCACAGATCCTCGGTCCGACGACGCAGAAACAGGCCGACGCCTCCCGGCAGGCCATCGAGGGTGTCGACGACGACGAGTTCTCCTCGTCGGCACCGGAGAGTTCGGGCGGACGGCAGTTCGGTCGCGGCGAAACCGACGGCGGTCAGTCCACGACCGAACAGAACAACGGTATTGACGTTATCAGATAAGTCAGCATTCTTATTTTTCTGACCCACGTCTAGCATGCGTTTTTTCGGTGTATCGATAACTTTGTTTTTTCTTATATGTTCGGCGTAAAACGGCGTGTATGACGCCCGACTGACGGTGTGTTCCGCCGTCGCTTCGGCGATCAGTCCGGTAGCTCGCCGCCGACCGCATCGACCAGTTCGCACTTCCGACAGCGGTCGTTGTTCGTCGGTGCGCCACAGCGTTCGCACTCCCCTTGAGGGGCGTTTTCGTCAGCGCGGTAGGCGTCGGCGGCCAACTCGGCGAGCTCCTCGTAGCCGGACATGATCGAGTGTCGGGTGCCGGGGTGGCCGTCCTCGAGCCCATAGAGCAGTTCCTGGATCTCGCCGCGGTAGGCCTCCTCGGCGTGGGGACATTCGGCCATATGGACCGGCAGATCCGCCAGGTGCGCATAAAGCGCCACCTCCTTTTCAGGGATGTCCCGAAGCGGTTTCGCGCGCGGAACGAACGGGGCGTCCTCGATTTCGCGTGCCGCGAAACTCCCGAGGGAGGCGTCGAAGTGTTTCGCGATCTGTCTGATGTCCCCCGAGAGCAGGTTCATCATCGCAGTCTGGGCCTCGTCGTCGAGGTTGTGGCCGGTCAACAGTTTGTCAGCGCCGTACTCCTCGGCGTACCGCGAAAGCGCGTCCCGTCGGAAGACGCCGCAGTACGCACAAGGGGCCATCCCTTCCGGATCGTCCGCCGCGACATCGTCCATCTCGAGGTCGTACTCGTCGGCGTAGCTTACGACCTCGTGGCGGATCCCGAGGTCGTCGGTGAGCTCGAGACACGCATCCAGCGAGGCGTCGCGGTAGCCTTCGATCCCCTCGTGGATCGTGAGCGCAACGAGTTCGAGTCGGGGATCATCGACGAAGGTGTCGTGGAGAAGTCGTGTGAGAACGACGCTGTCTTTGCCGCCGGAGAGACCGACGAGCCACGTCTCCGGGTCGTCGACCGTCGCGGAATCCGAGAGAAGCGCGTCCTCGCGAATCCGGCGTCGTACACGGGATTCAACGGAGCGACGGAAGTGGCTCTCACAGAGGTGAAGCCCCGAATAAGCGGCGTTCATTACGGCCTCCGAGCCACATTTATCGCACTGCATCACCGCATCCTTGCGGATTCGAGGCCATACCGGTTTCGGAGTTGAAAGCCGACGCAGAGTCATCGATACCGTGTGCGGGAGCCAACGCGTTCGTCGCCGGCCGGCCGAGCGCCACGCGACAACCGTTTGTTCCGTCGGGCCGTCTGGCCACCAATGAGCTACAGTCGGTCCGAGGCCGTCGCGCGGCTCGAAGAAATCGTCGAAACCGTCGATTCGGGGCCGAATCCGGTGCCCGTTCGTGAGGTGTGGGCATTCGGCGACGTGGTCCTCGGCATGGATCCGATCGACCGCCTCGGGGTGTACGTCACGAAGGATCTCCTGTTCAAAGACGCCCCCGAGCGGGAGGCTGAGTTCGAGTCCGAGTTCGGCGTCTCGGGGGTCGGCAAGACGGTGTCGGCGGCGTGGGCGGAGCGGTATCCGGAACGGATCCGGGCGAACGAATCGGGACACGCGGCGCCCGAGCGCTGTCTGGCAGCACACCTCTTCGACGACGAACCCGTCCATCTGGAGGTCTGTAATACCGGCTTCGAGAACAACGTCACACAGCGGCTGAAAGGTGCCCGGGCGCGGGACGAGTACGCGGAGTTGCTCGATCCGCGTGCGGTCTGTCTGTGGGTCGGTACGGACGACGGCGGCGAAAGGAGCGAGGAGGCGTTCCGGAAGCTCGAAACCGGCGAGTTCGTCTTCCCCACGCTGTCGGCCAGCCTCGAAATGCTCGGGATGGACGAAACCGAGGCCGAAACCGCGGCCGAAGCGCTCGAGCGCTACAGCGAGGGAGCGGACGGCGTCAACGTCCGCGGAGACGTCGTGTGAGACGGCCCGGGAGCCGCGGCTGTCCGAGCGAAGCGAATACGGAAAACGGTCGTCGTCCTACCGGAGGTCGGGGACGACAGGTGAGGCTACCTCGCCGGCGTCGTAGCGCTTGCGGACGCCGCCGTCCGCCCGGATGTCGTCTGTCGTCTCCTCTCGCGGCATCATCGGGACCATCGGTTCGATTTCGTCTCGCGTCATCTACCTGTACCAACATCCTACATGGTCTTAAATGTTAATGATTGTTGGTGGTGGTGGATGAGTTCGGAAAACGACCCAAACCCTTATATTCGAAATCGGCACAGTCGAAACCAACGGATGGTCGAAGCGTTCGCCGTCGCCTCCGGAAAGGGCGGCACAGGGAAAACGACGAGCACGATGGCGCTTGGGATGGCGCTGTCGGAGCGCTACGACGTGACTGTTGTCGACGCCGACACGGGGATGGCGAACCTGCTTTTCCATGCGGGGTTGGCGGACGTCGAGACGACACTCCACGACGTGCTCGTCGAGGACGGTGCGCCGGTCGGGGCGGCGACCTACGATCGGTTCGGAATGAACGTCGTCCCCTGTGGGACCTCGCTTGCGGCCTTCGAGGCCGCCGATCCCGGGCGGCTCCGCGATGTCGTCGCCGAGTTGGCCGCCGACACCGACGTGTTGCTCCTCGATTCGCCCGCAACCCTCGATTCGAAGAGCGCGATCCTCCCGATCGTGTTGGCCGACAGGGTCGTCGTCGTTCTCAACCCGACGGTCCCCGCTATCTCGGACGGTCTGAAGGTACAGGAGTACGCGCTCTCGTACGGCTCGGATATCGCGGGGACGGTGTTCAATCGGGTCCGCGGCGACGTATCGGACGTCCGGGAGAAGGCCGAGCGGTACTTCGAGGGACCGACACTCGCGACAGTACCCGAAAGCGACGCTGTCCAGGCCGCCCGTTCGGCCGGCGTTCCGTTGCTCGCCCACGCGCCCGAGAGCCCGGCCGCGGAAGGGTTCCGGACCGCAGCCGAGCGGCTCTCGCCCAACGACGGTGACTCCGCCGCCGTCGCCGAGCGGTTCCGAACCGCCGTGATCCCCGACCCACCATGATCCCCGACGGGGAACTGCTCCGGTCGCGGGTGGTTTCGGACCTCTCGTCGGCGCTGGAAGACGTCCTCGAACGGGAGCTCGACGGCTACGCGCTGTTATCGCCGCGGGACGCGCTGCTCGGGACGGGCGAGAAACGGGGTGTCATCACGTTCGACTCCGGCATCGCCACGCTCGCATACCACACGGAAACCGACCGTGGGGGCCCGCCGGCGCTCGCGGATCTCGGCTCGCCGCCCTACGAACTCGAATTGTACGCACTCGAGGCCGAAGAACTCGACGTCCCACACCGAGACGAGACGCTACGGATACCGCCGGGATCGGCCGCGGAACGGCTGGCAGACGACAGCGAACTCGCAGCCCGGGTTCGCGACGCCGCGGCCGGGAGCGACGAACGCGCCGAACTCGACGCCGTCGAAGCGTTTCTCTCCGACGAGGAGGCGGTCGCGGACATCCGTGCAGCCGCCCGCGAGGACGCCCTCGACCGGGCCGACGAGTGGGGCCTTTCGGAGGCGCTCGAGGAGTAGTTTCCGGGTCTCAGCCCGTCACCGTCGACGAACGGTGGATCGACGGATGAGCGAGCGTCGCTATTCCGCGAGCGCGTCGGCGAGCTGTGTCGCCACGTCGTCGATGGCCGCCCGCCCCGCGTCGAGATACGTATAGAGGCTGAGGAAGGCGTGGATCTGGTCGTCGTAGTGGAGACGCGTCGTTTCGACGCCGGCCGCTTCCAGACGGTCGGCGTACGCTTTCCCTTCGTCGAGGAGGGGATCGTACCCGGCTGTGAGAACGGTCGCCGGGGGGAGCCCCGAGAGATCGCGAGCGCGAAGCGGGTAGACGTAGTGGTTACCGATATCGGCCGGGCGGTGATACTGGTCGAGATACCATTCGACGCTGTCCGTTTCGAGGAAGTAGCCGGTCCCGTTCGTGTCGTAGGAGTCGAACCAGCGGATCTCCGGGGCGTTGACCGCCGGATAAACGAGCAGCTGGTGGGCGAGGTCGGGACCGCCTCGATCCCGCGCCGCGAGGGCGACGGCGGCTGAGAGGTTCCCGCCGGCGCTGTCGCCGCCGACGGCGACCCGATCCGGATCGCCGCCGAGATCGCCCGCGTGTGCGGCCGCCCACTCGGTTGCGACATAACAGTCCTCGAAGCCGGCCGGGAACGGGTGTTCGGGGGCGCGGCGGTAGTCGACTGAGACGACGACCGCCTCCGTGCGGTTCGTCAGCCGCCGGCAGAGCCCGTCGTAGGCGTCGAGCGAGCCACGAACCCACCCGCCGCCGTGCATGAAGACGAAAACTGGAGCCGGGGCGTCGGTTCCCGGTGCGTATATCCGAAGCGGTATCGGGCCGTTCGGTCCCTGAATGCCGAGATCCGTACACGAAGCGACGGGTTCGGGATCTGCGACAGCAAAGAGCTCATCGAGGAGCCGCCGACCGGTTTCGATCGAAAGCGTCGACGACGGCGGCGCGATGCCGGTGTCGAATTCATCGAGCAACGCAGCGGCCTGTGGGTCGAGCCCATCGTCACGCGTTGACATACGTTCGGTTCGGGGAAGGACGGCCGTTAGTGCTCCGGTTCGGTCGCCGAGGGCGGTCCCGTCGCCGCCGTTTCCCCCGTTCGAAAGGGACTCGTTTCGGTCGGCGGGAGGAGCCGGCCGAGGAAGCGACGGCAGCAGTTTCTTTTCTCCGGGCGTCTTCCCGACCGGTATGGAGTCGACTCCCCGGGTCGTCGACCGACTCGAACGGAATCTGATGAGTCTCGGCGTCTACGTGGAGCGTCACGCCGCGCAGCCGGAGACGCTTCACCTCGAGTACGAGACCGCTGCCCCCGGACTGACGACGAACGATATCGGCAACGTCTGCTCGGAGCTTCGGGACGCATACACGGATGGGTGGGACCCACGCGACTGTGAGTTTTGGGCGTTCCACACGGAGGGGGGGTTTCACGGCAAATGGACGGTACGGGCCGGCTGGTTCCGGGCGCTCGAACGGGGAGACATCTCGGAGACGGACTTCTCGACGCTCGTCCTCTCGACGAGAGAGCCCGCCACGGAGCCGCCGGCCGAGGTCCCGGCGTTCGGCGCGGCGACGGCTGACGGCGCCCAAAAGGAGTGAAAAGGGCCGGTAGTCTGACGGCTACTTTTGGATCTGTTTGAACTGGTCGATAAGTTCCTCGGCGGAGTCGCCGGCGTCGTACTCGACTTTCCCCCGATACGTCGTCCGTTCGTCGTCGAAAGCGGCGTCGACAGTCGACGTTTTCTGTTCGCGGCGTTCGTGTTCGTCCTCGTCGTAGGCACCCATCGACATGATATACCGTACCTTGGTTGGTGTTCACTATGAATGTGTCGGGGGAACTGCTCAGGGCGAAGGAGTCCGAAGAGCGGCTCGGGGCGAGCGAATCGGGGGCACGAAGCCACCGGGCCCGAAACGCAATCAGTAAACGACCCGGGACCGTACGACGGCTGTGGCAGGCCCACTTCGTTTCCGGCGGTCCGAGGGGACGTGGACGCGGGATCGCATCCGCAAACAGCTGCTGGGACCGCTGGAATCGCGCTTCGGCGCACAGCTCGAGGAGCCGTGGTTTCCCGTCGGCGACGACCGCTACGACACCGTCCGGATCGACATCGAAAACGGCGATTTCGCCCTCGTCGCGTTCCGTCCCGGCCGCGCCTACTGGCTCGGCAACACCGAGACGCCCGAAGCGCTTTGGCGGACCGACAAGGAGACCTTCGCCGAGGCACCCTACGCCGTCTCGCGGTGGGCCGAACGCGAGCTCACCGCCAGACTCGAGGTGACTGACCCGTGGCTCGCCGAGTTCGAGTACGTGACATGGTTCTTTTTGCCGGTCTTTTTTTCCAAGGACGGACGAAACACCACCCGACGGTTCTTCTCGGACGACGCCGCCGGCTTCCCCGATGCGAGCCGCGAGGAGGGGCTCGAATTCTACGAATCGCTGCTCGCGACCGGGACGCTCGACGAGCACCGCTATACGATGGCCTCGAAACTCGGCACCTCGCCCGGATATGACCTCACCCGCATGCGCGCAACGATGTCCGAGTTCACCGTCGCGAAGATCCTCGCCGACGCCGGGTTGGATTTCGTCCCCGAGGTCGAACAGGACAGCGGACACGCCCTCGATTTCGCCGTCGACGGCCGGCTGATCGAAGTCACGCGACCGGAGCCACCGGCCCGGCGCTCACACGCCGACCACCCCGTCGCGGCGGTCAAAGAAACCGGCGGCGCAAAGCGATCCGACCAACTCGCCGAGCACCCAAACGCGATCCTCTGTATCGACTGCACCTCATTTACCGACGCCGAGTGGTCGGCAATAAAAGGCGAACAGCCGGCGGTCGGACACAGACCGACCGTGGTGTTTCGCGCCCGCCCCGACGGTCGGATCGAGGGGTATCTGTACGGGTCGCTCCCGTTCGATCTCGGCGGCGCGATCGATTTCTTCTGAACGACAATTTCGGGTGAGCGACGACACCGCGACCGAGAGCGTATCGCCGACGGAATGTTTTTGAAAACTCCCGCCGAGAAACCGGGTATGACGGCCGATCCGACCGTCGAAGGCGTCGTGTCCGAGCGCGCAGACGATCCGACGGCCGGGGACGTTCGGCTCGGGATCTTTTTCGGGCGGTAGGCGGCGTGGAGCCGGACGGTCACGGCGGTGATCGCGCCGGTGAAACCCCGTCGACGAGTCGGAACCGCTAACAGCCAGCCTCACACAACTCGACACAATGAGACTCCCCGAAACGCAGCTCGCGGTGCTCGAAGCCGCGAGCGCGACGGACGAACGGACGGTTGCACAGCTCGCCGACGAGCTCGGCGAAGACCCGGTCGCGGTCACGCGGGCCGTCTTCGAGCTCACCGACCGGGGGTTCGTGGCGGTCGAGGAGACCGACGCGGAGGAACTCACCCTCACGGAAGAGGGCGAACGCTACCGCGGGACGGGGCTCCCGGAGCTCCGTCTGGTCGAGGCCGCCGCGGAGGCGGGGGCCGACGACGCGGCCGTCGAAATGGGGGAGCTCCTCGGCGCGGCGGGGCTCGACGGCCCGGAGGTCGATATCGCGCTGTCGAACCTCGCACGGAAGGGGTACGGCGAGATCGACAGCGGGAGTGTGGCACTCGCCGACGACGCGGCGGAGGGCCCTGATTCCGACCCCGAGGCCAGGGCGCTGGATTCGGTCGCGGCGGGTGAGACCGGTGGCCTCGATCCGGGCGTCCTCGATCGCCTCGAGAGCCGGGGGCTCCTCGAACGGAGCGAAACGACAGTCCGGCGCGTGACACTCACCGACGAGGGCGTGACGGCGCTCATGGGGGGCATCGAGGCCACAGAGACTGTCGGGGCGGTCACGCCGGAGCTGCTCACCTCCGGCGAGTGGTCGTCCGTCGAGTTCACCGAGTACAACGTCGAGGCCGACGCCGGGACGGTCAACGGCGGCAAGGAACACATCCTCAGACAGACCGCGAACCGCGTGAAAGACGTCCTCGTCGGGATGGGTTTCCAGGAGATGGAGGGCCCCCACGCCGACGCGGATTTCTGGATCAACGACTGTCTGTTCATGCCGCAGGACCATCCGGCCCGGACCCACTGGGACCGGTTCGCCCTCGACGTATCGCCGATGGCGGAACTTCCCGAAGACCTGATGGAGCGCGTCGAGGACGCCCACCGAGACGGCGTCGGTGCGGACGGCGACGGCTACCACTCGCCGTGGGACGAGGACTTCGCCCGCGCGGTCGCGCTGCGCGGACACACCACGTCGCTGTCGATGCGGTATCTCTCCGGGCACGCGGTCGGCGACCTCGAACCGCCACAGCGGTATTTCAGCGTCGAGAAGGTCTACCGAAACGACACGCTCGATCCGACCCACCTGCTCGAGTTCTTCCAGATCGAGGGGTGGGTGATGGCCGAGGAGCTCTCCGTCCGGGATCTGATGGGCACGTTCACCGAGTTCTACGAGCAGTTCGGCATCACGGATCTCGAGTTCAAACCCCACTACAACCCCTACACGGAGCCGAGCTTCGAGCTGTTCGGCCGCCACCCCGAGACGGACGAGCTGATCGAGATCGGCAACTCCGGCATCTTCCGCGAGGAGGTGCTCTCGCCGCTCGGCGTCGACTGCGACGTGATGGCGTGGGGGCTGGCGCTCGAACGGCTGCTGATGTTGATGTACGGCTTCGAGGACATCCGTGACGTCCACGGGACGCTTTGTGACCTCGACTTGCTTCGGAACGTGGAGGTGGTGTACTGATGCCCGTCGTCGACGTCGATCCCGACGAGCTCCGGACGTTGGCCGGCGCGACCGAGAGATCCGACGCGGAGCTGAAAGAGGATCTCTTCTCGCTTGGGCTCGAGTTCGAGGGCGAAACCGACGACGGCGGCTTCGAGTTGGAGTTCGCCCCCGACCGGCTCGATCGCCTCTCCGTCGAGGGGATCGCACGGTCGCTGCGCTACCAGTACGGCCACGACCGCGGGCTCTACATCCCGGCGACGAACGACGCCGAGTGGACCATCGAGGTCGACGGATCGGTGCCCGAAGAGCGGCCCTACGTCACCGGCGCGATCGTCCGCGGGCTGGATCTCGACGAGAGCCGGCTGGAGTCGCTCATCCAGCTCCAGGAGAAACTCCACGCGACGATGGGCCGCGGTCGGGCGAAGGGCGCGATCGGCGTCCACGATCTGGCGATGCTGAAAGGCGGCCGGGCCGGCGACGACGGCGAAGCGACGAAGACGATCACGTACAGGGGCGTCGAGCCGGAGGGCGATCGGTTCGTCCCGCTCGAAGACGACGCCGACCGGACACCGAAGGCGGTGCTCGAGACCCATCCGACCGGCGAGACGTACGCCGACCTCATCGAAGGAATGGATCGGTATCCGGCCATCTACGACGAGATCGGCCTCTTTTCGTTCCCGCCGGTCATAAACGGCAAGCGGACCGAGGTCGACGAGGGATCGCGGGATCTACTCATCGAGATGACCGGCACCGATCAATGGACGATCGACCGGATGCTTGCGATCGTCTGCTATGCGCTCGATGCCCGGGGAGGACGGATCGAAGCGGTCGAGGTCAGCTACGACGACCGCAGGCTGGTCCGGCCGGATCTCTCGACGGAGACGAAACGGGTCACCCACGACCGAATCGAGCGGACACTCGGGATCGATATCCCCGGCACAGAGGTCGTCGATCTGCTCGAGCGGGCCGGGCTCGGCGTGGAGACAGGCGGTGACGACGCCGGGGCGCGGGCGGCGATGGAGGAAGAGGCGTCCCGACCCGACGACGTCGTCATAGAGGACGTTCCGAGCCGAACCGACGGCCCGGATACCGCCGTTTGCGGGGCAGAGAAACCCGGCTCGGACGGCCTCGCCTACGAAGTCGAGATCCCGCCGTACCGCGTCGACGTGTTGCATCCCTCGGATCTCGTCGACGACATCGGCCGCGCCTACGGGTTCAACGAACTGGAGCCGACGTATCCGAACGTCTCGACCGTCGGCGGCCGCCACGAGACCTCGCGGCTCGAGGACGCCGCCCGCGACGCCTTGGTCGGGCTCGGCTTCGAGGACCTGTTGAACTTCCATATGACGAACGAGGCGGCGCTGTTCGAACGGATGGATCTCTCGCCGGACGACGACGCCCTCGGTGCGGCGGAGCCGCCGACGATCACCGAGCCCTACAGCGAGGCCTACACCGTGTTCCGGACGTGGGCGCTGCCATCCGTGTTGATGGTCCTCGAGAACAACACCCACCGGGAGTACCCACAGGAACTCGCCGAGATCGGCCTCGTCGCCCGGGTCGACCCGGAGGAAGCGACCGGGATCGAGGAGTACCGTTCCGTCACCGGAACCGTCGCCCGGGCGGACGCCTCCTTCGAGGACGCCAAGGCGAGGCTCCAGACGGTCGCGAGGGCGTTCGGGAAGACGCTCTCGACGCCGCCGACGGAACACCCCTCCTTCATCGGCGGCCGGACGGCCGAAGTCGTCCTCGACGGCGAGTCAGTCGGTGTCGTCGGCGAGCTCCATCCGAAGGTGCTCGTCGAACACGACCTGGAGCTGCCGGTTGCGGCTTTCGAGTTCCGACTCGACGGGCTGCGGTAACGGCAAGCTGCTCGGAACGGTCACCGGTGTTTTTGTCGGCGACCGCGTATTGAAACAGTATGACCGCCACTCGCAGACGGCTCTGTGTCCTCCTCGGTACCGCGTCGCTTGCGGGCTGTACCGACATCGTCGAGCGGATCGAGAGCGGTCCGGAGCCAGGGGCCGACGATCCGAGCGAAACCGAAGACGAGAGCGAGACGCCGGAGACGGACGAGGAACCGACGGCAACCGAGGAGGAAAGACAGGACGACGAGGACGAATCCACGCCCGAAGAGGACGACGAAGCAGTAGATCTCCGCGAACGGGAGTCGGAGCTGCCCGAACTGGTGCGGGAGTCGCTTTCGGCATCCCGGGGGCAGATCCTCACCGCGCTCGAGACGTACGCGTCCTCGGCGGGCGGCGAACCGGACCCGGCGATCGCCTTGGAGTCGGTGTCGCTGCTCGCGGAGCCGGATCGGATCGACGTCGGACGGGAGCTTTCGACCGCCGAGGACCGCCTCTCCGGCGGCGTCTCCCGGGCCGACAGACAGGGGATCGACGACGAGCCGTTCCGGCGGCTCGTCGGGTTACTCGAAGCGGAGATAGAGAGCCTGCGGAGGGCCACGGAGGCCCACGAAACGCTCGCGGAGGCGTACGGGACGGTCGAGTCCGTCGTCGAGTTGGCCGACCAGCGCGCCTACCGGCTCGCCGAGGACGAACACGAGGAGCTCGGCGAGCGCTCGGCGGCGACGGAAGCTGCGCTTTCGGACGCGGCGGCGGCCGTCGAGCCGATCGAGACGGCGACGGATGCAGAACTCGCGGCGCTGGAGGCCACCGGACACGCCGAGCTTGTCGATCGGCTCGAAGCGGGCTCGGTGGCCCTTTCGACGTACGACGACGCGCTCGGAGCGGTCCCGTCGGCGTTTTCGGACCTCGAAGACGCCGAGGTGGCGCTGGGAAGCGACGACGACCGGGCGTTCAGGCTCGCGACGAACACGATCGATGCGCTCGAAGCGGTCGAAGCGGCGATCGAAGCGGCGGAGCCGCCGGGGAGCGTCGAACCACTAGAGACGGATCTGCTCGAACACATCGGTGAAAAACTCGAACGGGCCCGTGAGGTCCGAGAGGAAGCCGACGAGTCATAGGACCGGTTCACGCAGGCGGGGCGTTCCCGTTTGACGCGTCGAGTCCGAACCCAATTCCGTTTGTGACGGTCGAGGAGCCGGCATCGAATACGTCCTCACAAAAGATTCCGGCGCGTCAGTTTTTCTGAAGGCTGCGTTCGGTTCCTCGACGGGTCGTTCTCAGTTCAGATCGAAGCGATCGTGCGTCATCACTTTCCGCCACGCGTCGGCGAAGTCCTCGATGAACTTTTTCTCGCCGTCTTCGGCAGCGTAGACCTCCGCGAGTGCGCGCAGTCGCGAGTTCGACCCGAAGATGAGATCCACGCGCGTCCCCACCCATTCGACCTCGTCAGTTCCACGCTTTCGGAGTTCATACACCGCTTGATCCGCTTCGCCATCGGTCGGTTCCCACTCGTACTCCATCGAGAGCACTGTCTCGAAGAAATCGTTGGTTAAGACGCCTGTGTCGTCGGTGAAGACGCCGAACTCCGAGTTCTGGTAATTCGCCCCTAGTGTACGCATGCCGCCGACCAGCACCGTCGTCTCGGCCGGCGTCAGGTCCAGGAGGTCCGCTTTATCCACCAGCAGTTCTTCGGGTGAGCGATCCAGCGCGTCGCCCTCGGTGAAGTAGTTGCGAAAGCCGTCAGCGTCCGGTTTCAGTGCCTGGAACGCTTCGACGTCGGTCTGCTCGGCGCGCGCATCAGTCCGACCCGGCTCGAACGGTATCTCGACCTCGTATCCGGCCTCGGCTGCCGCCTGCTCGATGGCCGCGTACCCGCCGAGCACGATGAGGTCGGCAAGTGAGATGCGGACTCCATCCGAACGAGAGTCGTTGAACTCCGTTTGAATCCCCTCGAGCGTGTCGAGTGCTGTTTCCAGTTCCGCAGGCTCGTTTACTTCCCAACTTCGTTGTGGCTCGAGGCGAATCCTGGCCCCGTTTGCACCGCCGCGCTTGTCGCTGTCCCGGTACGTCGACGCCGACGCCCAGGCGGTTTTGACAAGCTGCGTGCGGGAGAGATCGGTGTCGAGAAGGTCCGCTTTGAGCCCGGCTACATCCGCTTCGTCGACGAGTTCATAATCGGCGTCGGGGATGGGTCCCTGCCAGAGCATCTCCTGGTTAGGCACCTCCGGGCCGAGGAGCCGTTCCGGTGGCCCCATATCGCGGTGGATCAGCTTGTACCACGCTTTCGCGAAGCTGATGCCGAACTCCATCGGGTTCTCCCGGAAGCGCTCGAGAACCTCCCGATAGTCCGGATCCCGTTTTAATGCGACATCCGTCGTCAGCATCATCGGCGTTGCACTTTCGGTCTCGTCGTGGGCCGGCTCCGCGGAGCCCTGTACTGCCTCGTCTTTTGGCCGCCACTGCCAGGCCCCACCGGGACCCTTGTGTGGCTCCCACTCGTGATCGAGCAAGAGATTCACGTATTCCATATCCCAGCTCGTCGGGGACTGCGTCCACGGTCCTTCGATACCGCTCGTGATCGTGTCGGCGCCTTTCCCCTCGCCATACTCGTTTTCCCAGCCGAGGCCTTGCTGCTCGATGGGTGCCGCTTCGGGTTCGGCACCGAGGTTTTCGTCGGAGTCGGCACCGTGTACCTTCCCGAAAGTATGTCCGCCGGCACAGAGGGCGACGGTCTCCTCGTCGTTCATCGCCATCCGATCGAAGGATTGACGAACGTACTTCGCGGACTCTACTGGGTCCGGGTCGCCGCCGGGACCTTCCGGGTTCACGTAGATCAGGCCCATGTGATCTGCGGCGAGATCGCCCTGGAGGTTTCCGTCCTCGTCGTGGCGTTTGTCCTCCATCATCTCCTCTTCAGGCCCCCAGTCGACGCCCTTGTTCGGTGCGAAAGCGTCCTCACGTCCCCCTCCGAAGCCGAAGGTCTCGAAGCCCATCGATTCCATGGCAACGTTTCCGGAGAGGACCAGCAGGTCCGCCCAGGAGAGTTTGCGACCGTATTTCTGTTTGACCGGCCACAGCAGCCGCCGAGCTTTATCGAGGTTCGCGTTGTCCGGCCAGCTTTCGACGGGTGAAAACCGCTGTGTGCCACCTGAGGCGCCACCGCGACCGTCACCGGTCCGGTACGTGCCTGCGCTGTGCCAGGACATTCTGATGATGAGCGGTCCGTAATGCCCGTAGTCGGCAGGCCACCACTCCTGAGAATCAGTCAACGCGTCCTCGATGTCCGCCTTTAGCTGCTCGAAATCGAGTGACTCGAACGCTTCGGCGTAGTCGAAGTCGTCGTCGTACGGCCCGACGTCGCTGGCGTTTTGATCGAGTATCTCCAAATCGAGTGATTCCGGCCACCAATCTTGCGTCGCATTTGCTCCTGACATGTGGTTTCTCCAATAGCGCGTATGCGGGTAGAGATAATCAACCGTTGTTTGGCATATGCCAACCTGACATCCCACGAACGGTGGTATTTATATACTATCTGCGGACTGGCTTCGATGTGACCCACAGTCAGCGTATATAGCTGCTGTCCTCTGTCTCGCGGACATCACTACAACGGGGGCGGATCTTCCCGATAAAAGAAATTCGGTGTCCTGGTTTCGTCATCGTACGTATTCTCGAAAACATGCGTCGTCGAGGATGCGTTCGGCGGCAGAAGCCACGACCGCTCTCCGGTCACCTTCCTCCCTGCCTCCCGTTCTTCCTGCTCGAATCGCTTGAACTGTTCTGCCGCGTTGTGGTGATCAACGATCCGCACACCATGGTTCTCGAACGAGTGAAGCACAGCCTGATTGAGTACTGCCAGTGCCTCATCTTTCCACAACGTCCGGTCGGTCGACGTATCCAAACCCAACTGCTCA
>OBKM01000114.1_pt1 | contig 37558 bp, 34 predicted proteins | sample 1519691 | NCBI WGS metagenome assembly OBKM01 (sample SAMEA37050418, study PRJEB22526) | metagenome | biome: saline pan; feature: lake; material: water | place: Egypt | collected 2015 | depth 0.5 m
CGTACGTCGTGTTGACATTGCCGGTGGCGTGGGCCTCAGACATCGCAACATAGTTATCACCGAAGTTGTCCACATATCCGATAAGCCCACCCACGTACTGTCCTCCTGAAGAGACGTTCCCCGAGGCAGTGACGTTTCTCACCTCCTCGTCTCCGTGCCGTGCCTGCAGCTCACCTACGAGCCCACCGACGTACCCATCGGTCGTGCTCGTCACGTCGCCGTTGGCGGAGGCGTTGATGACGCCAGCCTGCCCCCGCCCGACGAGGCCGCCAGTGCTGCTCGCCCCGGTCACAGCCCCGGAGGCGTTCACGTCGGTCACCGGAGTCGAACTCTGGTGATCACCGATGAGCCCGCCGGCGTACTGACCAGTCGCGTTGACAGCCCCGCCCGCGCTGGCGTTGTCCACTGTCCCACTACTCTCCCCGACTAGTCCGCCGACCCCCTGGCTTCCCGAGGTGTTGGCGACCGCAGTCGTATTAGTAACAGTCCCCGTGGACGTAACGGTCCCGACGACACCGCCGATCCGCTGGTCACCGTCAACCATCCCGGATACGGTGACGTTCCTGACGGTCCCGGCGCTTTTCCCGACTGCCGCACCGATATCGTCGTCACCGGCGACTGAGGCGTTCGCGAGGGTGAGGTTCCGGACCGCACCATCCGAGTCCAGATTACCGACGAGCCCGAGCGCGTTCGTGTCCGTCGACCGCTGGTCGACCGACAGGTTCGAGATCGTATAACCGTCGCCGTCGAGTGAGCCACTAAATGGTTCGCCGCCGTCCCGGCCGTTCACCGCACCGACCGGCGCGAACCCCTTCCCGTCGTTCCAGGACCGCGTGGCCGAGGCACCAATGTCGGTGCCCAACCGATAGTTGTACCCGCGCGTGGTGGCGTTCTTGTTGATCGCCTGTAGGTCGACAAGCGAGTCGATGATGTACGGGTCCACCGCCGACCCGTTACCGGCAAACGTGCCGGTCTGGACGGTACCGTTGACCGTGTGGTCCCACGACGCCTGGCTCCCCGCAATCGTCGTTGCGCTGGCGTTGTTCCCCAGCGAGTCGGTCACGGTCACGGCGACCGCTCGCGTCGGGTCCGGGTTCTGTCCGACCACGAACGTCTCCTCGTACGTGTCATTACCGACGGCGTTGAGCGTGATCGTCCCGGGATCTGCATCCAGCGCAGCGACGTCGGCCTCGACCGTCGAGACGGCCCCGGCGTCGGTCACGGTCGCCGTCACCCGGAACTCGTCTCTAGCCGAGACAGGCGGGCTGCCGGCAATAAGCGACGCAGATAGGTCGCCGATCTGTGGCGCAGACGTGTCGACTGAGAGTTCGTTCGACCGGGTGCCGGTCACTTGGGTGCTTTCGTTCCAGGCGAGATAGCCGACAGTGTTGCTCATGTGACCATCGGTGTTGTCGACTGGATCCTCTTCGATTCGAACCTCGACACCGGTGTCGGTCCGACCGTCGTATCGAAGGTACGATTCTTCACCTCCCCTGTTCGTCTGCATAGCGGCAACGAAGCCAGCCGGGTACGAGCCGCCGAAGTTGATGCTGGCCAAATTCTCGTCGACGTCGCCTTGCGTACCAGCAGTGAACCCGGTCTCGCCCAGCGCCGAGTCCCCCTGTTCGATGGCGATGTACCCCAGCGTCTCGGTTCCGTGCGGATTCCCGGATGTCCCACTGTTTTGATCGTTTTCGATCTTTGAACTGAACCCGTTTGAATCGACACTTTTGTCGCGTGTGCTGACCGAATCCATGTCGTTAGCCGTCTGTACGTTGGCGAACGCGACGGGATTGTTGAGTGACTCCTCGAACGTGATCGGCTGGAATCCATCGTTTTCGTTCAACTCGATTGTCCCAGCGGAGACTTTCGTGCCGTCGTCCAGTGTCGTCGTGCCGGCCTCGGCCACGATGTACGAGACGTTCGCGGGCGGATGTGTCTCGTCGTCCTGGACCGACCACTCCTCGACGCGAATCTCGAAGGACGTCGACTGGACGTTCCGAACCCGGGGGGTCCCGCGCAGATCGTTCGGAACGTCAAAGCCATCCTTGCCGGGAGAGGTCGACTCCAGCGGCTTCGCGATCACCACCGGATTCTCGAACGAGCGCGGGAGCCTGACGGTCCGGAAGTCGGTCGTCCCGTCTGGGTTGACCGTGATCGAGTCGTACACGAGGTCCCCCGGTGGCGTACCGCCGTTTCCGGCATCGTCGGTCGCGCGAACGGTCACCGACTGGGTCCGCTCGATCGGGTCCGGGCCGACGGTGAACGTCGCGCTGTACACGTCGTCGGCAGCGCTGGAGTTCGGGCCGTCGTCGGCGAGCGTGACCGTCCCCGCATCGAACGCGCTCGCATCGGCGGTGACCGACCGGATCGGAGACGCGTCGGTCACGGTGGCGCTCACCTCGATCGTGTCGTTCGTCGTGACGACACCGCCGCCGCTGGTTCGTCTGATCGTGACGTTGGTGACGTTTGGTGCGCCGGTGTCGACCGTGACGTTTCGCTGGGCGGTGATCGCCGAGTCGGTCGTCAGTCCGCCGTACTCGACGAGATAGTTATAATTTACACCATTTTTCTGATCAATCCATTCTAAATCTTGATTTATAAACGCATAGTTTTCGCCCGTTAGAGCATTCGGATCGGTAGATGCCCAGCCAGCGTACTCCCCGTTTTGCGCGGAGCCATCCTCCTTGCCACTCCAAAACAACGTTCCGTTCTCCGGGCCAGTCACCCACTTCCAGTCGCCTTCCGTGCTTGCATCGGACGCGCCGATCCAGGCCTTATTAAATTCAAATCGGCTCGCGATTTCGTCATTCTCCCGCTCGCTCGTCAGCGTCACGAGATAGCCTTGTAATCCGAGGTGTGACCGGTTCTCGGCGTCACGCTTGGCGGTTTTCCAATTCGTGCCGTCTGAAACGAGTTCGTAGTAGTGTCCGTCGTACGCGGTGACCTGTTCCTGATTCGCATCCAGTGCGAACCTAATCGGCACGGTCCGCTCGGATTCGTTGGTGACCGACGTCCCGGTGAAATTGTACGTAACGGTACGAAGGACCGCTTGGAAGTCGTCGGCCGTCACCGTGGCCGAACTGTTCGCTGAGACGTTCAGCACGCCCGTCGTGTCGTCGTACGTGCTCGCCAGGTCGCGATCGTTTGCGAGGGTCGTGTTCACCGAGAGTTTGTCACTGTTCGGATCGAATCCCTGACCGATACTCACCGTTACAGTGTCGATCGTCCCGCCGTCCGGGTCGTCCACCGTCAGGTTCCCGTCGACGAGGTAGCCACCACTCGCGGTGGTGGTGGTCACCGACCCCGAACTCGTCGTCAGTGTCGGTGCCTCCGTATCGACTGTGAGGGTTCGCTGGGCGGTCGTCGAAGAACTACCGTTCAACCCGCCGTACTCGACGATGTATGATTTAGAGTTGTCTTGGCGGTGGTCGTTCCACTCTCCATTAGGTCCGAAGTTGATGTGAACATAACTTCCGCTGGCGTCCGGTTGGTTAGTGTCCCAGTTCTGGTACGATTGGTCTGGTGTGTTGGTTGGTGGCAGCGTATCGTTGGCTTCTGGACCAGTAACCCACTTCCAGTCACCGCTCGTGCTTTCAGCACCAATCCAAGCTTGGTTATCGGTGAGGCTGACAATCGTCTCATGTTCAGCTTGACCAGTGATTGTGGCCAGATAGCCCGCTTGCCCGAGGTGTGTGTTACTTGCGGCTGCTGTTTTCGCATTGTCGAAGTTCTTCTCCTGCGAGACGTGCTCGTAGTAGTGGTCAGTCGTCGGGTCGAACACGATGTTACCGCCGGTTCCCAGCGCGAACGACACATCGAGGCCGCGCGCTGATGCTGTGGCCTTGCCCGAATAAGTGTAGGTAACCGTTCGCAGAACCGTCTGCATCTCGTCAGCCGACGCAGTCCCATCGAGGGTCAGCACACCTCTGAAAGTATCATAACTGCTGGTGAGACCGGCATCCGACACCGCGGTGCTGTTCACCGCAAGTCTGTCCACGTTCGCGTCGAAACCTGACCCGATGGCGACGGTCGCTCCGTCGATCGTCCCACCGTCCGGGTCGGCCACGGTCAGGTTTTCATCGACAACAAAGCCGCCGGCCGACGCCGTATAGTTGGTCCCGGCCGAACTCGTCGTCAGTGTTGGCGGGTCATCGACCGCCGTCACGTTGATACTGAACGTGTGAGGGCCAGACGAGCTGCCGTTTCCGTCTGTAATCTCGAACTCGAAGCTGTCGCTCGCCGACTCGGAGCCGTCGTGGCTGTAGTACAGTCTCCCATCATCTATGTTCGCCTGCGTGAACGACCCAGTTCCGACAGCTTCGCCGTCGTCAAGGAGTTCGTTTACAGATCCACTCCCGCTCCCATCGACAAACAGTGTGCCGTTCAAGACGCCAACAGAAACGTTGTACGTGATTGAATCGCCGTCTGGATCACTCGAATCTAACGAGGCATTAGTAATTTGATTTATTTTTGAATCCTCTTCGATTGTTACCTCGACATTACTATCCAGAGCCGGTTGGTTAGAAGCGGCTCCAAAACCAACAGTAGGAATAATCGTGACTGAAATGAGAATGAGAGCACTAAATAGCGCAGTGTAGGCCTTCATTTATAAGCAAAATTGGCTAAAACGTACCAGCTCACACGGAATCAGCAGTGCTATAGTAGATATCATTTGGAGATGTCAAAATTAAATACCATTAGATATCGGCTGGGGCCTGTGTTAAGTTTAGCCACATGGTTGATTTCAGAGTACACGTTTGTGGTTTACCTAAGTCATATATGAGTATTTCGATGTCGAGCGCGTTCGCCCGCCCTTCCTCGTAGGCGAGTTCGACGATGCTCTCGTCGTACGTGTCCGGGGAGTTCCGTTTGAGATCGTCGTAGGCTGCTTCGTCGGGATCGCCACAGACGGACGCGACCCCGAGCGCGTACGCGCGGTCGAGCGCCTCCCGGCTCGTGTACTCCTCCGTTTCCCCGAAGTAGCTGTCGTACATGCTACCCCCGCCTCTCACCGACGCGTAACCCGTCGCTTCCGAACGAGAGGTCGTGGATGTCGGTGTCGATCGCGGTCCCTCGCATCTTCAACACTTGGATCCCACGCTGCATCCCGCCGTCTTCGAGGAAGTTGTGCATGAAGACAACCCCGTGTGCGAGGTAGTGTTCGTCGGTGTACGCCGAGGGATCGGTCATCTCCGAGATCAGAAACACCGTCGCATTGGTCCGTTTCAGTGCCGTCAGAAACTGGACCACGCTGCTTTCCGCGTCGGTCAGGAAGTGTTCGAGGAGCATCGTCGAGTCGATGACGATCCGCTCGATGCCGTTCGAGTCGACGAAGCCGGTGAGCCGGTTCGTCAGGCTGGAGGCGTCGCGGTGTTTCCCCGGCGGGCGGAACAGCCGTTTCCCCTCGGAGGAGAACACGTCGACGAACGTCAGCCGGTCCGTCCCCATCGCCCTCTCGAACCCGAAGCCGTAGCCGGACATGTCCTCCGTGATGTCGCCCTTCGACTCGTGCATGCTCACGAACAGGCACTGCTCGCCCTGTCTGACCCCCTCGACCAGAAACTGTGTCGCGAGCGTCGTCTTTCCGCTTCCCGGCGGTCCCGACAGTACGTACAGCCGGCCGGCGGGCATTCCGCCGCCGACCAGCTCGTCTAGCCCCGAAACGCCGCTCGAAACGCGCATACGTATCCAACCGCGGATGCCGTTTATAACATCTCCCTCGAACTCAGCTCTCAAATCGGCCCACAGTCGACGCTACCGATCCAGCTCGTGTGGCGTCGGCGCGGCGAACCCTCCCGACTCGAACTCGATCGGCGACGGTTCCTCGAGAACGCGGAGATCCTCGCGTCCCCTGGCCTCGGCGACGAGCGCCTTCGAGGCGTAGAACCGGTGGAGACGCATCGTGTCGGTCGCCCGAACCACCCTGACGGAGTTCGGGTCGACGATCCCGATCGTCGACAGCGACGCGATCAGCCCGGCCCGATCCGTCCCGACCGCCGGCGGGATACGGACCCCGCGCGTGGTGCTCGCCGTCAGCGCGTTGATAAGCGTCGACGACATCTCTATTTCGGCGAGCAGCTCCTCGTGGATGAAATCCGCCGACCCCATACCCATCGCGTTCCCGTGGGTCGTCTCGGTGAGCGCCCGCGTGTAGATCCGCTTGATGTCGGGGCGGTCCGGCTCCGGCTCCTGGATCGCGAACGGTCGGCGGCCGATGACGTTCGTGTCCATCCCCTGCCCGCTTACGTCCTTGCCCTGTCTGTCCAACACCAACACGTCGAGCTCCTCGAACGGGATCGTCGGCATGATGTCGTACGCGGTTTCGAGCAGCTCCCTCTCGCGTTCGAGGAACCCCTCTGGCGGGATCCCCTCGACGTGTGCGGTGTCGTCGTGTTGATCCTCGACGATCGCGACGCCACCCGCAACCGGGAGTTCCTCGAGCAGCTGGGCGGCGATCTCCGGCAGCATGTCCCGGAGCGACCAATCGACCGCCCAGTCGTGGGCGATCTTCGCCCCTCGCTGTTTCCCGACGCCGATGACGAGCATCTTCGAGAGCCCGCTCTCGACCGCTCCGTCGAAGTCCGTGTGCGGTTTGATCCGGTTGATCGGGACGATCGCGTCCGCCCCGACCGCGTTCGCGTCGGCGACGACCGGGACATCGCGCTCCGGCGTCCGGCCGACCTCGACGACATCCATATCCGAGCGGATCTCACAGCCGATCGCCTCCTCGGTGACGCCCAGGTCCGCGAGCATCCCCCGTTGGCCCTCGGCGGTCGCCCCGCCGTGGCTACCCATCGCCGGGAAGACGAACGGCTCGTAGCCGAGCTCTACCGCCCGGGAGACGACCCCCGAGACGATCGCCGGTAGATTCGCGATCCCGCGGCTGCCGACGCCGAGCGCGATCTCGCCCCCGTCCGGGACGCCACCGAGCGAGAGCGACTCGAACGCGTCGCCCGCCCGCGCTTCGATCTCCTCGGTTGGGATCGGGTCCGTCTCCCAGACCTGCTCGACGAGGCCCATTTCCGGGAACGGCGTTTCGCCGCACGTCTCGCGGATCGCCTCCTCCGAGACGGCGAGTGACCGCCGTGACTCGTTCGGTTCCATACCACGACGAGCGGCGCTCGGAACATAAAATCGCCCATCGAACACCGCTTCCGGTGCCGGGCCGTAGGGGTTTTGATATCGTGCTATATGGTTTATCAGCGAATCCAAGCAGCCTATACCGTCCGGGGTGTACGAACGCGTATGGACGCCGAAATCCTCCTCTTCGAGGGGTACGACGAACTCGATGCGATCGCACCGTACGAGACGCTCCGACTCGCCGCCCGCCACGGCGGTGCGATCGACGCCCGGCTCGTGACGCTCGATGCGACCGACCTCGTCGAAGCCCGGAGCGGCCTCCGGGTCGAACCGGACGGGACGCTTTCGGATGCCCCGGAAACGCTTCTCGTCCCGGGCGGCGGGTGGAACGATCCCGGGGACCCCGGGGTCCGCCGGGAGTACGACCGTGGCGCGATCCCCGAGGCGATCGCCGAACGCTTCGACTCCGGGACGACGGTCGCGTCGGTCTGTACCGGCTCGTTGCTGTTGGCGGCGGCCGGCGTACTTGAGGGCCGTCCCGCCGCGACCCACCACACTGCACACGACGATCTCCGTGGAATGGGTGTCGACGTACGGGAGGACCGCTTCGTCGATGACGGCCGTGTACTTACGGCGAGCGGGATCACGTCGGGATTCGACCTCGCGCTTCACATCGTCGAGCGCGAGTGTGGCGAGGCGGTCGCCGACGGCGTCTGCGCCGAACTGGAGTACGAACGAGCCATTTAGGAGGTTGCCGCCCCCACGGCCGCTCGTGCGGCTCGAAAACACCTATATCGGCATCGACGGGGTCGGCGAGACCACGGAACGGAAGCTATGGGAGTCGGGGGCCCGCACCTGGTCGGAGTTCGACCGGACGCTGTGTGGCCCGACGACGGCGGACCGGATCGAGTCGTTCATCGAACGCGCCCGCCCGCGGCTCGAAGCGAACGACTCCGCGTTCTTCGAGGAGGCGCTCCCCTCGGGCGAGCGCTGGCGGCTCTACGAAAACTTTCGCGAGGAGGCGTGTTTCTTCGACATCGAGACCACCGGGCTGAACCACACGTACGACGACGTGACCTGCGTCAGCGCCCACCGCGGCGGCGACACGGAGACGCTCGTCCGCGGCGACGACCTGACCCGCGAGAACCTCGCGTCGCTGCTCGACGCCCCGCTTCTCGTCACGTTCAACGGCGCGCGCTTCGATGTCCCGTTCCTCGAAGAGTCGTTCGGGCTCGAGTTCGACACCCCACACCTCGATCTAATGTACCCATGTAAACGCGCCGGGCTCTCCGGCGGGCTGAAGGCGATCGAACCGGAGGTCGGCATCGAGCGCGACCGTCCCGACATCTCCGGGGAGGACGCCGTTCGGCTGTGGCGCGAACACGAACGCGGCGTCGACGGCGCCCTCGGGACGCTCGTCTCGTACAACCGCGAGGACACGGTGAACCTCCGTACCGTCGCCGACCGGACCGTCGAACGACTCGACCGGAAGCTGTTGCCCGACCCGTAGCCCCCCGGCCGCGTCGGCGGGTATCCACCCGTCAGCTCTGTAGATCCTTGTAGGTGTTCCGGACGGTCACCGCCGAGACGCCGGCGACGTCGCTTGCCTCCCGCTGTGTCAGCCCGTGTCCTTCACGCCGTGCGGCCGTGTACAGGCAGGCAGCAGCGACCCCGCTCGGGTCCCGTCCCGCGGCGAGCCCGGATTCGTGTGCCTCCGCAGCCAAGCTCCGTGCGGCCCGTTCGATCCTGTTCGGCACGTCGAGTTTCGACGCGAACCGGGCGAGATACTCCGTCGGATCCACCGGGCCGGTCGGTAGCCCGAGCTCCCTGTTCAACGCCCCGTAAGCGACTTTGAGCTCGTCCTCGTCGGCGCTCGCGACGGCGGCGATCTCGCCGAGCGTCCGGGAGACGGATGTCGTCCGACAGACCGCATACACCGCCGCGGCGGCGAACCCCTCGATACAGCGTCCCTGAAGCAGGTCCGAGTCCTGTGCGGACTCGAAGAGGACACAGGAGCGGTCCCGGAGGTCCTCCGGGAGCTCCAACTGCCCGGTCAGCCGCCGGATCTCGGTGAACGCGTACACCCGGTTTCGGTCGCGTTTCGAGGAGATGCGGGCCCGTTTGTGCTGTTTCCGCATGCGAGCCACCTGCCGTCGTTTTCGACCCTTCAGCCGCGTCGACCGACCGATCTCCGTCGAGAGCCCGCGGTCGTGCCGCGATCGTGTCAGGGGCGCGCCGCACCGTTCGGGGTTCGTGTCGTCGTCGGCGAAGGAGCGCCACTCCGGGCCGCGGTCGAGTTCGTCCTCCGAGACGACCAACCCGCACTCGTCACAGACCGTCTCGCTGTTCGTACTCCGGAGCCGTCCGTCACACTCGGGACATATCCGCCGCGTCGTCGTACTCATCACATGCGAAGCTTCGGCGCGATGGTTTATTAAAAAGGAACCGGCGAGGCGGATCTCTCGCCCCGAACGGCGGGCAGCGCATACCGGTAACCGATATGTATCGGTCGCGGCGCCGCCGCGTCTCCGCCCGGGTTGACGAACGTTTATTACCGATGCACGTACCATCGGTATGTATGACGCTCTCGGAGATCGCCGACGGCCTGGAGGTGACGACCCCACAGCGCGAGCGCGGCGTCGCCACGGCCGACGACACCGAGACCCCGCTCCGGGAACGGCTCGCGGCCTTCGACGACCGCCTCCCCTGCCCGCCGGCGCGTGCGGCCGAACTCGTAGCGGCGTACGCTGAGGGGGCCCACGTCGGCCGCGCGGCCGCGGTGGCGGAGCTGCCGAGGACGACGGCGGCGAAGACGCTCTACCTGCTCGGCGAGCCGATCGACCCCCTGACGCCGACGGCGAAACGGGTCCTCGAGGACTGGCTCGCGGGCGAACTGTCGCGGACCGAGGCGCGGACGCTCGCTGGGGTCGGTGACCGGGAGTTCGCGCTCGGGGCGTACGTCGCCACGCACGACCCGATCGACGGCGCCGAGTCGGTCGTCGCCGGGGCGATGTCCGTCGACGACGCGGACCCGCTCGCCGACGCCAGAAGCGACCTCGACGACCTCATCTGAACGGCACTCGGCCGAGCAACCCATCCGCATCCGCCCGTTCTATCGGCACGTCGACGACCCTCTCGGCCACGTCGGCAAGCGCGCCTTCCGCCGGCGGACCGTCCTCGGCGGACGCCCCGGAACCGAGCAACGGCACCGTGATGTCGGCATCCGGGTGCGCGTCGGTCCGGGTGACGAGCGTCGTGGTCTGCTCGACCCCGATGTCGGCGAGCCGATCCTCCGTCCGCGGGATCGCCGACTCGGCCCGCGCCTCGTCACAGACGACGACCACCGTCCCGGCCGCCGTGGCCGCCGCGACCGCCGGGTTCGTCGCCACCGGTGGCGTGTCGACCAGCACGCGCTCGAACTGCCGCGCGGCCGCGTCGACGCGCTCTCCGAACCGTTCGGCCGCCTCCGGCGATTTCGCGCGGGCGAGTCGCTCGAACGGCGCCCGGGCGGGACAGACCGCGAGCCGCCCCGCGCCCGCCACGGGAACGTCGACGAGCCCCTCTTCGAGCGGCGTCTCCGACAGACAGAGCGCGGTCATGTCGGGGTCGAGACGGTCGGAGACGCGGTCGGAGAGACCCTGCGTTCCGTAGGCGGCGTCGAGAACGGCGGTGTCGACCCCCGCGCTGGCCACCGACCGCCCGACGCTCAGCGTCACCCGTGTCGTCCCGACTCCACCGGCGGCACCGACAAACGCGACTGTCTCCGACATGCGATAGGCTCCGCCCGCGACCGGACAAAAACGTGCTGACCGAATTACCCGCCGAGCCGTTCCCTACCCGAGTCGGGCCTCGATGTCGGCAGCGACGCCGGCGATCTCGTCGTCGTCGAGCTCCGCGGGCGAACCGAATGCTGCGTGGATCGGGCCGCCGCCGTCGCCCTCGAAGCGCGGGACGACGTGGACGTGGAGGTGTGGGACCTCCCGACCCGCGGCGATCCCGTCGTTGATCCCGACGGTCGTGGCGTCGGCGCCGACGGCGTCCTCGATCGCTGGCGACAGCTCCCGGACGGCCGCGAAAACGTCCGCCGAGACGTCCGGCGGCGTCTCCCGGAGGCGTTCGTAGGGCTCCTTCGGAACGACGAGCGTATGTCCGGCCGAGAGCGGGTTCGCGTCGAGGAACGCGGCCGTCGTCTCCGTTTCGTGGACGACGTGCCCCGGCACGTCGCCGTCGATGATCCGTTCGAAGATCGTTCGATCCGGCATAGTCGACGGATCGTACGGCACCCTCATCAACGTTGAGCCTCCCGGACGGCGAGTCGCTTCGATCGCGGCCCCACACAGCGTGTCCGACCGAGCCCGCCGGAGATGTATAATCGGACTTATACACCATTCACACCTAGTTGCCCCCCTGACAGAACGCTTATACACCCCCGCCGCTTCGGGACATATGTCAATGAGTAACGCACCCTCCGGCACGGACGAGCCGGCCCGCGGGTCGATGGAACCGCCCGAGACACCCCTCGACACGGAACGGTACGCCCACCTCTCGCTCGACAACGGGGAGGTCGTCATATACGACCGGGAGGACCCGGACATGTGGCTGCAGTCGGACGTCACGGTCGAACTCGGCGCCTGACGCCCCGGCAGGTTCTTATATTTCGATCGTTGTAGTTTTGATATGAAGGAACTCCTCGTGCCGGTCGTCGAACTGTTCGTGTATGCGGTCGCCGCCCTCGCACTCACCGCCGCCGGCGTGTTCGCCGAGCTGACGAGCCTCGAGTACCTCGCGGCCGGAAACGTGCCCTTCGCGGTCTGGTTGGCCGTTATGGGGCTCGTCGCCCTGTATGCCGGCATCGTCGCGTTGGGCATCGGCGAGGTTCTCCCGCGAGTTCGCGGCGCTGTCGGCGACACCGCCTGACACCTCTTTCCCGGCTCGCTTCGCCGGGAACGCCCCGCGACGAGCGCATCCAAACGGTTTTGATCGGGGAAGCCGACCCCTCTGCAATGGCGAGGTGTGACGCCTGCGGGGAGGACGAGAACATGCCGTACAACTGCCGTCACTGTGGCGGCACGTACTGCGGCGACCACCGCCTCCCGGAGAACCACGGCTGCCCGGGCCTCGAGACGTGGAACGACCCCGACGGCGTCTTCGACAGCGGGTTCGACGACTCCGTCCAGTCCGGCTCCCGGCCGGGCCGCGGCGGCGCCTCCGCGGGCGGACTCCTCGACGGCATCGTCCCCGACACCGGTCCCGGCGGTCCGCTCGGGTATTTCCGGAACAACGTCTCGTATCTGTTCCTCGCGGTCATCGTCGTCGTCTTCGGGATCCAGTACATTCTCGCCCCGCTCGTGGGGATCCGCCCGCCGCGCGGTGCGGTCCCCCCCGGCACCACGCTGTGGGGACAGATATTCACCCTCTCAACGACCCACCCGGAGTACGTCTGGACGTGGGTGATCTCGGTCTTCTCCCACGGCAGCCCGACGCATCTGTTGTTCAACGCGATCGCGCTGTACTTCTTCGGGCCGGTCGTCGAACGGCAGGTCGGCTCCCGGAAGTTCGTCGCACTGTTCCTCGCGAGCGGCGTCCTCGCCGGGCTCGGGCAGGTCGGCGTCGGGCTCTTGACCGGCGAGGCGGTCGCCGTCCTCGGGGCGTCCGGGGCGATCATGGCGGTCATGGGCGTGTTGGCGATCACCTCCCCCGATCTGAAGGTGCTCCTGTTCTTCGTCATCCCGATGTCGATACGGACGCTTACCGTCCTGTTTGCGGCCTTCTCCATCTTCGCGTTCGTCTCCGACGGCGGTATCCTCGACGGCGTCGCCCACTTCGCCCATCTCGTCGGCCTCGTGGTCGGGCTGTGGTACGGCAACCGGATCAAGGATCGAATCGGCGGCGGCCCACAGCAGTTGAACCTCGGTCCCGGCCGCGGCCCGGGCGGCCCCGGTGGCCCGGGGCGGTTCCGGTAGATGGAGGTCGTCGCCGACCGCTTTCGCCCCGGCCGCCCCGACTCCCGGGACGCGATGGAGTCGCTTCAGGCCGAGATCGCGGACGCGGCGAGCTTCCGGCACGACGCCGAGTTCACGCCCGCCGGGATCGACGCCGGCGACGTGACCGTCGCGGGGGTCGATCAGGCGTTCCTCGACGACCGCGCCGTCTCGGCCGTCGTCGCCCTCCGCGGCGGGGACGTCGTCGCACGCGAACACGCCACCGTTCCGCTTTCGACCCCGTACATCCCGGGACTGCTCGCCTTCCGTGAGGGCGAGTCGATCGTCGCGGCCCTTGCGTCGCTCAATGCCGACCCGGATCTCCTCGTTCTCGACGGCAGCGGCCGGATCCACTACCGGGAAGCCGGGATCGCGACACACGTCGGCGTCTGTTTCGACGTCCCCGCGGTCGGCGTCGCAAAGAGCCTCCTCTGTGGATCCCCCCGCCGTTCGACCGACTCGCTCGCAGCCGGCGAGCGCGTCCCGATCGAGGCCGACGATTCGATGACGGCCCCGGACGGAACCGTCGTCGGGCACGCCTACCAGAGCAGGCAGTACCCGAACTCGACGCGGATCAACCCCCTCTACGTATCGCCCGGACATCGCCTCGACGCGGCCGCAGCGACCGACTGCGTGGCCGCCTGCGGCGGCGAGTACAAGCTTCCCCGCCCGACGCGGCTCGCCGACCGCTACGCGGACGAACTGACCGCCGACCCCTGACCCGTCCCGACACACCAACGCATAACTACTCCCCCGCCGACCGGACGGTATGAGCAATCGGACGGTACTGATAACGGGCTGTTCGTCCGGCGTCGGGCGGGCGGCCGCCTACGCGTTTCTGGACGAGGAGTGGCGGGTGTACGCCACCGCACGGAACCCGGCTGACATCGAAACGCTCGACGACGCCGGCTGTCGGATCGGCACGATCGATGTCCGGAGCGGCGAGGACGTAGCCCGGGTCGTCGACCGGATCATCGAGGAGTCGGGGCGGCTCGACGCCGTCGTGAACAACGCCGGGTACGGGCAGTACGGTCCGATCGAGGACGTCGACGACGATCGCTTCGAGAAACAGTTCGACGTGAACGTTTTCGGCCCCCACCGGCTCGTCCGCGCGGCGCTCCCGCACATGCGCGAGCGGGAGGACGGGACGATCGTCAACGTCTCGTCGGTGGCCGGCCGGGTCGCCGCGCCGGGGATGGGGCCGTACTCGGCGTCGAAACACGCCATCGAGGGGTACAGCGACTCGTTGCGCCGGGAGGTCGAACCGTTCGGGGTCGACGTGAGCGTCGTCCAACCCGGTCCGGTCGAAACGGGCTTTCGCGACCGGGCCGCCGACGAACTGAGCCGCCTCGATCGGACCGACGCTTACGAGGATCTCTACGCGTTCCAGGAGGACGCGACGCTGCTCGGCGGCGACAGCCCCATCGCGGTCCCCCCGGAGGACGTCGCGGACGCGATCCTCGAAGCGGCGGTCTCGACCGACCCCGACCCCCGATACGTCGTCGGGAGCGCCGCACAGCTTCTCGTCTACGCGAGCTATCTCCCGGACCGCATCGCCGACAAGCTGTTCGGCGCGGTTCGGCGGTTCGGGGCCTGAGATGTTCGCGAACCGCGACTCGCTCGCGCGATCGCCGGCGCACGGGCTCGCCCTCGACTGTCTCGCCGCGGGGATCGAGGCGGCCCATCCCCGGCGGGCGGTCGAGCGCCACTGCTCGGTTCACGGCGACACGCTCACTATTGTGGACCGCGAGTACGACCTCTCGACGTACGATTCGATCGTCGTGCTCGGCGGCGGCAAGGCGGCCGACGACATCGCCGCCGCCTTCGGGACGCTGCTCGGCGACCGCCTCGACGGGGGCGTCGTCGTCACCGACGAACCGACCGCCTCGCCGGGCCGGGTGACCGTTCTCGAAGGCGAACACCCCTCGCCCGGCGAGGGCAGCGTTTCCGGTGCGCGTGCCGTCCTCGACCGCGCAACGGCGGCCGACGCCCAAACGCTCGTCATCGCGGCGATCGCCGGCGGCGGCAGCGCGCTCCTGTGTGCGCCCGCCGGGGAGCTCTCCGTCGACGAAATACGGGCCGTCACCGACGGCCTGTTGAACGCCGGCGCGTCGATCGACGACATAAACACCGTCAGGCGGGCCTGCTCGTCGATAAAGGGCGGTGGCCTCGCGGCCGCAGCAGCCCCGGCGACGGTCGCAAGCGTCCTCGTCAGCGACGTCGTCGGCGACGACCCGGCGGTCATCGCCAGCGGCCCGACGGTGCCGACCCGGACGGACCCGGCGGCCGCCCTCGACGTGCTCGACCGACACGGCCTCGACGTTCCGACGGTCCGGGCGTACCTCTCCGAGGCCGACCCGACTGCCCCGGTCGATCTCGATGTCGGGATCCACATCGTCGCCTCCGTGCGGGACGCGATCGACGCGGCCCGTGAGCTCGCGGCCGACCGGGGATACGAAACCTGTGTTCTCTCGACGCGGATCGAGGGCGAGTCGACGGCCGCCGGCCGGATCCACGCCGCGATCGGCGCCGAGGCCGCCGACAGCGGCGATCCGGTCGAGCCCCCGGCGGTGATCCTCTCCGGCGGCGAGACGACGGTCCGCGTGACCGGCGACGGGACCGGGGGGCCGAACGGTGAGTTCGCCCTCGCCGCCGCCGTCGGCCTCCCGGAGGACGCGGTACTCGGGGCCGTCGATACCGACGGCTCCGACGGCAGCACCGACGTGGCGGGCGCGCTCGTCGACGAGACGGTCGCCGACCCCGACGCCGTCCGGGACGCTCTGGCCGAAAACGACAGCTACGGGTTCCTCGAACCGAAGGGTCGGCTCCTGCGAACCGGCCCGACCGGCACGAACGTCAACGACCTCCGGGTTCTCGTGCTTCCGGCGTAGCCGCCCCCGCCGACGCCGGACCCACCCTCACTCCAGACACCGCCCGACGACCGCGAGCATCGCCTCCCCACGCACCGCCTCCGCGAAAAGCGGGACGCGTTTCACGTCCCGTCCCCGGAACAGCTCCTGGGCCCGAGCTAGGGCGTCGCGCTGGACCTCCCACCGCCGGCGACAGAACGCACAGCCCTCCGTGTCGGGCGCGACGAACCAGTCGGTGTCGAGATCGGCGACCGATGCCAGGTCCTCGCTGACCCGGTTGACGACGACCGTCCGAACCGGGATCCCGAACTCCCCGAGCCGCTTGACGAGGCGCTCGCTCTCGGTGACGCTCATCTCCTCGGGCACCATCACGACCCGGAAGTCGGTCCGGGAGGGGTCCTCCAGGGCGTCCCGGAGGCGTTCGATCCTCGTCGACAGCTCGTCGAGCCCCGCCGTGCCCGCGTCGGCATCGTCGCCGAAGGGGTTTGCCGCCCCAACCATCCCCGACAGCGACTCCCGCATCGAAAACAGCCGTCCGAGCATCGAGTCCATCAGCTCCGGCAGCTCCAACAGCCGCAGCGTGTGGCCCGTCGGCGCGGTGTCGACGACGACGCGCTCGAAACGCGGGTCGTCGAGGTACTCGACGAGGAGCTGCATCGCCGCCGCCTCGTCCGCCCCCGGCATCGCCCCGCCGAGGGGACCGCTCCCCTCGCCGAACAGTTCCCCGAGTCCGGCGTCGGGGATGTCGCCTCCGTCGCCGTCCGTCTCCTCGGGGGTGAACGGCCCCTCGGCCGCTTCCGGGTCGATCTCGACCGCGAAGAGCGGCTCGTCCTCGCCGCCGATCATCGCCGGTTCCGAGGGGATCTCCGTCCCGAGCGTGTCCGAAAGCGAGTGGGCGGGATCGGTCGAAACGACGAGCGTCGGCGTGCCGCCGCGGGCGCTCGCGAGCGCCGTCGCGGCCGCACAGGTCGTTTTGCCGACGCCGCCTTTGCCGCCGTAGAGCACGTACTCCGGGGCGTCGACCCCCGACGGAAGCTCCTCCGCTTCGAGGGAGTCGACGGCCTCGACGGTGAGTTCGCTCATACCGGCTGTCGGGCGCGGCCCCTTGTGTACCCGTCGGTACGCGGCGTGGCGTCGAAAGGAGAAGGCCGTCGGTACGCGGCGTGGCGTCGAAAAACCGCCGTTACGCCGTCAGCTCGGCGGTTTCGGAGGCGGCTTCCTGGACGCTCTCGGTCACGTCTTCGAGCTGCTCTTGGATCGCCTCGGCCTGGGCTTCGAGCTGCTCTTGGACTTCCTCGCCCTGGGCCTCGATCTCCGCCTGCATCTCCTCGACGGTGCTTTCGAGGTCCTCGAGCGCGTCGAGCGACTGGGCTTCGACGTCCTCGTGGGCGTCGAGAAGCTCCGCGATCTGCTCTTCGAGCGCCGCGAGGAACTCGTCGAGCATCTCCTCCGAGGAGGCGATGCCCTCGCCGAGGCTCGTCTCGAACTGCTCGATGACGTCGTGTTGGCTCTCTTCGAGCGTGTCGAGCTGTTCGTGGGCCATCTCCTGGGCCTCGTCGAAGCCGCTTGCGGCGGGGACGACGGATTCGAGCGCGTCGAAGTAGGAGTCGACGGCCGTACGGGCGAGTTCGTTGCCGCGTGCCGAGGCGTCGCGGGCGGGGCCGAACCCGTCGAGCATGGCGTCGTTGAACTGCTTTTGTGCCTCGACGCCGCTCTCGATCGCCTCGTGGGTGCTCTCGATCGCGCTGCGTTGGAACTCGAAGGCCGCCGACATCGGTGTGCTGTATTCGCTCATCGTAACTACACCAATGCCCTACCGAAGGATAAAGCTGTCGGTGAAAACCATCTGATACCACTCAAATACATTGCCCGCCCTGACGGCGGCAAACCACCGGGTGACCGACCCCGATCGGAGGCAGCACGGGCGAGCGATGCCGGACGGCGCTTTGGCTCCCGGTGTACCGACTGATAGTAAAACGGCGCGTGTCGTAGGCGGGGTCTCGAAACCGCGTGCTACGCTCGCTTCGTCGGGGGGCGCCCGCTCCGTCCACGCCCCTCGCTGCGGTCTCCGTCGCTGCCGGTCCGACGGGACTCCTTGCAGTCGTTTCGTTGGCTCCCGGGGTTGCCGCCTACGGACTCAGACGTTGACGATCACGTGGGAACAGCGCGGAACCGAAGATTCCGCGGGCACCCACACGACTGGCGCGTCGTCGCCTACGGCGACAGACGCTGCCGGTCCGACGAGACTCCTTGCAGTCGTCTCGTTGGCTCTCAACGTCTTCGTTCTACGGACTCAGACGTTGACGATCACGCGGGAACAACACCGCTTCCCGGATGTTGTCCAGCTCCAGCATCGTCATGATGAGCCGCTCGCCGCCGAGTCCCCACCCCGCGTGCGGGGGCATCCCGTATTTGAACGCTTTCGTGTAGTACTCGAAGGCGTCGGGGTCGAGCCCCTGTGCCTCGAACCCCTCGATGAGGTGCTCGCGGCGGTGTTCGCGCTGGCCGCCCGAGACGAGCTCCATTCGCGGGTGCATCATGTCGAACCCCGTCGACAGCGACTCGTCGTCGTCGTGGTCCATGATGTAGAACGGCTTGATCTCGGCCGGCCAGTCGGTGATGAAGTAGTGGCCGCCGACGTCGTCGCCGAGCGCCTTCTCGCCCTCGGTCGGCAGGTCGTCGCCCCACACGAGCTGTTCGTCGAGGGCGCCCGTGGCGTTGATACGCTCTATGGCCTCCTCGTACGTGAGCCGCGGGAACGGCGTCTCCGGGGGCTCGAACGCCCCGGCGATACCGAGCGCTTCGAGCTCCTCCGTGCAGTTGTCCGCGACCGCCTCGTAGGCGGCGGCGACGACGCTCTCACAGACGTCCATCGCCTCGTGGTGGTCGCAGAACGCGCCCTCGAAGTCGATCGAGGTTGCCTCGTTGAGATGCCGGGGCGTGTTGTGCTCCTCGGCGCGGAATATCGGCCCGATCTCGAAGACCCGTTCGACGTTCGACCCCGCGATAAGCTGCTTGAAAAGCTGCGGGCTCTGGTTCATGAAGGCCTCCTGGCCGAAGTACGTGATCGGGAACAGCTCCGTGCCGCCCTCCGTTCCCGTCGCGACGATCTTCGAGGTGTTGATCTCCGTCGCGTCGGCCTCGCGGAACGCCTCCCGCACCGCCCGGAACACCTCGCTCCGGATCTCGAAGATCGCCTGGCCGGCCTCCCGCCGGAGGTCGAGCGTCCGGTTGTCGAGCCGCGTCGGCAGCTCCGCGCCGACCTTCTCCGTCGGATCCAGCGGCAACTCGGTGTCGGCCGCCGACAGCACCTCGACGGACTCGGGCACTACCTCGACGTCCGTCGGGGCTCGCGGTTCCTCCTCGACGTCGCCGGTCACCGAGACGACCGACTCACGCGACGCGCCGAGTCCCGTTTCGACGAGTTCCTCGTCCATCTCCTCCTTTTCGAATTTGACCTGGATACGGCCGCTCGTATCCCGCAGGATGAGGAAGGCGATGCCCCCCAGATCCCGGGTCTCGTGGACCCATCCGGCGACGGTAACCGTCTCGCCCGGTTCGGCCTCTGCCGTGTACGTTCTGTCGTCCATACGTCGGATTCTCGTGGCTCGGACTTAAACGCGGGGAAACGCGGCCACCGCTCGGGCGCGCTACTCGAAGCTGATCTCCGAACGCGGATACACCTCGCCGAAGAGCCACTCCGCGTGTTCGAGGGCGTACTCGCGGTGTTCCTCCTCTATCGCACCGATGGCGTCCTCGACGAGGATCGGCCGGTAGTCACGGAGCCCGGCTGAGCCGGCGGTGTGAAGCACACAGACGTTCGCGAGCGTCCCGCAGACGACGAGGTCGTCGATCCCGTGGCTCTCCAAGTACCCCTCCAGCCCCGTCCGATAAAAGGCGTCATAGGTGTGTTTGTCGACGACGAGTTCGTCACCGTCCGGCGTCAGCTCCTCGACCAGCTCCGCGTCCCAGGAGCCTTCGAGGACGTGTTCGCCCCACCGCTCGAACTCGTCGTAGTAGTGGTTCCCCTCGAACTGCTCCGGCGGGTGCACGTCGCGGGTGAAGGCGACCGACGCCCCGGCCGCCCGGGCGTCAGTGACAACGTCGACACACGGATCGATCGCGGCCTCGCTTCCCGGCGCGTACAGCGAGCCGTCCGGGTGACAGAACCCGTTCTGCATGTCGACAACGATGATCGCGGTGCTGTCGGGATCGAGCTGCATACGCGCCCGTTCGGTCGGGCCAGTCAAACCGCTTTCGCGGCGATCGGAACAAACGACAGCCGCCGATCAGTAGAACTCGCGAACGAGATCCATCGCGTCGTCGGGCGCGCCGTCCGGGATCTCCGTCATCGGCTCCTCGACACCCTCGCGTTTCTCGTAGCCAACCGAGCTCTCGTCCTGATAAATAACGCCTTGATACTCCTTTTCGCGGTCGAGGATGAGATCCTTCGCGTCGTCGTACGCCGTCGGGTCGTGGTCGAACTCCTCGTCGCCGACGTCGACGATCGCGTCCCGGAAGTAGTCGTAGGTGTCGACATCGTTGAACGTCACACACGGCGAGTAGACGTTCACGAAGCCGAACCCGTCGTGCTCGATAGCCTCCTGGACGATCTCGGCGTGTCGCTGGGAGTCCGACGAGAAGGACTGGGCGATGAACGTCCCGCCGGCGGCGAGCGCCAGGGCGAGGGGGTTGACCGGCTGTTGGTTCGTCCCGTCCGGGGAGGTCGACGTCTCGAAGTCCTCCCGCGAGGTCGGCGAGAACTGCCCCTTCGTCAGCCCGTAGATCCGGTTGTCCATGACGACGTAGGTCATATCGACGTTCCGCCTGACCGCGTGCACGAAGTGACCGGCGCCGATCGAGTAGCCGTCGCCGTCCCCGCCCGCGACCATCACTTCGAGTTCGGGGTTGGCGATCTTGACACCGGTTCCGACCGGCAACGCCCGTCCGTGGACGCCGTGCAGCGCGTAGCTGTGCATGTACGTTCCGATCTTCCCGGAGCAACCGATCCCGGCGACGACGAACGTGTTGTCCGGGTCGTTGCCCGTCTGGGCGAGCGCTTTCATCATCCCGTTCATCGTCCCGAAGTCGCCGCACCCGGGACACCACGTCGGCTGCTTGTCGGATTTGAAATCCGTGAATCGAACGTTTGAACTCATTGTCAGGCCTCCACCTCCGTCGGCTCGCTGAGGGCGGCTTTGACCTCCTCGGCGAGCTCGTCCGCCTTGAAACGGACGCCGTTGTACTTGTTGATGCGTTTCACCCGCGACAGCGTGTCGTATTCGATGAGGTCGGCGAACTGCCCGGTCGCGTTACACTCGACGACGATGGTCTCCTCTGCCGCGTCGGCTGCGTCCGTCAGGTCCGGCCGCGGGAAGATGTACGGCACCGAAATGAACCGCACGTCGATACCGTCGTCGGCGAGTATCCCGATGGCTTCCCGCATCGCCCCCTCGTTCGACCCCCACGAGACGACGAGCGTGTCGGCGTCGGGCTCGCCGAACTCCCGGGGGCTCCAGTCTTCCCGCTCACGGGCGGTCTCGACCTTTCGCTCGCGTTTGTCCACCTGTTCGATCCGCATGTCCGTGTCCTCCGTCCGACGGCCCAACTCGTCGTGTTCGAGCCCGGTCGACATGTGTGCGCCGCCGTCGGTGCCGGGGAACGACCGGGGGCTGACCCCGTCGTCGGTGATCGCGTGCGGCTTGAACTGGCCCTTCTCGTTTTGCCACTCGCCGATCGTCTCCTCGTCGACGACCTTCCCGCGGTCGATCTCGACCGCGTCCATGTCGAACTCCTCGGGGTCGAACGTCTGTTCCGTGACCGCGAGCGCGAGGTCACCGGTGAGATACACCGGGGTCTGGTACTTCTCGGCGAGGTTGAACGCCTCGATCGTCTTGTGGAAACACTCGGCGATCGTCGTCGGCGCGAGCACGAACCGCGGGATCTCGCCGTGGCCGCCGTAGAGCATCCCGTTGAGATCGCCCTGTTCCTGTTTCGTCGGCATCCCCGTCGAGGGGCCCGAACGCATGACGTTACAGATGACGAGCGGCGTCTCGGAGGTGGCGACGAGCCCGAACGTCTCCGTCATCAGATCGATCCCCGGACCCGATGTCGCGGTCATCGATCGCGCACCCGCACGCGCGCCGCCGAGCGCCATGTTCACCGCCGAGAGCTCGTCCTCCGCCTGGACGACGATCCCGCCGTAGTTCTCGATCCGCCCCTTCAGATACTCCATCACGTCCGTCGCCGGCGTGATGGGGTAGCCGGCGTAGAACCGACAACCGGCGACGATCGCCCCCATCCCGATCGCCTCGTCGCCGTTCAGGAGGACGTAGTCGCTGTCGGTCGTCTCGAGGTCGTACGGGGTCGAGATGTCGTGTTCCGACTCGACGTACTCCGCGCCGGCTCGTGCCGCCTTCTTGTTGTTCTCGACGATCGCCTCGCCCTTGTTGCCGAACCGCTTATCGAGCGACTCGTCGAGATACTCGATATCGAACCCGGAGACCGCACACGCGGCGCCCAGAGCGACGATGTTCCGCATGATCGCCCCGCCGGCGTCCTCCGCGAGCCGTTTCAGCGGCACGTCGAGCCCCGTCATCTCGCCGGGGGCCTCGAAGTCGGACATCATCGACCGCTCGCCGTCGTAGATAACGATCGAGTCCTCGTGTAGTTCGTCGAGGTTCTCCTCGACGGTTCGTTCCGTGAGCGCGATCAGAATATCCAGCCTGTCGACGACGCTCTCGACGCGGTCCACCGACGTCCGTACCTTGTAGGCGGTGTATCCCCCTCGGATTCGTGATGCGAAATCCTTCGAAGTAAAGACGTGGCGCCCCGCACGGGAGAGCGCCTGGGCGAAGATCTTCCCTGTGGAGTTGATCCCGTCGCCGGCTTCCCCGCCGACGGCCCAGTTGAGGTCCTCTGGCATGCTACGTCTGGCTTCTGCACGACGGAGGTTAAGCCTTCGGAATAGTAAACACCGACGGTCAGTGCCGGCAGCCGACGGTTCCGATCCCGGACAGCCGGGGGTTGCTCCGAAAGCGCCTTGCGATCCGGGGGAACATACCACCTATGGACACGATCGAGACGACTGTCGCGGGCGTTGAGGACGTCGGGACCGATGCCGTCGCTATCGAGATAACGACACCGCCGGGGTTCGACGCACGCCCGGGCCAGTTCGTGAGACTTTCCGCGACGGTCGGTGGCGAGTCTGTCAGCCGGTTCTACACGGTCTCGTCGCCGGACACCGTCGGAACGTTCGAACTCACCGTCGGCTACGATCCCGAGGAAGGCGGCGCCTTCAGCGAGTACTTGCTGTCGATCGCCCCAAACGACGAGATCACGATCGCCGGGCCGTTCGGGAACGACTACTACGAGGACGAACCGCGTGTCGTCGTTCTCGCCGGCGGTCCTGGCGTCGGCCCCGCGGTCGCGATCGCCGAGCGAGCCCTCGCCGACGGCGGGGCCGCTGCCGTCGTCTACCGCGACGACGACCCGTTACACGAGGACCGCCTCGCGGCGCTTTCGACCGCCGGGGCCGACGTGTTCGTGCTCCCGGACGGAACGGTCCTCACCGACGCCGTCTCCGATGCCCTCACCGGCGAGGACGGCGAACAGGTGTTCGTGTACGGCTTCGGCGACTTTCTCGACGACGCCGAGGCAGCCATCGCCGCTGCCGGCGGCGATCCGAACGCGGCGAAATCGGAGAACTTCGGCTGACCGCCCCTTCGTTTATATACCGGAACGCGGCCACGGGCCGTATGCGCTGACCCCTCGACCGCGGTCCGCCCGGGCGGGAGTGTGGCACACGGGCCGTGGCTCGAACGCGTGCCGCCTGTCCGGCTTCAGTGTTCGACGAACTCGATCAACACGCCGCCGGTCGACCCCGGGTGGAGAAACGCGACCCGATGCCCCCACGCCCCCTGCCGCGGTTCCTCGTCGATCCGCTCCGCGCCGACGGACTCGGCGGTTTCGAGCGCCGCCTCGATGTCACTCGTCTCGACGGCGACGTGGTGGAGCCCGGGACCGTGCTCGTCGAGGTACCGCGAGATCGTCCCTTCCCCCTGCGGCTCGAGCAACTCGAAGTAGCCGTTCTCCAGCGCCAGAAAGATGACGCGTAACTCACCGAACCGCTCCTCGTGGGCGATCTCACAGTCGAACAGGTCCTCATAGAGGAACGCGAGCCCCTCGGCGTCGTCGGTCGCGACCCCGGCGTGATCGAAGCGCATGCCGTTGACTCGACCGGTAGGGCTAAAAACGCGTGGAATCCCGCCGTCCCGGGTGTGTTCCGGTCATCCCTGGTACTCCCCGAACACGTCCCGCATCGCGTCACAGACCTCACCGGTCGTCGCATAGGCCTTCACCGAGTTCACGATGTACGGCATGACGTTGTCGCCGCTCTCGGCGGCATCCCGCAGCGCCGCGAGGGCGGCCTCGACCGCCTCGTCGTCGCGCTCCTCCCGCAGCTCCCGGAGCTGTTCGCGCTGTCGCCGCTGTTCCTCCTCGCTGACCTCCTCGATATCGTCCTCGGGATCCTCGTCGACTTCGAACTCGTTGACGCCGACGATGATCCGATCGCCGGTCTCGACCTCACGCTGGCGGTCGAAGGCGACGTCCTGGATCTGCTTTTGCACCCACCGGTTCTCGACGGCCTGCCGCATCCCGCCGCGCTCGTCGACCTCCTCCAACAGCTCGAACGCCTCGGCCTCGAGCTCGTCGGTCAGGCTCTCGACGTAGTACGAGCCCGCAAGCGGGTCGATCGTGTCGGCGGCCCCGGACTCGTGGGCGAGGATCTGCTGTGTGCGAAGCGCCGTCCGGACCGACTGTTCGGTCGGCAGGCTGAGCGCCTCATCCTTCCCGTTCGTGTGTAGACTCTGTGTGCCACCCAACACCGCGGCGAGCGCCTGGTAGCCGACGCGGACGACGTTGTTCTCGACCTGCTGGGCGGTCAGCGTCGACCCGGCGGTCTGGGTGTGAAACTTCAGCTGTTTCGAGGCCGGTTTCTCGGCGTCGAAACGCTCGTCCATCAGTTTGTACCACATCCGACGCGCGGCGCGGAACTTCGCGACCTCCTCGAAGATGTTGTTGTGGGCGTTGAAAAAGAACGAAAGCTGCGGTGCGAAATCGTCGACATCGAGCCCCGCGTCGATCGCCGCCTCGACGTATTCGAGCCCGTTGCCGAGCGTGAACGCGAGCTCCTGGGCCGCCGTCGCGCCCGCCTCCCGGATGTGGTACCCCGAGATCGAGATCGTGTTGAAGTTCGGGACCTCCTCGGCGCAGAACTCGAAGATGTCCGTGATGATCCGCATCGACGGCTCCGGCGGAAAGATGTAGGTGTTGCGGGCGATGTACTCCTTGAGAATGTCGTTCTGTATCGTCCCTCGGAGCTCCTCGCGGTCGACGCCCTTCCGGTCGCCGACGGCGATGTACATCGCGAGCAGCACCGACGCGGGGGCGTTGATCGTCATCGACGTCGAGACCTCGTCCAACGGAATGCCGTCAAAGACGGTCTCCATGTCCTCAAGCGAGTCGATCGCGACGCCGCTCTTTCCGACCTCGCCCTCGGCCATCGCCGCGTCCGAGTCGTACCCCATCTGCGTCGGCAGGTCGAACGCCATCGAGAGGCCGGTCTGGCCCTCGTCCATGAGGTAGTTGAACCGCTCGTTCGTCTCCGCCGGTGTCCCCATCCCGGCGTACTGCCGCATCGTCCACAGCCGCCCGCGGTACATCGTCGAGTAGACGCCGCGGGTGTAGGGCTCCTCGCCGGGGTAGCCGATGTCGGACCCGTAGTCGAGATCCGACACGTCCCCGGGCGTGTACAGCGGGTCGACGGTCTGGCCGCCCGTATCCGTCCTGAACTCCTCGCTTCGCTCCCCGAAACGGTCGACCGTCGGGCCGTACGTCTCGGCCTGCCACCGATCGTGGCCCTCGCGGATCGCCTCGAGATCGTCCTGATCGAACATTACGCCCACGTTCGGCGGCCGCAGGTTAAGAGTTGGCGGGACCGCCGACGCTCAGGACCGCTCGACCGGTTCGGATTTGGCGTCCCGGACGCCGTCGACGGTCTCGGCGACCGCGTCGATGCCCTCGTCGTGGACGAGATCGCCGACGACGATCGTATCGGCGCGTTCGCCCATCTCGTAGGCCGACTCGTAGTCGCGGACGCCGCCGCCGTAGAACACCGACGCGTCGTCGACGGCGTCGGTCGCCGCCTGCACGATCGACGTGTCGCCGAACGTCCCGGAGTACTCGATGTAGACGATCCGCTGGCCGAACATCCGTTCGGCGACCTCCGCGTAGGCGGCGACGTCGTCGCGTCCGATCCCGCAGTCGGCCTCCGTGTAGTCGGCGACCGACGAGTCGGGGTTGAGAACGATATACGCCTCGGGGAACGTCGTCTCCCAGTCGATCTCGCTGTCGAGGCGTGCCCACTCCTTGTGCGCGCCGGTCACCCAAAAGGGGTCGCCGGCGTTGAGCACGATCGGCACGAAGTAGCCGTCGAGGCCTTCGCGGTGAACGACCGACCCGACGTTCGAGGGCTCGATGTACACCGGCACGTCGTACGCCGCCGTCGCCTCGACGACCCTTGCCATCTTCTCCTCCGTCATCCCCGTCGTCCCGCCGATCTCGAGGGCGTCGGTCCCGGTCGCACAGACGTCTTCGAACGTCTCGCCCTCGACGAGCGTCTTGTCGGGATCGATCTTGACGATGTGATCCCACGTTGCCCACGGCGCGCTCATACACCTCCTGTATCGGTGGGTAAGTAAAACCGCTTCGACATCGCACACATCCGCCGATCGTCCCCCCTGGCGCGATCAGTCCGCCGCGGCGCCGGCGTTCACCTGTGCCTGCCACTCGCGGAGCCGGTCCTCGGAGACGCCCTGTACGTTCTCGGCGACGGCCGCGGCGTCGGCCCCCCGGAGGTCGTCGATGGATCCGATACCTGCCGCCGCGAGCTTTTCAGCCGTTTTCGCGCCGACCCCGTCGAGATCCTCGATCTCGGAGGCCGCCTGCCGTTCGCGGTACTCCGTGTAGTTGCAGATCGGACAGCCGAGCTCCCAGGGATCGTCGCCGTCGTCGACGACGCGCAGGTGCGGGAGGCCGTGCTCCGAACAGCCCGCATCGGTGACCTCGATGTCGCCGCGGCGCGGCAGCGGCAACGAGTACTCACACTCGGGGTACCGCGTACAGCCCACGAGCCGGGAGCCGCTCCGGAGCCGTTTTATCGCGAGCTCGCCGCCCTCGCCGTCCCCACACTCCGGGCACGGGCCGATGATCTCGTCGTCGGTTTCGTCCGCCTCGTCGGCCTTACACCCCGGGCAGCCGTGCACGAACGTGCTCCGGCCGGCGAGCATCTTCACGTGTCTGAGCCCGTGTTCCGAGCAGGTTTCCTCGAGGACGGTTGGCTCGCCCTTGTTCGGCAACGGCAGCGTGTACCGACAGTCCGGAAACCCGTCGCAGCCGACGAAGTACGACCCCTGCCGCGAGCGTCGAACCAACAGGTCGTCCCCGCAGTCGGGACAGGGGCCGAGCGTCCGGTCCGCCTTCATCGACTCCCGGAGGTGCTCGCCGATCTCCTCTCTGGAGTCGTGGAGCTCCCCGAAGATGCGTTCGAGTATCGCTCGCGACTCGTCGGTCACCGCCTCCAGATCCCTCTCGCCGTCTGCGATCGCGTTCATGTCGGCCTCGAGTTGAGCGGTCATCCCCTCGTCGACGATCCGGTCGGCGAACTTCTCGGCGGCCTCGACGACCGCCATCGCGAGCTTCGTGGGCCGGGGCGGATCGTTCTCGATGTAGCCGCGGTCGTAGAGTTTCTCTATCGTGTGGTGGCGGGTCGATTTCGTCCCGAGCCCGCGGGACTCGAGTTCCTGGATGAGCCGCGATTGGCCGCGGCGACGCGGCGGCTGGGTCTGTTTGGCCTCCATGCGGGCGTCCTCGACCCCGAGCACGGTCCCCTCCTCGACGTCCGGGACGTGGTTCTCGGCGGTCGAACGGTACGGGTACACGTCGTGATACCCGGCTTCGACGAGCCGCTTGCCGTTTGCCTTCAACGAACAGCCGTCGGCGTCCGCGACGACCTTCAGGTGCTCCCACTCGGCCGGATCGGCGACCGTCGCGAAGAAATGCCGCACGACGAGCTCGTACACCTCCCACTCGTCCTCGGAGAGATCGTCCCGCGCCGGGATCTCCCCGGTCGGATGGATCGGCGGGTGATCGGTCGTCTCCTCGTCGCCCGCCGTCGACGCTATCGAGTCGGCCGACAGCAGCGACTCGGCGTCGTCGCCGAACAGGTAGTGCTGCGTGAACTCCTCGAGGAGCGTCTCCGGGTCGAGGTCGTCGGGGTAGACAGTGTTGTCCGTTCGGGGGTAGGTGATGTAGCCCGCGGTGTAGAGTTCCTCGGCGACGCTCATCGCCTTCTGCGCCGAGAGCCCGACGGAGCTCGCGGCACTGATGTACTGGGTCGTGTTGAACGGCTCCGGCGGCTCGTCGGTCCGGCGGCGGCGGCGAACGGAGGTTACCGTCGCCTCCGTCGCACCACCCAGCCGCTCGAAGGCGTCCGTCGCGTCGCCCTCGTTCCAGACCCGTTCGGCCTCGTTGCCGTCCTCGTCGCGGTAGAAATACTGCGCCTCGAACCCGGCGTCGCCCCCGACGAGCTCGGCGAAAAGCTCCCAGTAGTCGTCGGGATCGAACGCCTGTATCTCCCGCTCGCGGTCGACGATCAGCTTCAGCGTCGGCGACTGGACGCGGCCGACGGAGATGAAGTCCTCGCCGAGCTGCTTCGCCGACAGCGAGAGGAACCGGGTCAGCGCGGCCCCCCAGAGGAGATCGATCACCTGCCTTGCTTCCCCGGCGGCCGCCAGGTCGAAGTCCAACTCGTCCGGGTTCGCGAACGCGTCCCGGACCTCGTTGTCGGTGATCGAGGAGAACCGGACGCGGTCGACCGGCGCGTCGGTCACCTCGCGGACGAGCTCGTAGGCTTCCTTGCCGATCAGCTCGCCCTCCCTGTCGTAGTCGGTCGCGATCGTGACCGCGGCCGCGTCGGCGGCGAGTCCTTTGAGCGTGCGGACGATGTTCTCCTGGGTCGGCGTCTTGACAACGTCGGCCGACACCAACTCGACGGGCTGGACGTCCCGCCAGTTCCCGTACTCCGGCGGGAAGTCGACCCCGACGACGTGCCCGGAAAGCCCCACACAGCGTTTGTCGCCCCACCGGTAGACGTTGACCCCGTTCTCCCGGCTGGTCGATGCGCTCCCGCCCGAGAGGATCTCGGCGATCCGGCGGGCCGCGTTGTCCTTTTCCGTGACGATGAGTTCCACTGTTGGGCGCCGATATGTCGACTCCGGGTTTCAAGCTTTCGTCGGCCCCCCTCGATTCCGGCGGTGACGGCGGTTCGTCCCCCGGGCGCTACGACTCCAGACGCTCCCGGAGCAGCTCGTTGACGGTCCCCGGATCGGCGGAGCCGCCGGTCTCCGACATCACCTGTCCGACCAGGAAGTTCAACGCGCCGTCCTCGCCGGCGTGGTAGTCCTCGACCGCCTCGGGGTTCCCCTCGATCGCGTCGCCGACGGCGGCGGCGACCGCCTCGTCGTCGGTCTTGCCGAGATCCTCGGCCTCGACGACCGCGTCCGGGTCGAGGCCGTCGTCGAGCATCCGCCGGAGGACGACTTCCTCGGCGTTTTTGACCGTTATCTCCCCGCCGTCGACGAGCTCGACGAGCCGGGCGAACTCCTCCAGGCGGTCCTCGACGTCCGCAACCGCCATGTCGCGGTAGTGGAGCTCACCGAGCAGGTTGTCGGCGACCCACGTCGCGGCCAGCTCCGGGTCGAACCGGTCGGCAACCGCCTCATAGAAGTCCGCGACCTGCTTCGTCGAGGTGAGTTTCGCGGCCGACTCCGCGTCGAGGCCGTACGCCTCGCGGAACCGCTCGCGGCGGGCGTCGGGGAGCTCCGGGATCCCGATCCGCTCCTTCCAGTCCGAGACCCGAAGCGGCGGGAGATCGGCCTCCCCGAAGTACCGGTAGTCCTTCTCCGCTTCCTTCGAGCGCATCGAGACGGTGACCCCGCGTGACTCGTCCCAGTGGCGGGTCTCCTGTTCGACCTCCCGGCCGCGCTGGATGGCGTTTTTCTGTCTCGTCTCCTCGTAGGCCAGCGCCTTCTCCGCGCCCTTGTGACTCGAGATGTTCTTCACTTCCGTCCGGTTCGCCGATTCGAGGGCCGACTCGGCGACCGCGCCGTCCTCGCCGACCTCCTCGGCGTCGACGATAGAGAGGTTCGCGTCGACGCGGAGGCTCCCGTTCCGGGTCGCGTCGAAGACGCCGAGATACTCGAGGACCTCGGTCAGTTTCGCGAGAAAGGCCCGCGCCTCGGCGGCGCTCCGGAACTCCGGGGCGGTGACGATCTCCATGAGCGGCGTGCCGGCGCGGTTGTAGTCGACGAGCGTGTACTCGGCGGTGTCGATCGACCCGCCCTCGTGTGAGAGACTGCCCGGGTCCTCCTCCAAGTGCGCGCGTTCGATCCCGACCGTCCGGCGCTCGCCGTCGACGCCGAACTCGATCTCGCCGCCGTCACAGATCGGCGCGTCGTACTGGGTGATCTGGAAGTTCTTCGGCAGATCGGGATAGTAGTAGTTCTTGCGGTGAAAGCGGGTCTCCTCGGGGATCTCGGAGCCGAGCGCCTTGCCGATCTTGACGGCCGCCTCGACGGCCCCCTCGTTGAGCACCGGCAGCGCGCCCGGGAGCCCGAGACAGACGGGACAGGTCCGACTGTTCGGGGCATCGTCGCCCCCGGATCGGGTCGAACAGCCACAGAATATCTTCGTCTCCGTTTCGAGCTGGACGTGGACCTCGAGCCCGATGACGGCCGTGAGGTCCCGTTGCTCGGCGGTCTGGGCGGTCATTACTACGGTGTTTTCGCGCGGCGGCTTAGACCTAACCCTTCAGCGCCCCGCCGTCACGTCGCGTCCCGGCTGTCACACGATGGGGTCGGCGTGGGCGCCGTCCCACGCCACCCGTCCCTCGTGGTGAAGCTTGTCGAGGTGTGCCCGGACGGTCATTCCCGCCAGGTCACGGACCCCGGAGAGGTCCTTCCCGTACGCCGCATCGAGGATCCCGGCGACGGTCCTGTTGCCGGCCTCGACGGCCGCGAGCACGCGTCGCTCGCGGTCGAGCCGATGCCGGAGCAGCCGTTCACACACCGCTCGCGGGTCGTCGATGGCGGGGCCGTGGGCCGGATACAGCCGCTCCGGAGCCAGCGCCCGGATCCGCCGAAGCGAGGTGAGATAGGCCCGCATGTCACCCTCCGGCGCGCCGACGACGACGCTGCCCTCGGCGACGGCGAGGTCGCCGGTTACGAGCGAGCCACCGGCGGCGAAGGCGACGTGTTCGGGCGCGTGCCCCGGCGTCTCGCGGACGACGACGGATCCACCGCCGACGGGGATGGCCGTTCCGTCCCGGAACGTTCGGTCCGGTTCGATCCCCGTCGCCCTCCCGAACGCCGCCTCGCGTCCGTACCGACACCACACCGTCGCGTCGGCCCCCTCGGCGTACCTGGCGACCCCGCCGACGTGGTCCCCGTGGTGGTGGGTGACGGCGACGTGGCCGACCCGGTCGAGCGCGGCCTCGATGCGGTCGTCGGTGGCGGCCGGATCGACGAGGAGTGCGTCGGCGTCACCGACGACGTGGGCCGTCGTCCGGCCGGTCGGCGCACGGGTTCGGGTCTCGACCGGGATGCGTTCGATCCGCATATCCGACCGTTGGGTTCGAGCGGCTTAACTCCCGACGAGCCGATCCGGGTCGTGACACGTCGCGGTCGCGGCACCGAACTACTTAAACGGCCGAGCGGCCTACCGACGACCGGCAGAGGAAGCCCGGTTCCCGTGGCCGCTTCGGCCATGAGGAAAGTCCCCCCACCCTCCGGGCAGGTGACCGGGCGCAAGCCCGGGGCGGGAGACCGCCGGCACTGGAACAGAAACGGGACCACCCGCCCCGACCGATGAGGCGCGTCCGGCCGCGACACGGCCGGCGGCGTCCCCGGGAGCGCCCGCGGACGCGCGAACCAACCCGAAAGGCGAGGGAGTTAACCCGCCGAGGGTCGGGCGGCGAGAGCCGCCACGCACGCGGCGAGAGCCGCGGGCCGACGGGCGGGAACGGATGGAACGGCGAATCCTCACCGGTGCAAGTCCGTCGCGACTGGTAGCCCGGAGACGCGGCGGACGCTCAGCCGAATGCCGGGACGAACAGAAGGGGGCTTACTCTCCTCAGCCGCTCACGGACCGCCGAGCGCCGGCGCCGTCCTACGATCCCCCGTCGAACCCCTCCTCGAACCGAAAGGTGCCGTTTCGCTGGACAACCGCCCCGTCGATCTCGATCCGCGAGTCCGTCGAGACGTCGGTAATGAGGTCGACGTGGACCGCCGAGTCGTTCCCGGACTCGCCGTCGGGGAGGTTCGCATCGTAGGCCCGCCCGAGCGCCAGATGGACCGTCTCGCCCATCTTCTCGTCGAAGAGGATGTTGTCGGTAACGCGGTCGATCCCCCGGTTCATCCCGATCCCGAGCTCCCCGAGCCGGCGGGCGCCGGCGTCGGTTTCGAGCACCGACTCGATGGCGTCCGCTCCGGCCGCCGCCTCGTAATCGACGACCTCGCCGTCCTCAAAGACGAGCAGGACATCCCGGACCCGACGACCGTGTATCGTCATCGGCACGTCGAAAAACACCTGCCCGTGGGTGTCGGTGGGTGCGGTGAAGACCTCCCCGGAGGGCAGGTTATGCGAACCGTACGCGACCGAGGCGGCGGAGTTCACCGCTGTCCGGCCCGCGATCGACATCGTCACGTCGGTCCGCGGCCGGTCCTCTCGGTCCGTGACGATCCGCACCGTCTCGCCGCCGTCGAGCAGCTCCTTGAGCTGTCCCATCTCCGACGCCAGCGCCTCCCAATCGCGGAGGATGGCGTCGTACACGAAATCGCGGTACTCCTCGTACGCCATTCCCGCCCCCTGGGCGAGGCTCCGCGTCGGGTGGATCGTCGACACCCAGTCGGTGTCCATCCGCGCCTCCCGGAGCTCGTTCCGCGCGCGGCTGTACGCCTGTCGCGTGTCGGCCCCGACATCGGCGGTGGCGGCCGTGTTCCGCCCGCCACCCAGCCGGAGGTAGGCGTCGGCGCGCTCGAACAGTTCGAGCTCCCCCGCTGCCGCCCCGAACTCGCCGTCGTGTGCCCGGAGGTACGCCCGCGTCACCTCGTCGGAGCCGTAGGTGACCGTGAGGTTCGCCCCGACGTCCCCGAGGCGTTCGGCGACGGCGACGGCCAGTTCGTGTGCGCCCTCCGCGACGTCGACGACGACGTCGTCGCCCGGTTCGATCCGTGCGCTCCAGCCGACTAACACGTCGGCGTGTTCGCGTACGCGTTCGTCCATGCCGACGCTTCGGGCCGCTGCCGTTTATATACCTCCCCGACAGCGCGCTCCCGCGGGTCCGGACGACCGACCGGGCGCCGTCACCGCTCCTCCGTGTCGATGTGGACCGGTTCCCCCTTCCAGGCGACCCGGAGCCGGTTCCGCGAGAGGAACGGGGCCATCGCGTCGAGGGTGACGATGCCCCGGAACGCCCCCTCCTCGACGACCGGCAGGTGTTTGACGCCGGCCTCGCTCATCCGGTCGGCGGCGAGTCCGAGCGGTGTGTCGGGCGCGACAGTCCGGACGGGGCTCGACATTATCGCCTCGACGGCGACGGTCCCGGGCGATTCGGCGACCAACGCCACGAAATCCGAATCGGAGACGATACCGACGACCTCGCCGTCCGATCCGAGCACGACGAGCGCCGGCACCGACGGGTCGCGAAGCGCCTCCGCGGCCTCGGGTGCCGGCAGCGCCGGGGACACGGTGACGGTGTCCGTCAGGACCGGCTCGATCGTCGTTTCGATCATTGTTGTCGTACGTTACCACGCCACAATATTAAAACGTCGGTCGAAACCGAATTGAACTACATATATATCCGATCGAAACGAACGTAAGTGATCGTATAAAGCATAAAACCTGGATATGTTTTGTGATCCGGTACTCGGCTTCGTTATACCGATCCGAACGACACGTGGGCCCTCCAGTGGGCGATGTCGGAACCGAAAGGGCGCTGTTCAGCTACCAAATATAACAAACGTTCGCGGCGGGGCTCAGTCGTCGGCCGGCGTCGGCGAGGCGTCCATGTCGGTGTCCTCGGCGTAGGGGTACCATGTCATCTTCGTGTTGCCGAGGTAGGGGTCCTCGTAGGAGGTCTCCTCCGGTTCGGCCATCCCGTTGAGTTCGTCGTCGTCGTGGCGGGCGATGAACTCGCGGAAGGACTCCCCACCTTCGCTTTCCTCGTCGTATATCCTGAGCAGATCGCGGATGTATCCCGGCACCTCGTCGGCGGCGACGCGCATCTCGACCCAGTCGGCGAACTGCGGGTTCTCGCCCAGTCCGCCGCCCAACCCGATGTCGAACGCCTCGACCGGCTCGCCGTCCTTCCGGGTCTTCATCCCGCGCAGGGAGATGTCGGCGATCTGCGGCTGGGCGCAGGAGGCCGTACAGCCCGAGAGGTGGACGTGGAAGTCGTTGATCCCCTCGGGCAACTCGACGTTGTCCTTCAGCCAGCGCGCGTACCGGACCATCCGGTTCTTCGTCTCGACGATCGACAGCGAGCAGTACTCGGTGCCGGTACAGGCGATCGACCCACGGAGGAACGGATGTGGGTCGGGCTGGTAGTATTCGAGTACGTCCTCCTCGAGGAACTCGTCGAGGTCGTCCCCGTCGATGTCGGCGACGATGATGTTCTGTCGCTGGGTGAGCCCGATCATCTCCGAGCCGTACTCCTCGGCGAGATCGGCGAGCTCGATGACGTCCTCGGCGCCCATCCGACCGACGAGCACCGACAGGCCGACGAAGTAGTTGCCGTCCTTCTGTTCGTGGACGCCGACGTAGTCGCCGATCTCGTCGGACCGCCCGGAGTTGTAGGTGTACTGATCGCGGAGCCCCTCGCCGGCCGTCTTCAGCTCGAAGTCGACGTACTCCTCCTGGAGGACCCGACGGAGCTTCTCGGGGCCCCACTCGTCGACGAGGAACTTGATGCGGGCGTTGAAACGGTCCTCGCGGTCGCCGTGGTCGCGGAACAGCGCCGAGATCCCGCCGGCAACGTCGGGCACCTCCTCCTCGGTGACGAACACGTCGATGTCGCGGGCGAAACGGGGTTCTTTCCGGGAGAGCCCGCCGCCGACGGTGACGTTGAACCCTTTCACATCCTCGCCGTCGACCTCCTTCGTCGCGGGCTCGAAGCCGAGATCGTTGATCTCGGCCTGTCCCGAGCCGCGGGTGTCGCCGGTGACGGCGACCTTCCACTTTCGGGGGAGATTCGAGTGCTCGTCGTTGCCCTTGAACGTGTCGTTGAGCTCCTTGATGACCGGCCACGCGTCGATGTGTTCCTTCGCGTCCCGGCCGGCGACTGGCGAACCGACGATGTTCCGCCAGGAGTCACCACAGGCCTGGATCGTCGAGAGGCCGTGGGCTTCGAGCTTGTCGAAGATGTCGGGGATGTCCTGTAGCTGGATCCAGTGCAGCTGGATCGACTGTCGGGTCGTCCAATCGCAGTAGGCGCTCCCGAACTCCGGGTTATCGACCGGGCCGCGGGCGTACTCGTCGGCGACCTCGCCGACGACGCGGAGCTGTTCGGGCGTCATCCGCCCGTTCGGCGTCCCGATCCGCATCATGAAGTAGCTCTCCTGGCCCTTCCGCTGGTGGTACAGCCCCCACCACTTGAACCGCTCGAACCACGCATCGTGTTCGTCCTCCGGGATGGCGCTCCAACCCTCCTCGGCGAACCGATAGAGGTGCTCCCGGATCTCCTCCCCGTAGAGCTCGTCCTTCCAACCTTCGACCTTGCTCGGCATACCGTTTGTCACTACCCCCGAACATATACGACCGACCGTGTCGTCAAAGCTCCCCGCGTATCACTACTTAAAGAGATATTTGCCGCCTACTCGGTCGGGGATGCGAGTCGCCGCCGGCGCTCCGGCACGTGGACGCTCCCCGGATCGACCGGAAAGAACCGGCCGTCGTCGGGGTCGACGACCCGACCGAGCGTCAGCCAGTCGGTGACGCCGCTCTCGCCACACTGGATACACTGGCCGGCGATCCGACCCTCGATGTCCGGGTGGTCGACCCCGATCTCGACGAACCCCTCCGCCAGAAAGTCCGCCATCTCACACGAACAGAACTCCTGGCGCGCGAGCCACCAGAGGTCGCTCACGTTCACCTGCCGGGCGTCGTTGACGCTCAGCCACGCGCCGTCGTCGAGTTGGTGTACGGAGGTGGGCATACGCGGCCGGAGGCGCCCCACCGTCCTAAGGCCGTCGGCATCGACGGGCGTTACGGGGCGCGGTGACGGTCGTTCGGTGCAGAACCGCCGGACCGTGGCCGGATTCGACCGGAACCCGGCGTCACCGGAACCGGTGGTTTCGGCCGAGACGCCGAAGCCCGGGTAGCGTTTACAGGTGCAGCGTTCATTAAGTCGGTACACGACGTGCGTTCATGCGATGAGTGAGAAATCGATGGAAACGACACGGCAGCACGCGTCCGCCGATGTCGCTCCGGAGCTGTACGCGGAGGGCGGACGATGAGCCGAAGCGACGAGGAGTCGGAGACCGAGGACGTCGATACGAGCCACCTCGACAACGTCGAGGACGGATGCGGCTGCACCGAGATCTGGGAGCATATGTCGGATGAGCGCGACGAGTAGGGCTCGCCCCCGCCGTCGGGACGTTTTTGAGTTCGGTCGCCGTATCGCCGGTAATGAGTAACGACCCAAACAGGGATCCGCCGACCGACCGGGAGTCGCCGGTCGGCGAGCCGGTTATCCGTCGCGATCCGAAGGTCGCCGGCGACCGCGCCGTCCGGTTCGATCCCGACGACCCCGACAGCGTCGCGGAGGCCGCCGACACTGTTCGACGGTTCGCCGCCAACACCGCCGGGGGCGAGGACAACGTTTATATACTCCGCGGCGCCGCAGCCTGTGCGGCGCTCGTGCGCGGCACCGGTTCGTATAAGGCCGCCGCCGAGCGCGCCGACGGGGAGGCGACCATCTCTTTCATCCGTAAGTGGGCGCGGGTCCACGATCTCCCCCGGTCGATCCGCCGCCACGTCGCGTTGGGCGAGATCGCTCCGACGGCGGCGAAACACATCGCCCGCGTCTCGGGCGAATCGCGCTTTCTCCTCGCGTGGGCGGCGCTCGATCACGGGCTGACGGTCCGGGAGATCCGGTCGATCGCCTCCCGGGTCAACGAGGGGACGAGCGTCGGGGACGCCCTCGCGGCCGAGGGGATCGACCTCGGACAGCTCTCGGTGTCGCTGCCCCCCGAGACGTACCGTGAACTCCGTCGACACGCGGCGCTGGAGGAGACGGAACCCGACGAGATCGTGGCGCACGCCCTGACGGAGTACCTGTAGCCGGCGCCGTGGCCGGCATCGAAAGAGTTTATCACGACGACCGGCAAGACAAACACGAGGGCCGATAGCTCAGTCCGGCAGAGCGTCTGGCTTTTAACCAGACGGTCGGGGGTTCAATTCCCTCTCGGCCCGCTTGCGACGAACGGACGTGAGGAGCAACGCGGT
>OBKM01000115.1_pt1 | contig 37535 bp, 28 predicted proteins | sample 1519691 | NCBI WGS metagenome assembly OBKM01 (sample SAMEA37050418, study PRJEB22526) | metagenome | biome: saline pan; feature: lake; material: water | place: Egypt | collected 2015 | depth 0.5 m
TTGTTGGCGTACTTGATCATCACGGCTGTCTCCGGGTCGGTGCGGACGATCGGGGCGTCGCTTCCGGAGAGAAGTGGCTCGTACAGTACCTCCAGCCGCCCTACCGCCCATTCCGACTCGGTCCCGAAGACGACTTTGTCCGGGTCACGGAAGTCCTCGACCGCGGATCCCTCCCGGAGAAACTCGGGGTTCGTCGCCACCTCGATCCGGTCGGCTGCCTCGCCCGCGCCCCGGTGGACCGCCTCGCGGATCGTCGCCACACCCGGCGGCGTAACCGTACTCTTGACGACGACGAGGTGACGCTCGTCCGCGCCGAGTCCGGCGAGGGCCTCCCCCGTCGTCTCCGCGGCCGCGGAGAGGTTGCTGAGATCGATGCTCCCGTCGGGGTTCGAGGGCGTTCCGACCGCGAGAAAGGTGACGTCCGAGTCGGGAACCGAGCTGTACGACGTCGTCGCGCGGAGACGGTCCCCGGCGTGTCGCGACAGCAACTCGTCGAGCCCCGGCTCGTGGATCGCCGCGCGGCCGTCGTTGAGCGCCGACACCACGTCCGAGTCGACGTCGATGGCGGTCACGTCGTGGCCCACGTCGGCGAGAGACGCCGCGAGTGTCGTCCCCACGTAGCCGCTTCCGACGACTGAGACGTTCATACGTCGCAGGGGGTGTCCCGGCCTCAAGAGCGTTCCGCGTCAGCACGTACGTTTCGGGGGATCCCCGCCTGATGACGAGAACGTATAGGAAATCCGAACGGCTAATATTCATATTAGATTAATATATGTGTATCTGATAGTTGTCGCCAGCCGATCGCAGTTCTACTCCTCTCGTTGACAGTCACAGCCACCTCGCCGGAACAACTCCCCGGCGGGGTAGTCGGACCCGCATTCCGGGCAGACGGCACGAACGTCCACCAGAACGTCATACGCGTCACGATCGAGTTCACCGGACGCGGCGAGCGACGCGATCGCCGACTCCGTCACTGCGGCAATGCGGCCTTGGAGCTTCTCTACCGTCTCGATCTTCCGATTGACGGCGTCACCATCGTGGTCCGGCAGCGTGGCTCCTCGCTCCGTCGTCAGGTACGTGTGTATCGCTTGGTGGGTAACGAAGTCGCGTTCCACGCTCTCGGGAGACACGCCCTCGCGTTCGAGCCGCCGACGGGCGCGAGTCGATTCGGGCCCGGAGTCCGACTGGAGCGACTCGTAGGTTCCGGAGACTTCGACGTCGAGCGGCGAGCTCCCGGCGTCGCGAAGCGCGACCGCCAATACGGACTCGTTGAACTCGTCCGCGAGATCGCGAAGACTCGTTCGCTCGCCCGAAACCCCGGTCCAAGCCTCCTCCAGTCGTTTGCCGGTCCCCTCCAGGCCGTACTCGCGGATGACGCGTGCGACCTTTGTACGGGGGGTATCCGTGTCGGTGTTCACGTTCGCCGTACCGACCCAACCATTACAAAATTAACGGTGTAATGATCCGGTTCGTTCCGCCCACACGATCCCACTGAAACGACGGGTGCGTTTTCGATTCTGGGCTCAGTCGATGCTCTCGACGTACTCGTAGTCGTCCGGGAGTCCGGCCGCGTCATCGGGAAGCAGGGCGGTGACGAGGTAGTCGGCGTGCTCGCCGAAGTATTCGACCACGTCGGCGATGCGATCGCCGTCGATCGCCTCCAGCGAGTCGAGAAGAACGAACGGGACCTCCTCATAGACGTCGTGGACCAGATAGCCGGCAAGCGCGAACACGAGTCCCGTCACCTCCCGTTCGCTCTCGGAGAGGTGGTCTATCGTGTCCTCGTACGCGGTCCCGTCGTCGGTGGATCGGACGACGTGAAGGTCGAAGCGAGTCCGAGACACCTTTCGCCGTCCCTCACGAACCTCGGTCTCGCGCCGCTCGATCCAGATGCGATCGAGGTTGTCGTATCGGAGTATTCCGAGGACGGTTTCCATGTGCTCGTTGAACGCGCTCACGGCGTCCTCCTCGATACGATCGACTCGTGTACGGAGGTCCGCCAGCGTCTCAGTGAGAGCCTCCCGTTGTTCCCGGAGTTCGTCGCGTTCGTCGATCGCCGCCTTTCGTTCGTCGATCTCGTCGTCCAGATCGTCGATATCGGACACCAACCGCTCGACTCGGAGTTCAATCCCGTTGATCTCGCGGTGGAGATCGAGCGCCTCGTCGTGGCCGTCCACGTCGATGCGCTCCGCGTTCTCCTCCAGTTCGGCGATCGTCTCCCGTTGCGTCTCGATCCGCTCTTCGAGCTCGTCGATCCGAGCCTCCGTGGCCTCTATCTCCGAGTTCACCTCCGAAAGCCGGCTCTCGGTCTCCTGACGCCTGCGTTTCTTCCGTTGGATCGAGGACCGTTCGTCCGCGAGATCGTCGATCTCGTCCTGTACTCGACTGCGCTCGTCGAGTTTCTCCGACCGCAGCGTTTGAAGCTGGTCGATCGTTTCTGCGACCTGATCGGTTTCGACCTCCGAACCACAGGTCCAACAGACGGTCTCGCCGCCGGCCATCAGTGCGCTCGTCGGGTCATCGGTTTCGACGACGTCGAGCCCGTCGCCGTCCAACATCTCCTGATTGAAGCTGATGACGCTACTGAGTTCGTTGACCGTGTCGTCGAGCGACCGTTTACGCTGCCGAAGTTCGTCGATACGCCCGGCGAGGCGATCGGGGTTCGCGTCGATCTCGTCCGCGTCGGCGAGGGTCTCTCGTAGCTCCTCGCGTTCGTTCTCGTACTCGACGAGCGTCGAGCGTTCGGTCTCCAGATCGAACTCCAAGTCCTCCAGTTCCGATCGGGCGTCGCGGACGCGTTCGAAGGCGTCCTCCAGATCCCGTTTTCGTGAGCGGCTCTCCTCGATACCCGTATCGAGGTCGTCGAGCCGTGCGCGTGCGTCGGCCAGTTCGTCCCGGGCATCGGCCAGTTCCTCACGCTTCTCGCGACGGTCCTCCTCCAGTGCGGGAAGCTCGCGTTCGATCTCGTCGAGCCGATCGATCTCGGCGTCGATCTCCTCACGATCGCGTTTGCACGACTCGATCTCGGCCTCGATCCGGTCGGTATCGATCGGTCGCATGATGATCTCTCGAAGGTCGTCATCGCGTGCGACAGCCCGGCGAGCCTCGTTGTTCTCGAGGAGGAACGAGAACAGGTCGGCGAGTTCCGGATCGTCGAGGTACGGATCGCCGCCGAACACCACCGTTCCTTCCCGTCGTTTCAACGTCCGTGTGTACGTTTCATCGCCGATGTTGAGGGTCACAGACCCCTCATCGGCGTCCCCTTTCAGAGAACTACGCTCGCTGCCGAGACCGGCCATCAACGCCTGTAAGAACGACGTCCGGTTGGTCGCGTTGCGCCCGGTGAGAACGGAAACCCCCGGCGGTAGCGTCACCGTCCCTTCGTCAATGCCGCCAACGTTACTGACCTCGATTTCCGCCGTCGGTAGAAGAGCGTTATCCGTAGACATACCTTCGGATCGGGATGTCAGGGTTTAAAATCATTTGTTATACGAGAGAACATGACGTCCGCCGTTCTTGAGACTCGATCAGGAGACGCGTATTTAGATATTATTTCTTATGCTTTGTGAAAGAAGTCAGAATTCATATCTTTATGTGCCATGCTAAACGTACTAACAAGTCTCGATCGTACTCCCGTTAGGTCGTGTTCAAATACCGCCGTTTCATATCCAACTCGGTCCCGGTGAATCGTCTCCGGGATCGTTCCCCTGACGTTCGCCCGTTCGTCGAGACTCCCTTCGCTTCCGGTAGCGTCATGTCGGTACCGGCTGACGTGACCTGTTGAGCATGGATCTCGAAGCGACACTCGACGTCTCGCTACACAACGTCGCGGAAACGACGACCGCGGAGTGGACGGACGAGGGTGAACGGCTGTCCCGTGTTCCGTCGGCCGTGGCTGAAGAGCTGAACGAGGGAGCGGCCGAGCGGGTGCGCGACCCGACGGGCTGTGAGGTACGCTTCGTCCCCGCGACCGACGGCGAACCGGTCGAGGTTACCGTCTCGGCGGCGAGCGAAACGCGGGTACGCGTCCTCTGGGGAGAGTACCATCCGTGGGAGCCGACGGTCATCGGTACCGAGCCCACCACGCTCTCGCTTCGCGTCCCGGACAGATTACGGGAGTCGTCCGCCCCCGCCGGGCGGTTCGATCATCGGGTCTGTCGGCTGGTGTTCGAGCGCGCGCCCGGCATCGCACTCCATGACGTGGCGGGCGATCGTCGTCCACCGGTGCCCGAGGAACTCCCGGAGCGACGATACCTCGCGTACGGCACCTCGATCACCGAGGGTGCCGCCGCGTCGGCACCCCACTTGAACTACGTGACGCACGTCGCCAGAACCCGCGGCTACGACGCGCTCAACCTCGGCTGTTCTGGATCCGCCTACTGTGATCCGGCGATGGCCGACCATATCGCCGATCGGGACGACTGGGAGGTCGCGACGCTGGCGATGTCGGTGAACATGGCGAACGCCGGGTTCTCACCGGAGACGTTCCGCGAGCGTGCTGCCCGGTTCGTTGATGCCGTCGCCGGCGAGAACCCGGAGCGGCCCGTGGCGTGTGTCACGCTGTTCCCCTACTTCGCGGACCTGATACCGTCCGGCGACCACGAACGCGCGGCGGCGTTCCGCAACGCGCTCCGTGACATCGTCGAACGGTCGCCACACGATAACCTCTTCGTCATCGACGGGCGGGAGCTGCTGGACGCCTCCGAACTGACCGCCGACCTCCTTCATCCGTCGGACAACGGAATGCGCACGATCGGCGACCGACTTAGCCGGCGGCTGGCAGAGCTTGACGCGTAGCGCGTGCCCCTCTCCTACCCGTTGAGGATCCGGAGCCGAGCGACTACCGTATCGAAATGGGACCGTTCCGGTGTCAGATCTCCCCGTCGGCCGCCCACGCCACGCCGCGCGACAGGAGCCTCCGGACGGGGCGGGCGGTCAGCGCGGGCACGTCATGTCCGAGCGAGCAGTAGAACACGCGTCCCTCCTCGTACGGCTTCACCCAGACGGCCGGGGTGTCACCCTGTGTCGGGTGGTCGAGCCGAGCGAGTACGCGTGCGTCGTTGCCGAGAGAAATCCCGTACGGCTCGTCGAACACCTCGAACCGTGAGAGGCCGGCCGTTACGGGATGGTGCGTGTCGACGACCGCGACGCCGAACGTGGTCTGCTCCGGATGCCCGGTGAAGTGCCCGCCGATCAGCTCGCGAAGCTCGGGGTCCGGATCGTCCCGCGTTCCGTCGACGGTGGTGGTGAGATCGCTCGCACAGTGGACGCCGACGTACCCGCCCCCGGTCGCCACGAACGAACGGAGCCCGTCGCGCGCGGCGTCCGTCATCGTGCTGTCCGTCCGGTAGTCGAGGACGACGTCGTAGCCGGACTCGTGCACGTTCGCAAGGCGTCCGGCGTCCGTCGTGAGGTCCACGTCGGTATGCGGTCCCGAAACGGCGTCCGAAATAACCGGCCCGAGCCGCTCGAACCGATGAAACGGGAACTCGTCGTCACCGACCGCAAGCACTGATACATTCACGTTCCCATGGTCGTCGCCCCGCGGCTTAATTCCTCCCCGGCGCAAGGATTTATATCGCTGCCGACGGTGGCGGCAGTATGGACCGAGGACTAGTCATCGTCGACGAGACGGACGCTCATCGCGAGATGCTCGCCGAAGCAGGACGGTTCGCCCGGGGGTCGGAGGCGGAGCTGGTGTTGTTCTCGTATCTGACCGAGTCGGAGTACGAGGCGAACCTCGACACGATGCAGCAGGTGGGGTCGACCGAACACAAACAGTACCGGCCGGACGTCGCCGTGCGCCCGGCAGAACAGCTGGCGGAGGACATGGCAGACGAGGCGCTTGACGGCATCGATGTCCCGTACGAGGTGGAGACACACGTGATCGAGGAGGACGAACTCGGTCGAGAGATCCTCACTGTCGCCGATGAGGCAGACTGTGACCACGTGTTTCTGGTCGGTGAGCGGCGGTCGCCGACGGGGAAGGCCATCTTCGGCGACGTGCCTCAGCAGGTGGTTCTGGACTTCCCCGGGCGCGTCACGACGGACCTCTCCTGATTCGCGGGGGTCGTCACGAACGGCCGTTTCCGCTGGCGTTCGATTCGCTTGCGAGAACCGCAAAACCTGTATGGGTGGACGCGACATGTTCTTTCGTGACGACAGTCAATACCAACTACATCGACGGAGAGTGGATCGAGTCCGAATCGGGAGAGACGTTCGACACGGTGAACCCGGCCGATCCGTCTCGGACGGTAGCGACGTATCAGCAGTCGACGGAGGCGGACGCCGAGGCGGCGGTCGAGGCCGCCGACGCCGCGGCCGACGAGTGGGCCTCCACGCCCGGCCCCGAGCGGGGAGCGATCCTCCGCCGGACGGCGGCGAACCTCGAAGCGCGGAAACAGGAGCTCACCGAACTGCTGACGGCCGAAGAGGGAAAGACCCACGCCGAGGCCGGCGGCGAGGTACAACGGGCCATCGACATCTTCTACTACTACGCCGAGAAGACCCGTGACTTGGGTGGAACGGTCAAGTCGTCGAGCGCACCGCAGTCGAACCTCTACACCGTCGAGGAGCCCGTCGGCGTCACCGGGCTCATCACGCCGTGGAACTACCCCATTGCCATTCCGGTCTGGAAGGTCGCGCCGGCGCTCGCCGCCGGCAACCCCGTCGTGATCAAGCCGGCGTCGGCCGCCGCCGGGGTCGCCATCGCCGTCTTCGAGGCGCTCGACGAGGCAGGCCTCCCCGACGGCGTCGGCAACATCGTGACGGGGCCGGGCAGTACCGTCGGGAACACGTTCGTCACCCACGAACTGGTGGACGCGGTGTCGTTCACCGGCAGCAGTCAGGTCGGCAAGATGGTGTACGACCAGGCGACCGACGACGGCAAGCGGGTCCAAGCGGAGATGGGTGGCAAGAACCCGACAATCGTCTCGGACAGCGCGGACGTGGACGAAGCGGCCGACATCGTGTCTTCCGGTGCGTTCGGCGTGACCGGACAGGCGTGTACCGCCTGTTCTCGTGCCGTCGTTCACACCGACGTATATGACGAGTTCGTCGAGGCGATCGCCGATCGCGCCGCGGCCATCGAGATTGGTCCGGGCGACGAGGCGGAGATGGGCCCGCAGGTGAACGCGAGCGAGCGCGACGGAACGCTGGAGTACATCGAAACCGCCCGCAACGAGGGTGGCAGGCTCGTGGCCGGCGGCGGCGTCCCCGACGGGCTGGGCGACGGGTACTACGTGGAGCCAACCGTGTTCGCCGACGTCGACCCCGACGACACGATCGCCTGTGACGAGGTGTTCGGGCCGGTCCTCGCCGTGATCGAGGTCGAGGACTTCGAGGAGGCCCTTCACGTGGCCAACGACGTGGAGTACGGACTGTCGGCCAGCATCGTCACCGACGACCACACCGAGGCACAGCGGTTCGTCTCGGAGATCGAGTCGGGCGTTGCCAAGGTGAACGACAAGACGACCGGACTGGAGCTTCACGTCCCGTTCGGCGGCTTCAAGGACTCCTCCACGGAGACGTGGCGCGAGCAGGGCGACGCCGGCCTCGACTTCTACACCATCGAAAAGACGGTGTACGACCGGTTCTGACGCCACTTCGGTCACACGGTTTCATTCTTTATCATTCTTTATAAGCCCCTCCGTCGAGGCGTTCTCGATCGGATGCGTTTCGTCCGAGACGCTCGATGGCCCGGATCCGTCCCTCGATCGGTAGCGGGTTCTTAAGCGAGATCGGGAATACATCGCTCAACCCGCTCACGCAAGCGTTCGCGATTTATGTACGAACGTCCGGGGGCGGGTCGTATATCGTCTTATAAGTCGGCTGTGACATCCCTCGACCAGTTCGTCTGCTGTCAGCGCGCGCGAGGTCGCCGGCAGTTTGCGCTGGCTGTCAGAGAACCTTCGATTCTCGCTGGAGTCGGCGACCCTCGCCGGACTACGTTCGGCTGCCAGAGGCGGGGAACATCTCGTTGCCGTGCGGGCGGCGTAGGTGGTCACCGTCGATCCACAGTCATCGGCTTATAAAAGAGCGGCTGGAACGTGTGAGCAGTTTCTCGTAGAGCCATCTATTTATAAACCACCACCAGCAACACCACTCTCTCTCACTTATAAACCACCGCTCCAACACCGTACAAGACGCATTCCCGATATCGCTCAGAAGACGGTCCTCAACGATCACCCGTTACAGTCCACCATACGGCGAGATATCCACTCCGCCTTGACAATAGTTCTGATTCACACGACGCTTGTTTCTCGTACCAGAACAAGTTATTTGTATGCGCGAACCCACTTGCCGGTATGCCAGAACCAAAACACCCGGTCCGAACGGTCGAACGTGCGATCGAGATCGTCGAGATCGTTCAGGAACTCAACGGAGCCGGCGTCTCCGAAATCGCGGACCACGTCGACATCGGCAAGAGCGCCGTTCACAACCATCTCACAACGCTGGTGAACAAGGAGTATCTCACCAAGGACGGCGACGAGTACCACATCGGCCTGCCGTTTCTGGGGCTCGGCGCGTACGCACGAAACCGGACGGAGATATACGAGACGGCCCGTTCGGAAGTCGACGCGCTCGCCGACCGGACGGACGACCTCGTCAACCTCATGGTGGAGCGAAACGGCCGAGGGATCTACCTCTACCAGGCGAAGGGTGACGACTCCGTCCAGCTCGACACCTATCCGGGCAAACGCGTCTATCTCCACGCGACGGGGCTCGGGAAGGCGATCCTCGCGTACCGGCCGGAGTCGGAGGTGGAGGCGATCCTCGACGAACACGGAATGCCGGAGCTCACGGAGCACACGACCACCGATCGCGAGACGTTCTTCGAAGAACTCGCCGAGATTCGCGAGAACAACTACGCGGTCGACCGCGAGGAGCGGCTCGCCGGACTCTGCTGTATTGCCGCTCCCATCACCGACGACACGGACCGCGCCATCGGAGCTATTAGCGTCTCTTGTCCCGTCCACCGAGTCAGCGACGAACGGTTCTACGAGGACCTCCCCGACGCCGTCCTGAGCACGGCCAACGTCATCGAGCTCGAATACAACTACTCGACGCGCTAACGCGTCGGGACGTCGACCGTCTCACCACGCTCCGCGGCCTCGTGGATCGCCGCGATCGTCCGTACGTCGACGAGCCCGTGTTCCGGCGTCGCAACCGGGTCCCGGTCGGTGAGGACTCTGTCGGCGAAGTAGTCGAACTCCTCCTCCATCTGGTCGACCTGCTCGCAGTCGACGTCGACCGTGGTCCCTCCGACGGTGAGCCGCAGTTCGCTCTCCAAATGGAACGCGGGCTCGATCCGTATCGATCCGTCGGTGCCTACTATCTCCAAGTGGCTGGACAACGCGGCGTTCTGCGAGGCGGTACAGGTCGCATAGACGTCGCCCTCGAATCGGACGGTGAACGCGGCCGCCTCGTCCGGAACGTCGGCGAAGTGCTCGTGGTCGCTGTGCATCATCGACTGGACCGCAACCGGGTCACGGTCGAGGACGAACCGGGTCGTGTTGATCGGATAGATCCCGAGGTCAGTCACGCTCGTTCCGTAGCCGGCCATCTCCGGGTCGAGTCGCCACTGATCGGGACCCCAGCCGAGAATGCTCTGTGACATGTTACCGTGGACGTGTACCGGATCGCCGATGGCACCGGCTTCGACCAGTTCGCGCGCGCGTCTGACGACGGGCTCAGTATGCATCCGGTAGGCGATCATCGCTGTCACGTCGGCGTCCGCACAGGCGTCGACGACGGCCTCCGCCCGCTCGACCGACGCCTCCATCGGTTTCTCACAGACGACCGACCGGTCGTGTGCGACGGCGCTCTCGACGAGTGAGAGGTGGCGAGCGTTGGGCGTACAGACGTATACGGCGTCGTACGCGTCCGTTGCGGCCCCGTCGTGAAACTCCGTGTACGAGATCGCCCGGTCGACGGAGTCGTACGTCTCGGCGACCGAATCGGCTTTCTCCTCGTCCCCGCTGACGACGACCGACACCTCACAGAGCGTCGAATCGTTGATCGCGGGTATCGCCTCGTCTCGTGTCCACCATCCCAATCCGACGACGGCGAATCGTACCGGGCCGTCGTCGGGATCGGCGGTCTGCCAGTCGCGTCGTGTAAACGATCCGAGATACGACTGGATGTCGTTTGCGGACATGATACGCCGTATCGCGGACATCATATTAAATCACGGTGGTCGCTTCGTCGGTCGAGGAGAGTACCGCCCCGCGTCCGATGAGTTAAGTGGGAACCAGTGTATCGTGGAGTATGACTCCATTACGAGTCGGGATCGTCGGCTGTGGCAACATCAGTGAGGCCTATCTCGACGCGAGCGCACACGACGCGTTCGAGGTCGTGGCGTGCGCGGACCGGTCGGCGGCGAACGCCGAGCGAGCGGCGGCCGCACACGACATCGATGCGCTCGGCGTCGACGAACTCCTCGACGATGACCGCGTCGACGCCGTCGTCAACCTCACGCCACCGACCGCCCACGCCTCCGTCACGCGTCGGGCGCTGCGTGCGGGCAATCACGTCTACAGCGAGAAACCGCTCGCGACGACCGTGTCGGAAGCGGAGGAGATCCGGTCGATCGCCGCCGATCGCGGACTCCGGGTCGGCGTCGCTCCGGATACGTTCCTCGGGCGCGCACTTCAGACGTGTCGGGCCGTCATCGACGAGGGGCGGATCGGGACGCTCACGGGGGCGACGGTGGTCTGGACCTCCTCGGGCCACGAGAGTTGGCACCCGAACCCAGACCTGTTCTATGAGGACGGCGGGGGACCGCTGTTCGACGTGGGACCGTACTATCTGACCGCACTCGTCTTCCTGCTCGGACCGGTTCGCCGCGTCACCGGGGCGACGACGCGCGCGTTCGACGAACGAACGATCGGGAGCGGGCCCCGCGAGGGGGAGTCGATACCTGTCAACGTCCCTACCCACGAGACGGGAACGCTGACGTTCGATTCCGGTGCGGTCGCCAGCGTCACGGCGAGTTTCGACGTCCACGGGACCTCGCTTCCCCAACCCGCGTTCGAGATCTACGGCACCGACGGGACCCTCCGCGTGCCGGACCCGAACCACTTCGACGGCGACGTGGTCGTGATCCGGGGCGGCGAGCGCTCCACGGTGACCGGATCCCACACCTACGACGACGGACGGGGGATAGGGGTCACCGACCTTGCCCGTGCCGTCTCGGGCGACTGGGAGCACCGGACGAGCGTCGAACTCGGCGCGCACGTCCTCGAGACGATGGCCGGCGTCCGGGAGTCCGCGGAGCGTGGTACCGGAGTCGAGCTACAGTCGCGGCCGAGCCAACCCGCGCCGGTGCCGGAGTCGTTCCCGCACGAATGATCTACTCGCCAGAACCCCGCTGCGTGGTCCGCTGGAACGAGTGAGTCACTTCGAGATTCCGGGTGTCCATTTATAAAAACTGACTGCGGACCGGCGGTAGACGACACGACGAAACGAGCGAATACGTATTCGTTTTGAGCCGTCGGGGTGACGGCCGAGCGATTCACACCGTCGTGACGGTGTTGTGAAGCGTGCCGATCTCCTCGATGCGGATGTCGACGGCGTCTCCTTCCTTGAGTGTGAATCCGTTGTCGGGAACCAGCGACGTGCCGGTGAGTAGCACCGACAGTTCGGGGAGGCAGTTGTGCTTGTTGTAGTAGTCGGTTAGCTCGGTGACGGTACGCACCATCTTCTCCGTGTTCGTGGCGTCCTGATAGAGCGTTTCCCCGTCGCGTGTGATCTGCATCTCCATTTCGAGGCCGTGTGGGTCCGAGATGGAGTCGGCGGACCGAACGCACGGACCGAGCGAACAGGAGCGGTCGTACACCTTCGCTTGGGGGAGATACAGCGGGTTCTGCCCCTCGATCGATCGGCTACTCATGTCGTTTCCGACGGTGTATCCAACGATCTCTCCCCGGTAGAGGATGATCCCCAACTCCGGCTCCGGAACGTCCCACTCCGAGTCCGCGCGGATGCCCACGGCGTCGTTGGGGCCGACGAGCCGGTTCGGAGTCGCCTTGAAGAATATCTCCGGGCGGTCGTTGTCGTAGACGTCCATGTACATGTCCGGCATCGTACTCTCCGACTCCCGGGCCTCCTCGCTGATCCGGTAGGTGACGCCGGCGGCCCACACTTCCTCGGGAACGAGCGGGAGCGACTCCGTCCGGTCGGTGGCTTCGAGGTCGACGACCGGCGCGTCCGGCAGCAACCGATCCGCGATGTCGTCGACGGACCGGTCCGTTACGGTAGATACGTGTAGGAGGTCGGCAAACGACTCCAGATCCGGTTTCACCGCAGTGAGATCGTGGCCCGTGCCGTCGATTTCGGCGATCAGTCGCGCGTCTCCCTCCACTGGGAGCTGGTAGTAGCGCATGAACGAGGTTACTCGGATCACTTATATAACTGTTTTGCCGGCCCACCCGTTTGGCCGGTACACCCACTACCGATCGACCATATGTACTGATCGATCATGTGTGTCGACACCATGAGTAGTGTTTTGTTCTGCTGGGGAGAATCTATCTGGTCCGTGTCTATACGGAGTCAATTATCCACACGGCGTAGAGTCAATATGAGTCCTCGAGATAGGAGTTAGTTGCCTATTACAAGCGTATGAGTGTAATTTCTCCCATACTGAATAGTGTTCTTACTGTGTGCCATTTTGTTTCTTGATAGTGGATGAAGTAGCGTATGCCTGAACGACATTGGAGACGCACCGTCGAGTGAATCACAAGAACTAATCTCCAGAGCCGTGATGACCAGTTATGAGCAAACAAGCACACGGCTACGTCAACGTGCGTGATCGGTCGGCAGTCGTGATCGGCGGTACCAGCGGTATCGGAAGAGCGATCGCCCTCGCGTTCGCCGACGACGGCGCGGACGTGGTCGCGTCGAGTCGGGACGAAACGAAGGTCGCGGAGACGGCCGCCGAACTCCGCGAGCGCGGAGCGGCGACGACCGAAGTGACCTGTGACGTGCGCGACGGCGACGCCATCGAGCGACTCTACGACGAGGCGCTCGATGCGATGGGCGACGTCGACGTGCTCGTCAACTCCGCCGGCACGGTCCAGCGCGCGGCGGTGGACGAGATGACCGACGAGCAGTGGGAGACCGACATCGATGTCGGACTCACCGGCGTCTTCCGCGCGTGTCGAGAGTTCGGTCGACGAATGGACGACGGCGCGATCGTCAACATCTCCTCGATGTCGGCCGGGCAGGCGCGCGAGGAACGGCCCGCGTACTGTGCGGCGAAAAGCGGTGTGAACGGGCTCACCCGTTCCGCTGCCGCCGACCTCGCGCCGGCTATCCGGGTGAACGCCATCGAACCCGGGTTCGTGAAGACGCCCATGGCCGCCGGCGCGTTCGACGAGGGGACGGAGGTCCGTGCGGCGATAGACGAGCGCACGCCGATGGAACGAGTGGCGACGCCCGAGGAGATCGCCGGTGCCGCGGTCTACCTCGCCAGCGACGCCGCCTCGTTTACGACCGGCGAGACGATCAAGGTCGACGGAGCCTACGACGACTCCGCCTTCTGACCCGTCCGACCGGGAGAGAGAACCCCGACCGGCGTTCTCGTCCCACCGTAACGCTTGTAACGCTCCTGTCCGAGGATGACGTATGAACGGAGCAGAACGACAACGGCGGCTCGCGAAGCGGGCGTTTCAGGCCTCGGCCGTCGTTGGGATCGGCGCGTTCGTCTTCTTTCTCGTCCGCGGCGAGCTCGTGACCGGCGTCGTCCTCGGCGGGCTCCTCGTCGGCGGCGGCTTCTTCGAGTATCGTCGGCGACTCTCGGACTTGGAGCTCGCGGATGACGGGGAATCCGAGGACCCCTTCGAGCGGCGGGAGCGTTTCCGATAGCTCAGAGCGTCTCGTAGCGGTCCCACACCTCGAAGACGGAGTCGCCCGAGCGGACGTCCGACCGGACAGCGTTCTCGGACTCCAACTCCGCCATGCCCCGCTCGATCACCTCGTCGACGATGTCCGGTTCGAGCACGACGATCGACTCGTAGTCGGCGAAGACGACGTCGCCCGGACTGATGGTGACGCCCTGTATCTCCACCGGAACGTCGTACTCCCGAAGGCTCACGCGGCCGAACGATTCGATGGCGCTGTGGCCGGCCGCCCAGACGGGGTAGCCGTGCTCCTCGATGAGCCGCGAGTCGCGGGTCGGGCCGTCCACGAGCGTCCCGACGGCACCGGACTCCTGTGCGATCGTACTGAGGATCTCGCCCCAGACGCCGGCCGTCGTGTCCGCGGGCGTCGCTTGGACGACGAACTCGCCCGGCTCGATGTCGTCGAAGAAGCTGAGCCCCGTTGACTCCCGTGGATCCGCGGAGCCCTCCTCCCGGTAGCCGATCTCGACGTACTGTGCGGGAAAGGCGGTCCCGACGACCGGGTCCCGCTGCCAGAGCGCCCGGATCCGCGTACAGGGGATCACGTTCTCGCGGTAGCCCATCTCGTCGGTCACGTCGTTCAGGATCGCGCTGTGAAGCCGCTTCAGGTCGTCTCGCTGGGATTCGCGTAGAGACATCCTCTCGACGTTCCGGGAGCGGGACCATATAACCCCGGTCGCCGTGGGACCGATCAGCATGCTTTTCCGTCGTGAACGAGCAATACTCGGTATGAGCCGGCAACCGTCCAGTCAGAGCCAACAACTCTGGGTCGTACTCTTTACGACGTCGGTAGCCATGCTGGTGCTTCTGGGGTGGTCGTTCCTCTACATCGAGGCCGGCACGGCTTCCTACGTGATCGGGCAGGTGACCGCCGTCGTACTGGTCGTGACGGCTCTCGGATCCGGAGTCGTGCTCCGGACCGGCTGGGAACCGTTCTGATCGTCCACGGCCGGGCGAGAGTCGATCCGGGCCGTTCGTCGACGGAACCCGTGAACACGGGTCGGTTCGTCGACCCGACGGTTTATTACTGACGGGCCGGATCGTCGAACCATGACATCCGAGTCAGGAGAGACGACGCTCCGCGAAGCGGCCGACGCCCGCGGGTTCGACATCGGTGCGGCGGTCGCGGCGACCCCGCTCAGAAACGAGCGCGGCTACCGTCGGATCCTCCGAGAACAGTTCAACGCCGTGACCGCGGAGAACGCGATGAAGATGGGTCCGCTTCGTCCGGAACCGGGGGTCTACGACTTCGCCGACGCCGACGCGATCGTCGACTTCGGAACGACCTACGACATGACCGTCCGCGGACACACCCTCGTCTGGCACAACCAGACGCCGACGTGGTTCGAGCCGTGGACGTACACGGACGACCAGCTCCGGACGTTCCTCCGTGACCACGTTCACACGGTTGCCGGGCGGTACAGCGGTCGAGTCGACGCGTGGGACGTGGTCAACGAGGCGGTCGACGACGACGGGACGATGCGCGAGACGGTCTGGTACGACGCGATGGGCGAGCAGTACCTCGATCTCGCGTTCGAATGGGCAAACGAGGTCGCACCCGACGCCGACCTCTATTACAACGACTACGGTGCCGACGCCGTCAACGAGAAGTCGGACGCGATCTACGACCTCGTCGAACGGCTCCTCGAACGCGACGTTCCCATCGACGGCGTCGGGCTCCAGCTCCACGCGCTCGGCGACCATCCCGACCCCGAATCGATAGCCAAGAACGTTCGACGGTTTCAGGAGCTCGGACTCGACGTACAGATCACCGAGATGGACGTCGCGTTCCACCGTGACGACCCGCCCGCCGACGCGGCGGAGCGGCAGGCGGAGTACTATCGCGAGATCGTCGAGACCTGTCTCGACATCGGCGTGGAGACGCTCGTCGTCTGGGGCGTCACGGATGCCAGCTCGTGGATCCGGAACTTCAAGGACTTCGGCGAGCGGTACACCGGCGACCCGCTACTGTTCGACGACCGGAACTCACCGAAACCCGCGCACGCGGCGGTTCTCGACGCACTGTCGAACGATTAGGGCTTCTCCGCCTCTCAGTCGTCCGATCGTCCGGCCTCCGACCCCGTCGCATCGCGTCCGAATCGCGAGGCCGCATACGCCGCTGCGCCGCCGAGCGCCGCGATCCCGGGGATCGCGCCGAATCCGGGGATCTCGTCTTCGACGTCCTCGCCGCTTGCGTCGCTCGCGTCGTCGTCTCCGTCCGTGTCGTTGCCGTCCGCGTCGTCTCCGCTCTCGTCCGTTTCGTCGGCAGCGTCGACGCCGAGCGTGACCGCGACGCTCGCACCCGCCTCCTCGACGTGGACGGACTCGGTGCCGGTTTCGCCGTCCACGTCGGCGGAGACCACGTGGTCGCCGTGGAACGCCGTGACCTCGGCCGTGCCGTCGTCGTCGGTCGTCACGCTCTCGGACGTCCACCACTCGTCGAACACGAGGTCGGTGTAGACGTCGTGGGTCGGTTTCGTGCTCCAGTCGTCGTAGAACAGCGGCGCGTCGTCGCGCCAGTGGTCGGCGTCGCGGAACCCCCACATCAGGAAGTCCGTGGTGTCCGGATGGCTGAACGTCTGCTTGAGGAAGCCGTGGAAGAAGTCGGCCTTGTCCGCTTCGTCCCATCCCTCGTCGGCCATGTCGAACTCCGTGATCCGGATGGCCGTGCCGTGGTCCGCGTACAGCTCCAGCCCCTCCCACACCGCTTCGGGGTCGAGCGCCTCTCCCTGACTGAAGTGACACTGGAGACCGATCCCGTCGAGCACGGCGTCGTCATGTTCGGCGAGGAACGCCGCCTGACGGTCGTAATCGCCGCGAACGGAGCCGTACGGCCCTTCCAGCGTGTTGTAGTCGTTCATGTCGAGCTCGACGCCCTCGGGGGAGACCTCGGCCGCGTGCTCGTACCACTCCGCGAGGACGGGCGCTTCGATGGGGTCCACGTCGTCGCCATCGATCGCCTCGATCAGCTCGGGTTCGTGGATCACTTCGTTGACCACGTCCCACTGGTCTATCGCGCTGCCGTGATCACCGAAGTCCGCGTAGTGAGAGACTATTTCCTCGACGTGGTCGAAGGTGCGCTCTCGGAGGTACTGAGGATCGAGATCGGGATCCGTCGCGCCGCCGTCTTCCCACTCCTCGCCCATCGCCTCCACCACGTCCGGGGGGACGGCCCAGGAGTCGACGCTCGCCCAGAGACAGGCGTGGCCGCGCATCGAGAGCCCCTCGTCGAGCAGCCACTCGGTCGCCGCGTCAGCGGTCTCCTGATCGTCCTCGAAGAACCGCCACTTGTGATGGTTCTCCAAGACTGCGGTGTTGAAGAGCTCCGTCACCGACTCCCGATACTCCGGATCGGCGTCGTCATCGAGCAGCGTGGGCGCGTCGACTGCCGTCCCGAACCCGTACGCGTGTTCGGTCATCTCGACGTCGACGGCGGCGTCCGGGACCGGATCCCCGTCCTCGTCGACAACCTCGACGGAGAGGGTATCGGTGCGGTGCTCGCCGATCCGCTCGTCGGCTGCGGTCTCCCAGTCATCGTCGTCCACGTCCTCCTCTCGGTCCTCGTCGGTCCACGAGGGTAGCTCGTCGACGTCGACGTCGTCGCCGAAGTGGACGACGGCGAGCCCGCCGATGTCGACCGTCTGCTCGCCGTAGCCGAGCCAGAACTCGGTCCGGGGTGATTCCGTTTCGGGGTCGCCGGCGGCCCCGAACTCGATCGGGAAGAAGTACCGCTCCCACTCCCCGCCGACCGAGGGTTGCGGGTCGCGGGTGTAGTTGCTCGCGTCGTTGACCTCCTTGGCGACGTACTGTACCTCGGCGTCGTCCTCGTCGGGCGTTCGGAGATAGGCGACGCCGAGCAGAGCGTCGCCCTCGTCGATGACCCGTTCCGGGATGTCGCCCCGGAGTCCGGCGGCCCACGGGTCGACGGCCGACTCACCCACCTCGATCCGAACCGCCTCGCCGAACGGGACGTCGTCCCCGTCGACCGAGAGCGGTTCGTCGCTGATGGCGTCGCCCTCGCTCGGGTCGTAGTAGTCGAACGTCCCGCTCTCGGTGTCGGCGTAGAGGAACTCCCCGGCCGGGAGATCCATCGCGGCGAGGTCCGCCACCAACTCCTCGTAGTACGGGTCGTCGACCGCCGGCCAGTCGGCCGCGACCGCTCCCGTCGCTCCCCCCAACCCGACCGCGGTCCCTGCGGCCGCTCCGAGCGCGGAGAGAAACGGTCGACGGCTCGTTCGAGTGATACGGGGATCGTCGTCGCTACTGGATCGCTTTGGCATGGGTTCGTGTAACGATCAGGGTCGATCGGTATATTTCTTCCGGCGGCGCTCCGCCGATACTACCGGCTGTTACCACGAGCCTAACGGGTTTCGGGACCGACAGGATTTAGCCGGTCCCCTCCGACCCGACGGATATGCCCGCCACCGACTACGACCCGTGTTGGCTCCGGTACGACCGCGTCCCCGAGGCCGACCGCCGCGAAAAGTACCGACGCCGCGTTACCCACGTGTACGCCTCGGATCGCGCACCGGAGCTCGGAGCGGCCCGTGAGGAGCTCAGAGCCGGACTGGAGGGGCTTCTCGGCCGCGAACCACACCTCTGGCAACACCCGCCCCGGTCGGTCGATGGGTTCCTCGCCGTCGGCCATCCGGACGAGATGCGAGTGATCGGCGACTCGGTCGACGCCGACCGCGTGCGTTCCCTCGACGATGAGGGATACCTCCTGCGGGATGTCGAATGGGAGGGGGCCGACGTGCTGGTCGTTACCGCACCCACCGATGCCGGCGTGCTCCGCGGCGTGTTCGACCTCCTCCGGCGGATGAGCGTCGGCGAGTCACTCGCGGGGCTCGACGTCACGTCCGAACCGGCGAACGCCGAACGCGTCGTTAACCACTGGGACAACCCCTTCCGCGGGTCGATCGAGCGCGGCTACGCCGGCCGATCGATCTTCGACTGGGAGCGGCTCCCCGACCTCCGGGAACGGTACGTGGATTACGCCCGCCTGCTCGCGTCCGTCGGGATCAACGGGCTCGTGTTGAACAACGTCAACACCGGGATCCCGTCGCGACCGGGCGAGAACGACGTGACCGCGAACCGACACGGCTGGCAGCTGTTGGCCCCGGAGAACCTCCGAAAGACCGCGGCGCTCGCCGACCTCTTCCGACGGTACGGGATCACGGTGTACCTCTCGGTCAACTACGCCGCCCCGATGCGGCTCGGCGACCTCGACACCGCCGATCCCCTGTCGTCCGACGTGGAGGAGTGGTGGGCGCGGAAGGCCGACGAGGTGTACGAGGCGATCCCCGACTTCGGCGGGTTCGTCGTGAAGGCGGACTCCGAGGGACAGCCCGGCCCCTACGACTACGACCGGAACCACGCGGAGGGAGCGAACGTGATCGCCCGGGCGCTCGCGCCCCACGGCGGCCGCGTCTGGTGGCGCGCGTTCGTCTACGCCGACCACGACGACCGCGCCGTGGAGGCGTACGAGACGTTCGAGCCGCTCGACGGCGAGTTCGACGACAACGTCACCGTCCAGATCAAGAATGGCCCGATCGACTTCCAGCCCCGCGAGCCGGTGTCGACGCTGTTCGGTTCGATGGACGACACCGCGTTGGGCTGTGAGCTCCAGATCACTCAGGAGTACACGGGACAGGCGGTGTACGCCTGCTATCTCGTTCCCCAGTGGAAGGAGGTGTTGGAGTTCGACACCCACGGCGACGGACCCGGCACGCCGGTCAAGGACACCCTCGGAGCGCGCCCCGGCGAGGGGATCGTTGGCGTCGGCGGTCCCGGGGAGGACCGCAACTGGACGGGCCATTACCTCTCACAGGCGAACCTGTACGGGTTCGGACGACTGGTGTGGAACCCCGATCTGGACGCCGAAACGATCGCCGAGGAATGGGTTCGTCGGACGTTCGGGACCAGCGAGGAGGTCGTCGACGCGGTGACGGGGATCCTCCTCGACTCGTGGCAGCCCGTGATCGACTTCGAGACCGGCGGCATCGGGCTGATACACATGATGTACAACGGCGAGGACGTACTGGAGAACCACTACGACCCGTCGCCCCGCGAATGGCCCGAGTACACGGGGATCAGTGAGGATGGCATCGGCGTCGACCGCTCGCCCGAGGGGAGCGACTACGTCTCCCAGTACGCCGATCCGGTCGCCGAGCGCTACGCCGACCCCGAGACGTGTCCCGAGGAGCTGCTCCTCTTCTTCCACCACCTCCCGTGGGAGCACGAACTCGCTGACGGGACGACAGTCATCCAACGGCTCTACGACCGGTGTTTCGCCGGCGTGGAAGCGACACGCGACCTCCGGGATCGCTGGATGGCCTTGGAAGGAGAGATCGACGCTGAGCGCCACCGGCACGTCGCCGAGCGGTTCGAGGAACAGGTGGTTCAGGCCGAGCGATGGCGGGACACGCTGGTCGAGTACTTTCACGAGTACGCGGGCATCCCGGACGAGAAGGGGCGCGTTCCGATCGACGACTAAGCGCAGTCGAAAGCGGACGGCTCAGTCGTCGCCGGGGAACGCATCGGCCGCCGCGAGGATCTCGGCGTCGTTCAGGTTCCAGTCGTCCAAGTACTCGCGTTCGGCGACGACGAGCTCCGCGAACAGCTCGCGGGCGTCCTCCGGGCTGAGGGTCCGGATCTGCGGGTCGATGAAGAACCCCTCGTACGCGAGGTCGACGTCGCCCTCGCGTGACGCCTCGATGACGACCTCCTGTGTGTCGACGTGTCGCTGGATCAGGCTCCGTACCGGTCGCGGGAACCCGCCGGCAGTCACGGGTTTGATCTCGCCGGCGCGGACCACCGCGTTCGTCTCGACGACCGCCCCGTCGTCGAGGTCCGTGATCTGTCCGACGTTCGGGAGGTTCACGTTGGTGACGTACGGGCCGTCGCCTACTAACGCACCGAGGATATCGAGGAACGTCTCGTTGGACTCCGTGAGCTCGAACTCGCGCTCGCCGGCCATCCACGCCTCCACGTCGGTGGTCTGGTCCGACTCGGCCGGCGTCCAGTGTTTCGCCCGATAGTCGCTGCCGGTCCGTTTGACGCCCCAGCGGTTGAGTTCCGATTTTCCACCCTGTATGAACCACGTGGCGTACTCGACTAGGTGGCGGTCCCCCGCCGCGGGAAGGACGCCGAACCGTCGATACAGCTCCCATGCGACCTGCCAGTTGTCGTCGAAGACGCTCGCGTCGACCAGGTCCTCGTGGGAGAACTCCGTGTTCGCCGCCTCGCTCTCGGAGAGTTCGTCGATCAGCGGCCAGAGGTCGACGCCCTTGCAGCGCGCCTCGTCGATCCACGTGAAGTGGTTGATTCCCTTCACGTTCACCGACACGTCCGACCGGTCGGCGTCCATGCCGAGGTGCTCCTCGGCGTACGACGCGAGCCGATGGCGAGTTCCCAACACCTCGTGGCAGAGGCCGATCGCGTTGATATCCGGGTACTCGTCGTACAGCGCACGAGTCACGAACGTCACCGGATTGGTGTAGTTGAACACCCACGCGTCCGGGCAGTTCTCGCGGATCGCCGCCGCGAACCGCCGGTACTGCGGGATCGTTCGCATCGCGCGGAACACCCCTCCGGGACCGATCGTCGCCGCCACCGCCCCGTAGATACCGTACGATTCCGGGAGATCGAGGTCGTGAACGAACGTCTCGGCCGGGTCGTACTGCGTGGAGGTGATCACCACGTCCGCGCCCGCCAACGCGTCATCGAGGTCCGCCGTCGCCTCGTATCGCCACTCCGCGGTCGCCGCCTCGCGTTTCTGTACCCAGTTGCCGAACTCGGCGTTCCGCTCGGCGCTCTCGGGGAAGGCGTCGTACAGCCGGACCGTTCCGTCGAGCCCCGACCGGGCGAGATCCTGTATCAGGTTCGGTGCCCACTGACGGCTCCCGCCGCCGAGGTACGCGATGGTGACGTCGTTCGGATCGATGTCGGTGCGCTCCCCGCTGGCCGTGGTGGTTTCGGATAGGCTGCTTGCCATTCGGTCACACGGTTGTTCGGAAGCGAATAAATAGGTGTGGATCGGACGCCGCCGGGATCGGCGTCGGCCGCGAGCGGCCACACCGGAGATCCGGTCGGAGGGCCTCCGACTCCCGGCTCAGTCGAACAGCTCCTCACCCTCGGCGAGGTGGTCGACGACCACGTCCTCGTCGAGCGTGATACCCAGTCCCGGCCCGTCGGGCACCTCGATCCGACCATCCCGCAACACCGGCTCCTCCACGAGATCCGCCCAGTGATCCACGTCGCGAGCGTGGTACTCCAACGCGAGGAAGTTCGAGACTGACGCTCCCACGTGGGCGCTCGCGATCGTCCCGATCGGGGACGCGACGTTGTGGAGCGCGACGGGGATAGCGTACGCCTTCGCCATGTTCGCCATGCGTTTCGTCTCGTACATCCCGCCGTTCTTCGGTACGTCGGGATGGAACACGTCGACGCCCTCGTTCTCTATCAGCCGCCTCGCACCCTCCACGCGGTAGGCGTTCTCGCCGGCGGCCATAGTGACGTCCGTGTCACGAGTGACGCCGATCTGGAGGTCGTGGTTCTCCGGCGGCACCGTGTCTTCCAGCCACCACACGTCGTACGGCTCGACGGCGGACGCCAGCCGCCGAACCGTGTCGCCCGTCCAGCTCCAGTGACAGTCGAACGCCACGTCGGCGCGGTCGCCAACGCGCTCGGTCACCGCCCGGACCAGCTCCGCGCGGTGGTCGACAGCCCGAGCGTTGAGGTGTCGGTTCCGGCGGTCCAGCTCGTACGCGTCCGGCGAATCCAGATCAAATTTCACCGCGTCGAACCCTTCGGAAACGACGGCCTCGGCGGCGTCCGCGTACGCCTCGGGCGCGTACCGCTCGTGGCTCCCGTCGCCGTCGGCCTCGGAGAGGTGCCCGCCGGCATGACAGTCACAGTACACCCGGACCGAATCCCGGTGTTTCCCGCCGAGTAAGCGATGAGCCGGGACGTCGAGCAGCTTTCCCGCGAGGTCGTGAAGCGCCACGTCGATGCCGGATATCGCGGTTACCCCCACGCCGTTCATCGCCCCGACGTGTGCCAGTCGATCGAACAGCTCCGTACAGCGGGCGTCGATGTCGAGCGGACTCTCGCCGACGATCACCCCCTTGACACGGTCGACGTACGCGTCGGCGGCCGGACCCAGGACCGCCTCGCCCGTTCCGGCCACGCCGACATCGGTGTATACGCGAACGAGCGTCCAGGAGAACTGGGAGTCGAGGCGTGTCGTTTGAACGTCGGTGATTCTGGCGTCTCGAAGGTCCGCGGAAACGGCCATATCGTGGGGTGTACGGCCGGATATAAAACGTTTTGCGGGTGGTGGCTCCGTTCAGTTCGGTCCGTCGTCCTCGCTGACGGACTTGGCGTGTCGCGCACGGAGCCGAGGATTACTGATCCGGTCGAGCGCCTGTGCGAGCAGAATCAGGCCCATCGAGAGTGCGATGATGAACACCATCGGCGCGAAGATGAAGTGGACCTCCCCGACGGCGAACAGCGCACCGGCTTCCTCCGCGTTACTGAGGACGACGCCCCAGTTCTGCGTGCTCACCGGCAGGAACCCGAGGTAATAGAGCGCCACGGAGGCGAAGATGATATCGCGGGCGCGGTTGGCGAGGTTGATCAGGACGTACGGCCAGATGTTCGGCAGGATGTCCTTCAGGATGATCGGTGCCGTACCGATCCCCATCGCGCGGGAAGCCTCCACGTACTCCTGGTTGCGAACCTTGAGAACCTCGGAGCGGATCGACCGCCCCAGTCCGCCCCACGCGGCGACCGAGAGCACGAGTCCGACGACCGCGGGATTGCGCGGCTCGATGATCGCCGCGATCACGATGATAAGCGGGAGGCCGGGAATCGACACGACGATGTCACAGATCGTCATCAACACCCGGTCCGTCCGTCCACCGCGGAACCCGGCGAGAGTCCCGATCCCGACCCCGACGATGATGGTCGCTATCGCTCCGGTGACGATCATGATCAGGACCGGCGTCGTTCCGTGAACCATCAGCGAGAGGATGTCGATTCCGGTGTTGGTCGTTCCCAGTGGGTGTGAGAGGTTCAGATCCAACGGCGATATCCACGACTCGAACGTTCGAGTCGGACTGTGGACGAACCGCTGACCGAAGATCCCGATAATGAAAAACAGCGAGACGACGGTCATCCCGACCGCGCCACGCCAGTCGCCGAGCACGATACGCAGCGGCGCGATGAGCGACCGATCGAGTTTCCGCTTGAACACTTCACCCCGACTCACGTCGCGTGAGACCTCCGGAACGAGGAACCCCGAGCCGGATCCGCTGCGGTTACCGCCGTCACTGACTGCGGCCCCCTCCTCGTGGCGACCGGTGAGACGCTTGATGTACCGTTTAAACTGCGTCCGAAGCGGAACTCCTGTGGAGCTCCCGTACACCTTCGTGTTACCGCTTCCACCGGTCGCCCGCGGATCGATCCGGCTGTAGGTGAGGTCAGCGATGAACATCGCAATGACGACCGTGATGACGATCACCATGAATCCGCCCATCATCAGCGGGTAGTCACGGTTGTTCACGCCCTCGAACATGTACCATCCCATACCGCGGTACACGAATATCTCTTCGAGAATGATCGATCCACCGATCATGAACCCGATAGTGAGAAGCAGGCCGGTGTACAGCGGCAACAGCGCGTTCCGCATCACGTACCGCAGTGCGATGCGCGTCGGCGGGAGCCCCCGGAGCCGTGCGACTCGAATGTGATCGGCACCGAGGACGCTGATCGAGTTCCCCCGCATTCCCAGTGACGCCGCCGCCCCCGTCACGATGAGAGAGATGATCGGTAGCGACGCGTGATGGAGCGCGCCGAGGATGAACTCGGGGTTCATTCCCACGTCGACGCCGCCCGGATATCGTGCGCCCGTGGGGAACCAACCGAGCTGGTAGGCGAACACGAACGACAACAACAGTGCGGCGACGTAGTACGGCGTCGAACTCTCGATGACCGCAACGCCGGTCATCACCGTGTCGAAGGACGACCCTTCGTAGTACGCCATGATCGCTCCCAGACAGATGCTCGTGACGAACGTGACGACCATCGCGATAGACATATAAAAGAGGGTCCAAGGAACCGCTTGCGCGAGGATCCCCGCTACGGGCTCGCTCTGCGACATCGAATAGCCGAGATTCCCCTGAAACAGCGCCGTCATATACTCGATATACTGGACGTACAGGGGCTGTTCCGGGTTCATGTTCATGTGGAGCTCAACGATCTGTCGAGCCGTCGCCGGGTCACCCGGATACTGTTCGAGCATCTGTGCCATCATCGCGTCGAAGGGATTCCCCGGCATGAACCGGATCAAGGCGAACGTGAGATGGAAGACGACGAACACGGTAAGCACCGCTTGCCCGAGTCGCTTGACGAGCCAATTAACCATGATAGTTCTGTATAATTTGGCCTTATTAAATATTATGTATGCGACAGGGCTGACAGGACGTCGGTGGACGACTGAACGACGGACCGATCCGGTGAGAACGACGGACCGATCCGGTAAAAGAGTCGTTACGCCTCCGATCCGCGGATGCGCCAGCGGTATATCGCCTCCGTGCTGAACTTCATCACGTAGAGCGCGAAATAGCCTAACGAACAGATGATGAGCAGAACCGCCATGAACAGGCCGAAGAACCCGGCTACCAGGTCCGCTCCCTCGATCACCGTCACCGCCCCGGCGACGAACAGTATCTCGACGAGCATCCCGCACACGAACAGGACTCCCGCGATCGGGACCAGCGACAACAGATACGGATGCTCGAACCGATCCATGTAGGCATCTATCATGGTATCTCGATAGCGGTCCTCTTACATTAATGATGTGGTTCGACGACCCACCACGACGCCCGTTTCAGGACGAGGGGTCGGCCGTCGGCGGTCTCGCGTCGATGTCGTCGTCGTCAAGCTCCGGGCTGTTCCAGTACGCGTGGGTTTCGTTCTCTCGGAAGCATTTCGTGAGGTGAGCGTCGTCTGGCGCGGTGGTGTAGAGATCGGGCGTCTCCTCCCGACACGCCTCCCGTGCCTCGGGACAGCGCGTGTGGAAGCGGCACCCTGACGGCGGGTTGGTCGCGTCGGGAATGTCGATCTTCCGGACCGGCGGCGACTCACGCATCGCCTGTTCGGCGCGATCCGGGTCGAGCTCCGGCGTCGCCCACTGGAGCACTTTGGTGTAGGGATGCTGTGGATCGTTGATGATCTCGTCCGCGGTGCCGATCTCGACGATCTCGCCGAGATACATCACGGCGATCCGCCCCCCGGACTTTCCGGCGAGGTAGCGCGCGTTCGCGAGGTCGTGGCTGATGAACACGAACGACGTGTCGAAGAGGTCCTGCATCTCCAAGAACAGGTCCATGACGCCGATCCGCAACGAGACGTCGAGCGCGCTCACCGCCTCGTCCGCGAGGATGACGTCCGGTTCGACGAGCAACGAGCGGATCAGCGCGACCCGTTGTTGTTCGCCGCCCGATAGCTGGTGGATGTAGCGTTTCGAGTAGTCTTCCGGCGGGCTGATCCCGGTCCGATCCAACATGCCGAGGATGCGACTCCGCCGCTCCTCGTGGTTGAGTTGCGGCTGCCATCGTTTGAGCGGGACGGCGAGGTTCTCCAACACCGTTCGGTACGGGTTCAACGCCGCACCCGGGTCCTGATGAATGATCTGTAGCGACCGCCGTATCTCCTCGAAGGTGATGTCGGCATCCGAGTTCCCTTCACGCACGTCCCACACGTCGTGTCCCCGGTATTTTACGGAGCCGCCCGTGGGCTTCTGGAGCCCGACCAGCGCCTTCCCGAGCGTCGTCTTACCGCACCCTGACTCGCCGACGAGCGCGATCACGTCGTTCGATCCGAGGTCCAGATCGACATCGTCGACCGCCCGAACCGGCGGATCGGCGGTAACGCCCAGACGCTCACTGAGCCACTCCGGTACCACGGAGTCGGCGACCGAACTGTCCTCGAAGTGTACCTCGAGGTCGGTTGCCGAGACGACCGGCTCGGAGCGCTTACTCATCGGACTCACCCCCGAACGTGAGTTCGATGGCCTCGTCGGCGTCCTCCCAGTAGTGACACCGCACCGCGTGATCGTCGGAAACGTCGTAGTAGTCCGGGTCCTTCTCCTCGCAGACCTCGTCGCCGATCGGACAACGGGGGTGGTACGAACACCCGGTGAGATGACTCACGGGGTCCGGGCTCTCGCCCTCGATGGCGCGCATCTCGTCGAGCGGCGTATCGAGGTTCGGCGTTGATTTCAACAGCGCCCGGGTGTACGGATGTGAGGCGCTTCCGAGCACTTCTCGGGCCGGCCCGATCTCGATGAACTCGAAGGCGTACATAACGGCGAGCCGGTCGGCGAACCCGGAAACGATCGGAAGGTCGTGGCTGATGAAGACCAACGTGAGGTCGTACTTGTCCTTGATATCGTACAGCAGGTTGAGGATCGACCGCTGCATCAGGAGGTCGAGCGCCGCGGTCGGCTCGTCCATCACCAACACCTCGGGTTCCAAGATCAGGCTGAGCGCGATGAGCGCCCGCTGTTTCTGTCCGCCGGAGAGCTCGTGAGGATACGAGTCCAACATCCGGTCAGGTTCGAGATGAAGGTCCACGAACAGCTCTCGCGCGCGTTCGAGTCCCTCAGCCTTGTCCCAGTCGTGCGCGTCCAGCGTCTCCTCGAAGTGCTCCCCGATGTCCATCGTCGGGTTGAACGCGCTCATCGCGCCCTGGAACACCATCGATATCTTCTCCCAGCGGAGCTCCCGGAGCTCCCACGGTTTGAGTCCCAAGACGTCGACCGGTTCGCCGTCCGGGGGGTGGTACGTGATGTCCCCGGAGAGGATCCCGGGATCGACGACGGCGTCGAGCAGGGAGTCCGCGAACATCGACTTTCCGCTCCCGCTCTCGCCGACCACGCCGAGCGTCTCCCCGCGTTCGATCTCCACGTTGAGGTCCTTCAGCACGTGAGAGGTTCCCTTGTCCATCTCGAACCGAACGTTTGCGTCCCGAACGGTGATCACCGGATCGCTGGAGCCGGCATAGTCCACACGGACGCCGTCCTGTGAGTGGCTGGACATGGAGGTCACGTCCGGTCGGGTGCCGCCGAACAGTCGAGCGTCTCTGGACGGATCGGTTCTAATGCTCTTGGCATACTTTCCCATATCCGTTTTTCATTATAAATGTTCTTCCATCGGAGCCACGGACGGATCGCGACCGATCCGGAGGATCGATGCTATCGCTCCCATCGTCCGTGTTATGGTCGCTGGCCGTGTTATCGTCGTTGTGCTTCGGACCGCACGCACTCGATGACGAACGATAGATTAATCATAAATGATTCGGTTTAACCAAAGGGTTTATCATGTATGATTCATATATTAGGATGATGCCAGCTAATAACGATCCGCAAAGGTATCTCTCACGAAGACAGGCGATCGCACTGACCGGGGCGGCGGGGGTCGGATCCCTTGCGGGCTGTCTCGGTGGTGACGGTGACGACGGCGTTCCGGACGCGCTCGAGGACGGGACCGGAGAGGTAGACGCCGAGTTCCCGGAGGACTACGAGGAGACGATGAATCAGGCCGTCCCCGGCGGGTCGGCCAATCCGTTCGGCGCGGAGTACATTTTCAACCCGTTCCACACCCAGTGGAACGCGGGTGACGTACAGGAGCTCTCCTTCGAGTATCTCGCCGTCTACCACACCGGCGAGGGCGAGTTCGTTCCCCGCGTCGCCGACGACTGGGAAGTGAATCGGGACACCGGGATCACCCGGGTCGAACTGAGCGAGGAGTACGGGTGGTCGGACGGTAGCGACGTCACGGCACAGGACTTCGTCACGACGATGAAGCTCAACAGCTACATGGGGGTGGGGCTTCAGGACTACGTCGACATCGAGAACGGGATCCGTACCGACGGGGAGTACGCGTTCGAGATCGAACTGATCGACGAGCTACAGGACCTCGAAGAGGAGCTATGGATGAACGAGTGGGCGGAGACGCTGCTTCACGTCAACCACGAGCAGTACGGCGGGTTCGTCGAGCGGTTCGACGAGGCGGAGACTGACGAGGAGATCGAGGCAGTCCAGCGGGACGTCATCAGCTACGAACCGGAGTGGAACGAGGTGCTCTACTCTGGTCCCCTGATGTTCGTCGAGGCGAACGAGCAGTACGCGGACCAGGTTCCGAACCAGAACCACCCGGCAGCTGCGGAGTGGGACTTCTACCTCCGTCACGGCGAGTACGAGGAGGAACCGGGGCTCCGGGCTGAGGAGGTAACGTGGAGGCACAACGACCCGACACTTCAGGACCTCCCCGAGCGGTACGACGAGCCGCCGGTGTCGTTCTCCGGGCAGTCGTTCGCGATCCTCTTCGGAACTGAGGACGAGTACATCCGCGATTACCCCGAGGTCCGGAAGGCGATCTCGTACGCCGTCGACTTCGAGAACATCGTCAACGTCACCGCGCCCGGGACGCCCGTGGACACGCTCTCGGCCGGCATCGACTTCGGCTACGCCGAGCACTTCATCCACGACGACGTGATGGACGCGATGGCGAACTACGCGCCCCGGGACACCGACCGCGCGACGGACCTGCTCGAGGACGCCGGGTTCACGCAGGAGGACGGCAACTGGCTCACCCCGGACGGGGACGAGTGGGAGCTCAACTTCCCGGTCGGCGACTGGTTCGCGGACCACTCGGAGATCATCGCCAACAACCTCAACGAGTTCGGAATCACCGTCGACCACTACATCGACGAGATGCCGACCTGGCAGTCCGAGGTCGAAGCGGACAACGCGTACGATCTCACGGTCCAACTCAACTACGGGATGGCGCGTGACTACCACGCGTACTCGGACCTCGACGAGGAGCTCAACAATCCCGACCGCGGGATCCTCACCGAGCGCCCGCTGTTCGACGCCGTCGTCGAGGTACCGGAGATCGGGAACCCCGACGGCGACACCGTCGAGATCGACCTCGAGGAGGAACTCTCCGGGATCCAGACCGCCGCCAACGACGAGGAGCTACTCGAGTCCTCGACTGCGCTGGCATGGGCACACAACCAACTGCTCCCCGGCGCGATGATCTTCCCGTGGAGCGAGCACTACTGGGTCGACGCGGGCGGCTACGACTTCGACATCGAGTCCGACGACTGGCTCACCTCGAACCGGATCGCCCACTACCTGATCGAGAACGGTCTCCAGCCGGAGTAACGCGTTGTAGCGTACCGAGCCGTATCGACTCGACTGTGAACCACGGACGCCACGACGTCCCCATGCTCGTTTTATTGTCGGTTCGTTAAGCTCGCCGAGCAGTCGCCCGAATGACATCCTCCACGCCGTGAACGGCGGGATTCTCTCGCTGTATCAAGATAGTCTGGGACGAACCGGCCGGCGACCCCCCGGAACCGCCGATCGGTCGCGTACCCGACGTTACTCGTCGACCGAGACGTCGGTGTAGTACTGCCGCGCGGTCCGCGGGACGGCTTTGTCTCCGGTCACCTCGACGGTCGCGCTTCCCTCGATGGTATCGGCGGCACGACCGACGCGGAGCTCGTAGGTGCCCTCCTCGACGACGAGGTCGACGTTGCGGTCGTGGAACGCGAGCTGCGTGACGCTCGCCTCGAACGTGACGGTTCGAGTCTCGCCGGGCGAGAGGGTAACACGCTCGAACCCGAGCAGCTCCTGAACCGGTCGTGCGACGCTCGGCGCCTCCGCGTGCGCGTACAGTTGAACCACTTCGTCGACCGCCCGGTCGCCGACGTTGGTCACGGGAACCGAGACGGAGACCGTGTCCATCGGTTCGACAGTCGACGCGGAGACGTCGACCTCGCCGTACTCGACGGTGGAGTAGGTGAGACCGTGGCCGAACGCGTACAACGGTTCCGCGTCCGTGTAGACGTACTCCTTGCTCGCGGTGTTCGGCGTCCGGTTGTAGTGGACCGGCAGCTGTCCGACCGACTTCGGTACCGAAACGGGGAGCCGGCCGCCGGGCGAGACGTCGCCGAACAGGGCGTCCGCGATGGCCGGCCCACCCTGATCGCCGGGGAGCCACGCGTGAACGAGCGCCGGCACCCGGTCGGCGACCTCCTCGATGGAGTGGGGTTTGCCGCTGACGAGCACGACCACGACGGGCGTGTCCGTCTCGGCGAGCCGGAGCACGAGGTCCTCCTGTACGCCGGGCAGATCGAGGTCGGTGACGTCACATCCCTCGCCGCTGGTCGGAACGCTCGATCGCTCGCGTTTCGTCTCCGCGGCCTCGGAGAAGTCGACGGCGGACCGCGCACCCACGAAGGCGACGGCGACATCGGCGTCCGCGGCGGCGTCCGCGGCCGCCTCGAAGCCGTCCGTTTCCGGGCCGGTCGTCGTACACCCCGGCTCGTGAGTGACCGTCACATCCGACTCTGCGGCGCGGTCCTCCAGCGCGGAAAGCGGGGTCACGGCGTCGGAGGCGTACTCCTCCTGCGGATAGTGTGCCGCGTACGCGTAATCACCGAGCAGCTCCATCCGGTCGTCGGCTTTCGGTCCGATCGCGGCGACCGACGTGGCGTCGTCGAGCGGGAGGAGGTCGTCCTCGTTTTTCAACAACACGAGCGACTTCTCGGCCGCCTCCCGAGCGAGCGACACCGCCTCGTCGGTCTGGAAGGCGTCCGCCGCGGTCTCGGGGTCCACCGACCAGTCGTCGAAGACCCCCTTCTCGAACTTCATTCGGAGCACGCGCCGAACCGACGCGTCGAGTGTTCCTTCGGAGAGCTCGCCGTTCTCCACTGCCTCGACGAGGTGCTCGCCGTAACAATCCGTGAACGGGAGCTCAACGTCGATCCCGGCCTCCAGAGCAGCGACGCCGGAGTCCCGGTCCGTCGCGGTGACGCCGTGTTCCTCCCGAAGCAGGTCGACGCTGTAGTAGTCGGAGACGACGGTTCCCTCGAAATCGAACTCGCCACGGAGGACGTCGGTGAGGAGCCACTCGGAGCTCGCGCAGGGGACCCCGTCGATGTCGTGGTAGGCGTTCATCACGGATTCGGCGTCCGTGGCGTCGATCGTCGCCTCGTACGGGAACAGGTGGAGTTCGCGGAGCTCCCGCGGCCCGGAACGCAACGACGACCGGTTCTTTCCCCCCTCGGTGGCACCGTGCCCAGCAAAGTGTTTGAGCGTGGCGGAAATCCCGTCGTGGAGACCGTCCCCCTGAAGTCCCCCGACGTATCCCCGGGCCATCTCGGCGACGAGATACGGATCCTCGCCGAACGTCTCCTCGACGCGTCCCCACCGAAGGTCGCGAGCGAGATCGAGCACCGGGGAGAGTGCGTGGACGGTGCCGATCGCCTGTAGCTCCGCTCGGATGGCGCTCGTCACGTCGTCCAGCAGGTCGGGGTCCCACGTGCTCGCCATTCCGATCATCTGTGGGAACGTGGTCGCTTCCGGGCCCATGTATCCGCTCAGACACTCCTCGTGTGGTATCGCGGGGACCCCGAGCCGTGTCTCCTCGGCGAGGTACTCCTGAAGTGCCTCCGTGACGCGAGCGGCCCGCTCCGGGTCCAGACTTCCTTCGCCCCCGATCCGGGTGAGATGCCCGATCCCGTCGGCGAGGTGGTCGTCGACCGCGTCCCAGTCGATGGTTCCGTCCTCGTTCAGGATCCGCTCGGCGTTGACCGATCCGAGCTGTGCGGCCTTCTCACGCGGGGTCATTCGGTCGATCAGGTCGTCGATGCGTGCCTCCGTCGGCGCGTCGCCGTCCGGATACGTAGGGGTGGACGATTCGGGTGTCACGGCTGGTGAGTCGCCGTGATCCCTCTTAGTAGTTCGGGGTCGGCGTCGGCACGACGGAGTCAACCACGACAGCTCGGGTGACTGCGCAGCGGTGCCCGGCGACGTCCACCGCCATAGATTTAACCGCGTGCTACCCGACGGTCGATCCGAACGATGAGCTTTCTCAACGAGGAGTATCTGCTGGAGACGGACAGCGCCCGGACGCTGTACGACGGGATCCGTGACCTCCCGATCGTCGACCCGCATAGCCACGCCGACGTGGCCGAGATCGCGGACAACGAGGGATGGGAGGACGTCTGGGAGGTAGAGGGAGCCACCGACCACTACGTGTGGGCGCTGATGCGGAACTTCGGCGTCGACGAGGCGCTGATCACCGGTGACGCGACGAACCGCGAGAAGTGGAACGCGCTCGCCGAGGTGTTTCCGAAGGTCGCGGGCAACCCGACGTACGAGTGGGTTCATCTGGACCTACGGCGTCGCTTCGGCATCGACGAGCGACTCTCGCCCGAAACCGCGGACGACATCTGGGCGGAGACGCGCGAGGCGCTGGCGGACGACGGACTGCGGCCCCGGGAGCTCCTCCGCGAGATGAACGTCGAGGTCGTCTGTAGCACCGACGACCCGACGGACTCCCTCGACGACCACGCGCGGATCGCGGCCGAAGCCGACGGGATCGAGGTCCGCCCCACGTGGCGAGCCGACCGCGTCTTGGGCGTCGGCGATCCCGAGTGGTCGTCCGTCGCCGACGAGCTGGCGGAGGCGACTGGCGTCGCGACCGACGACCTCGACGGGTACCTCTCGGCGTTGAAAACGACCCACGATCGGTTCGCGGAGCATGGCTGTCGGGCGTCCGACCTCGGGGTTCGTGAACCCGTCTCGCGACCGGTCACGAGGGAACGGGCCGCGGAAGCGTACGACGCGCTGCGTGCCGAAGAGAAGCGAGACGACGCGGCAGCCGACGATCTACAGGCGTATCTCCTCGATCGAGTGGGAGAGTGGAACGCCGAGAAGGGGTGGGTGACCCAGTTCCATCTCGGACCGGTACGGAACTACCGGGAGGACCTGTACGACGAACTTGGACCGGCGGCGGGCGGCGACGTCTCGACACGGGCGGTCGATATCGAGGGGAACCTCCGTCACTTCCTCAACAGCCTTGACGACGAGGCGGCCGTCGTGCTCTACTGTCTGGACCCGTCACACTACCCGACGATCGCGACGCTGGCGCGGGTGTTCCCGAACGTCAGCGTCGGTCCGGCGTGGTGGTTCAACGACAGCGCCCACGGCATCGAAGAGCAACTGGAGTACGTTGGCACCGTCGACACGCTGTGGACGCACGCGGGGATGGTCAGCGACTCGCGGAAACTGCTCTCGTACGGTTCCCGGTTCGAGGTGTTCCGGCGGTCGCTGGCGAACGTCGTCGGCCGGGCGGTGGAACGCGGCCAGCTACCGATGGATCGGGCCCACGAGATCGTCGAACACGTCGCGTACGACAGACCGCGGGAGCTCTACGGCTTCGAGACACGCTCGTAAGCGTGGACGGATCGCGGTCGATGACGGTCGCCGGGGGACATACATGGTAAACATAATATACTCGGAAAATAACTGTGTGGCGTATGCCCGATTATCGAAAGTTACACGACCCGAACGCGGAGTACACGATGCGCGATCTCTCCTCGGAGACGATGGATCTGACGACGGACCGCGGTGCCGCCCGCGACGTCGAGATCACGGACGTCCAGACGACCATGGTCGACGGGAACTACCCGTGGATCCTCGTTCGCGTGTACACCGACGCCGGACTCGTGGGAACGGGTGAAGCGTACTGGGGCGGCGGCGACGACGCCATCATCGAGCGGATGGCCCCGTTCATCATCGGGGAGAACCCGCTCGACATCGACCGACTCTACGAGCACCTCGTCCAGAAGATGTCGGGCGAGGGGTCGATCTCCGGCAAGGTGATCTCCGCCATCTCCGGCATCGAGATCGCCTTACACGACGTTGCCGGCAAGATCCTCGACGTGCCGGCCTACCAGTTGGTCGGGGGCAAGTACCGCGACTCGGTTCGCGTGTACTGTGACCTCCACACGGAGAACGAGGCCGACCCGCAAGCGTGTGCCGACGAGGGCGAACGCGTCGTCGAGGAGCTCGGCTACGACGCCATCAAGTTCGACCTCGACGTTCCCTCCGGTCATGAGAAGGACCGCGCGAACCGCCACCTGCGGAACCCCGAGATCGACCACAAGGTCGAGATCGTCGAGGCGGTCACCGAGCGCGTCGGCGACCGCGCCGACGTGGCGTTCGACTGCCATTGGTCGTTCACCGCCGGCTCGGCGAAGCGGCTCGCCAGCGAACTCGAGGAGTACGACGTGTGGTGGCTAGAGGACCCCGTCCCGCCGGAGAACCACGATGTCCAACAGCAGGTGACGCAGTCGACGACGACGCCCATTGCGGTTGGCGAGAACGTCTACCGTCGCTTCGGCCAGCGCACGCTGCTGGAGCCGCAGGCGGTCGACATCGTCGCGCCCGACCTGCCGCGCGTCGGCGGGATGCGCGAGACGCGGAAGATCGCGGACATCGCCGAAATGTACTACATCCCGGTCGCGATGCACAACGTGTCCTCGCCGATCGGCACGATGGCGTCCGCGCAGGTCGCCGCGGCGATCCCCAACTCGCTTGCCCTCGAGTACCACTCCTACCAGCTCGGCTGGTGGGAGGACCTCGTCGAGGAGGACGACCTCATCGAGAACGGGCGCATGGACGTGCCGGAGAAGCCCGGCCTCGGCCTGACGCTGGACCTCGACGTGGTCGAGGAACACATGGTCGAGGGAGAGACCCTCTTCGACGAAGCGTAGGCCGGAGCACGCCGGAAACGTCCGATCCCTTTCTCGTCGGCACGACCGGATCACGTCGTGATAGCGATCCGTGGCCGGCGAGCGAGCTCGTTACTCGTCCGCGGGGTCCGTTTCGCGATACTCGAACCGGTCGAACGACGCCTCCTCGTCACACTCCTCGCCGTGACCGGTCGCGTAGACGCCGAGATGCGTTCCAGTGAACCCCCCGGCGACTTCCGTCGAGAGGTACTTCGAGCGGGCCGTTCCGAGCGGCTCCGAGTCCCTGTCGCCGACGCCGAAGCGGTAGCGTTCGGTCGACGCGTCGATCCACAGCGTGACGGGCCCGTCCTCGATCGGCTGGCTGGTGACGACCTCGCTGGCGTCGCCGATCCGAAGCCGGAGCTGAACGTGGCGGTCGCCGTCGGCCGCGCGCACGCCGAGGTCGAAGTGGTGGTCCTCGTCGTACAGCGCCGTGATCCCGGCTTCCGACCCGGAGCCGTTCGGCCCGTCCATCGTATCGGTCGGATCGAACCGTATCCGGGAGTCGACGTGACAGTCGAACGAACGCTGGCGTACGCCGAGGAACGTCGGACGCCGGTCGTCGAGCGTTCGTGGGCTTCCGGTCAGCGAAAGCGTTCCTTCACTGAAGTCGTATCGCTCGGATTCGGGCTGAAATCGATGGTTCCACGCCGGTGGCAGCGTCTCCGCATCGAGCAGATCTCCCTCCCGGGTCGGCGGGTCGTCGACGCGTTCGAGGTCGGTGTCCGGGACGGTCATCTCCGTATCGACGGGGTCACCGCCGTTGACCACGGGCCAGCCGTCCTCCCACGTCACCGGCGCGAGGTACGTCTCGCGGCCGAGATGATGCCAGCCAGGGTGGCCTCCGTGCTGTCGGATCCCGAGGAACACCATCCACCAAGAGCCGTCGTGTGCCTCGACGAGGTCGCCGTGTCCGGCGGCCTGGATCGGATGGAACATGCCGCTCTCGTTTCGGTGCGTGAGGATCGGGTTCGACGGGCACGGCTCGAACGGACCCGTGGGGGACTCCGCGCGGGCGACGGAAACCATGTGTCGCTTGTGGGTGCCACCCTCCGCGACCACGAGATAGTACAGTCCGTCAACCTCATAGAGGTGTGGGGCTTCCGTGAACGGCCCCGCAAGCCGGTTACAGAGCTCGCGCTGCTCACCGAGCGCGCCGGTGTCGAGATCGATCGGCGCTTGGACGATCCCCTCCTCGCCGGCGCGGTACGTGAAGTAGGCCTGCCCGTCGTCCCAGAACAGATCCGGGTCGATTCCCGGCGCGTCGATCCACGTCGGGTCGGACCACTCGCCGGTCGCCTCGTCGGCCCATACGTGGAAGTGCCCGCCATCGGAGACGTTGGTCGTGACGATGTGGAACCGACCGTCGTGATGACGGATGGTCGGCGCGAAGATTCCCTTCGAGGACTCCGCGTTCTCCAAGGGGAGCTGTGAGGGTCGGGTGAGCGCGTGGCCGACGTGTTCCCAATCGACGAGGTTCTCGCTCCGATAGAGCGGCAGGCCGGGAACGTACTCGAAGGAACTCGTCACGAGGTAGTACTCCTCTCCGACGCGACACACCGATGGGTCAGGGTCAAGCCCCGGACGGACGGGGTTCTCGAAACGCATACGTGTCCCGTCTCACTGGAGTAATAAGAACGTTCCCTCAATGGTATCTCGGATGACGGCTTGGCGAACCCGTAGCAGTCGATAGTTTCACACCCGCGATCGTTCAGCCCGAACACGGAGGTGAGCGACAGCGAGAGTGAGTCTCTCAAATCGACGGCGACGAGATCGTATTTAAAAGACGTGTGAGTGACTGCGACGATCGCTTATAAATGTATGATACGGTTGGCGTGCGCCTCCGAGCGCCCGACAGGGCGCGAGTAGGGAGAGACCGAAGGTCTCTCTGACAGCCGGCGGCAACGCCGCCGGCGAGAGCACGCGCGAGGTCGCCGGCGCTCCGCGCCGGCTGCCAGAGAATCTTCGATTCTCGCT
>OBKM01000116.1_pt1 | contig 37345 bp, 27 predicted proteins | sample 1519691 | NCBI WGS metagenome assembly OBKM01 (sample SAMEA37050418, study PRJEB22526) | metagenome | biome: saline pan; feature: lake; material: water | place: Egypt | collected 2015 | depth 0.5 m
ACCTGGTCTCTTCCTGGATGCCGGAGCATGCATCCGAGGAGATGGCTGCCCAATAGAAAAGTTCACACAACAACCCCCTCCGATAGGCGGAAACACGCGCGCAGTATTTCCGCCTATTTCTATTTGCGGTTCTTCGGCCCAAGACAGCTAAGGGAGCAGACCCTCTTTCCGGCCGAGCATTGTGGTCTACCAAGCGTCCGATACTTTACGATATTTACATCAGCATACCTGTCTGTCGGTGAACGTCCTGACCATAAACCCATTAGTAAGGAGGATGCAACGAGGGTTACAGAACCGGACTACTCCCTCGGAGACACGCTTTACCCTTCCACCAAACACCACCACACGTGATGAGCAAACTTATAAACTCATTCCAAAATCTTGAGCCACCGCGAAGTGTGACTGCCGCTTTGATGGCGGTTCTCATGTTCGTAGGAGCTTTCGCCTTCACTGGCTGTGAGGAAGCGGCCCAAGAAGGAGAGCGTGACGACATAGAAATCGTTTATGTCAACTGGATTGAGGGCATTGCCATGGCCCATGTCAAGAACGCGATCCTTCAGGACAGCCTCGGCATGGAGGTTGGCATGAATGAAGTCACCGGCGGCGGAATCGCCTTTTCGTCCGTTGCGGGCGGTGGGGGCGATGTCATGATTGAAGCCTGGCTTCCCACCACCCACGCTGGCCCCTGGGAAGATCATGAAGGTGAACTCGTGAAAGTGGGCGAGTGGTATAATGAGACTACGGTGGGTTGGATTACTCCAACATACACCGACATTCACAGCGTGGAAGACTTGGCCGACCACCGCGATGCGTTGGGCGGTGAGATCCTCGGCATCGAAGAAGGCGCTGCCATCAACGACCAAACCCGCGAAATCCTGGATAACAACAATATCGAGGGCTTCGACGTGGTCGCGTCGAGCGGGCCGGCCGCGTGGTCGTCGCTCGAGCGCGCCATCAATCGCGAAGAGCCGATCGTGACCGTCGCCTGGCGTCCACACTGGAAGTGGGGCCGTTACGACATCCGATACATCGAAGGTGCTCAAACAGGCCAGTCGCCTGTCTTCGGCGAGCCTGAAGACATCTTCTCCGTGGCCCGTCCGGACTTCGAGGAAGAGTTTCCGGATCCCGTCGTAGAGTTCTTCGATAACGTATACGTCGAAGATGAGCATCTCGACGAGCTGATGCAACCGTTCCGCCCTGAATCGGACGTTGACGATCAGATGGCCGCTGCTCGCGAGTGGATTGCAAACAATCGCGACTTGGTATCCACCTGGATGCCTGACGAGACCGAAGCGGTCGCTGCTCAGCAGTAGAAAGTAACTTTTCAAGGCAGGACGGGGACTACCACGATCACCGTCCTGCCTTTTCTTTATTCACTACCTCTACTCCACATGCCTTGAGCCAGTTTGCGCTGGCTTCTCCCTTTCGCTGTACTCTCATCATTCCACCACATCCCTATGACTAAAATTGTAACTATACTCTTTTTCCTAGGCAGTCTGCTTGCTCCCAACCTGACGGCCGCTGACTCCTTCGCCCTATCCGATGAAGACGAGGCAGAAGGCACTGAAGCCGTCCAGGACGACGATGAGCCGACACTCGACGTCAATGTAGGCGGCTACATTAGCTACAATGTGCTTTTCCGCGATTACGGAGCTGGAACAGCTTTCGAGGATGGGGCCGACCGAGCACTCAGCGATGGTGGCTTCACCTTCGACACGTTTCGCATTAACGCGGATGGATCCTTCGGGGACCTGACATTCTCGACCGAATACGCCATTTATCCGGACGCATTCGGTGGCCTATTTATTCATCACGGCTGGGTCGGCTATGAATTCAGCGATGCGCGCCAGATTCAGGTAGGCGTCACGCAGTCGCCCTTTGGTATTCAACCGTTTGCCTCCAGCAGCTGGTTCTTTAACAATAACTATTACGTAGGCTTGGAGGACCAGTATAATGCTGGCATCAAGGCTATCCTCCAGCCTGGAAATTGGGACTTGCAGGGTGCCTACTTCATGAATCCGGCTGGCACGGACTTTTTCGGTACGACGACTGCCGATCGCTACTCTTACGATGTGATTCCTAGCAACGACCCGCTGCGCAACACGATTCAAGAGCACCAAGCTAATGCCAAAGTAGCGTATTCGTTTGACCATGGCGACTTGGGCTTTACAAAGCTGGGCTTCTCGGGACAGGTTGGACAGCTCACCAACCAAGGTAATAATCTCCCTGACACTCAAGACCCTGCTGCGGGAGACACCGATTCTCATGCGGCCTACGCTGTGCATGCGCAAGGTCGCTATGGCGGATTTGAAGCCAAACTGCAGTTCATGCAGCAGACCATGAATCCGCCCGTTGCTGAGACAGAGAATGAGGACTTTGTTATCATGGGGGCCTATGGCGGCACGTATGAGGTCGCCAGCGACATCGACGTGGCATCCACCAGTGTAGGGTATCACATTCCTGTGGACATCGGCCCCATTTCACAGTTCAAGCCGTACTATGACTACAGCCAAGTCTTCAAAGACGTCGATGGGTGGAACGATAACGTATCTCATATTATCGGCTTCACGACAGCGGCTGGTCCGCTCTTTATGTACACTGACTTCATTGTCAGTAAGGGCCATCCGTTCAACCAACCGTTTGACGGTACCTTCGGCAGTGTGATGGCCGAGCAGGCGGACAACGAATGGCGCACGGCCTTTAACATCAATATCGGTATCTACTTCTAATCCGACACCGAGGAGATAACCGACAGCCCTACATTGGGCTTTTATCACCCTGCTCCGGATCACCGGAGCAGGGTTTTTTCTTGTGGGAGGCGCCTGCTTCCTCCCGCTACTCGCCACTGGCATTGCCCGGCATTACCCACGTGTTGACCGTATTCTCTGGACCCTCAACCACGACTTTGTAGAAAGAAGAGGGCATTTCACTCAGATCGACCGTAGCTTCCTCATCAGCGAGAGGAGCCTCTTTCAACAGTTCGTACTCCTCGGTCGTCTCCCCTGGAAAGGTGTGATTCGGACTCACCCATATGTTTACGTCTTCCGCCTCTCCCCACGCCTTCCATGTCACGGTCATTTCTCGCGTGGCCCTGTTCAGCGTAGCCGACGGATCGCTAACGGACACCTCTCCAATCAGGGGCACGCCATCGATTTCTTTTTCAAGGTGGTTCGGCATCTCCAGATCTAAGAAGCGACTGATCGTCGGGTAGAGACTCACGATGCCAGGCTTCGCCACTGAGAAGTAGGGATTGACCCCTGCAGTATTCATGGCGATCCAGATCGTGCGCTCCCGCTCGGTTTGACCGCCATGATCTCTTCCGTCAGGAGCCGCGCGCCCGTGGTCGGTCGTGACGACGATGAGCCAATCTTCCTCATACTGCTCTTCTCGGTACTCGACGGCCTCCCATACATTGCCTATTTGTTCATCGGCCGTGCGGACGGATGCAAAATGCTCCTCGCCCTCTCCCTCCATATGGCCGATGGCATCCGGATACCAGAGGTACACCCACGACAGGTCGGGCCCGTCATTACGAATGCTTTCGCCGGCTTTCTCCGATACGTGCTGGTCGATATCCTGGACAAACTCCTGCTCTTCGTCGTGCGGAAAGGCCACTGTGTCGCGTTCAAATCCATCGTAGTGGATGTCCAGCTGAATATTGCCAGCCTCGGACCGGCCCTCTCCGATGAGCTCCGTACGGTTGTCCGTCCACGACGAATAGATAGCTGCCGTTCGGTCGGGCTCCTGCTCCTTCAAGAGCCGAAAGAGATTCCAGTAGTCGTAGTTGGGCGAGACGATGTCGTTGCCCCACACGTTGTGTTTGTTCGACCACGTGCCCGTCAAGAGGTGATTGTAGCCCGGCGCTGATATCGTGGGCGATTCAGAGTACTCACCTTTCTCTCCACCGACATAGGCCCGCGTATAGGCCCCATCTGCAACGATGGCGTCGATGTGAGGCGTATTGATCTTTTCAATCACGTCGGCCGATATGCCATCTACAAGCACGAATACGGCTTTTCGCTCCGGATCTGCAGGCGCTCCAGCCTGAGCTAGAAAGGGAAACGCAATGAGAAGTGCGACAACGATGACGGTTTGGAAGAGACGCATAAGTAGGTCGTCTATCTTGAGTGATTGGGCGATACGCAACGGCTAGCCTAATATACAAAAGGGCAGCGCCCGCGGCGGGTGCGCTGCCCTTCGTCTGAGGCCAAGGTTTCACTGTAAATCTGCTACTCAACAAGCCAGATTTCTTCGTTGATGTTATCCGCTCCCTGAAACTGGCGATCTACGGCTTCCTGGTAGCTCTCGGCGTTGAGCGACTGCTCGCTCTCGGGATATCGGAAGCGGACAGGAATGCGATCGTTATTTACGTTGCTCTCAGAAGGTTCGATTTCGGGATAGCCCGTGCGGCGCCAGTTGAACCAGCCTTCCATGCCGGTGTAGAAGAGCGCAATCCACTTCTGCGTGTTGATCTGTTCGATCGCTCGATTAGGATCGAACGCCACGTCGGGCTGGTCGAGATACCCTTCGGGCACGGACTGATCGTACTGCTCCATGGAAGCCACTATGCCGTCTTCGTATAGGGTTTGAACGTCGTCGTTGATCCATCCGCGGGCGGCCGCTTCCGCCTTAAGGAAAAGCACTTCAGCGCGCGTCATGATCAGCCCTTCCGCTTCGTTGGGCTCCTCAAAGTAGCGCTCGGTATTTAAGCTGGACTGGTTCTCGCGCCCGCCGTTGAAGTCCTCCGAGGCGTCATCCGTCAGTCCGTTCGGGACCCCCACGAACTCTGGAGTTCCGGCCTCGACCGACGCTTCGGTAGGATCGGCGAAGACGTCCAGCCGGGGATCGTCAAAGTCTTGTAGGACGCCGGTGAGCGTCTGGCTCATGCGGAACGTCCGGAACGTTCCCACGCGCTGCGTGTGGGGCGGCCATTGGTTGGGCCGCGCCTCCAGATAATCCAGCGCAGCGTTATCCGCATTGGACTCGAAGATCGGATACTGAGAGGGGTTATTCACGATCTCCTGAAACTCGCCCTGGACGTCTACACCTTCGATTTCTCCCTGCTTTTCAGAGAGCGTCATGAGCACGCGGAGCCGGAGCGAGTTGGCCAGCTTCTTCCACTTCATGAGATCACCGTCGTAGAGAATGTCTCCTCGAAATAGTTGATTACTGGCCGGATCGAGGATGTCATTGGCCTCCTCGAGGTCGTCCAGGATGCCCCGATAAATGTCTTCCTGATGGTCGTAGGCCGGCGTGGCTTCTCCCTCCAACACGCGATGAGCTTCGGTGTAGGGAACGTCGCCGTAGGCGTTCGTGAGCTTCGAATAGATCCACGACCTGAGGATAAGGCCGACGCCCTCGTAGTTGGGATTCTCCTGCTCTTGCGCAACATCGATCATATCCTCTACATTGCGCAGATCGCCGTAGAACTCGTCCCAGTACCCTACGCCGGTCCAGTTGTACCGGTCGATTTCAGTATCAAAAGACACCTTTGACACGTACTGCAGCACGAGATTGCCGGTCGTGTGCGCCTGCAGTACGGATGTGTTGACCGGTCCGCGAATCGTATTTGGGAGGAGCAGATCGGGATTAACCTCCTCCGGCTCATTCGGGTTCGTATTTACAGATTCAAAGTGAGAGTCACATCCTCCGACGACGAGCAGAAGAGCCAACAGTGCGGCAGTGGCTCCCATCCCGGCGCGGCGGACAGTTGTGCGTGAAAGCAAACGAGTAAACATAGGCATATGCGCTAAGCGTTCAGCTTAGATGGTTCAGGATATAGCTGCGAGGTGAGGTCGGAGATCGCTTTTAGAAGTTCAGCTGGAGGTTCATCCCGAAGCTGCGCGTAGAGGGAAGCTGCTGCACCTCGAAGCCCGGAATGCGCTCCTCACCATCCGAGATGGTGGTTTCCGGATCGATGTGTGGGACATCCGTCCACAGGAACAGATTGCGCCCCACGATCGAGATGCCGACATTCTGCACGCCTGCCCGGACCATCCAGCTGGGCGTGAAGTTGTAGCTCAGCCGCAGCTCGCGAAGCTTGACGTACGAGGCATCGAACGAGTTCGACTCCACGTTCGGACGGTCGTAGTACGTGCGGAGCCACGTGACGTACGGCGCGCCCTCTGTGTTTTCGCTGAAGGTGCCGTCCTCGTTGCGGACAACGCCATCGCCAACGACCTCTTCGCCTCGGCAGCAGGTGGTCCCTTCCAGGGTGCCTCCCTCAATGCCGGTAGCGTGGGTGTTGGAGTAGATGAGACCGCCCTGGCGCACGTCGAAGAGGACGTTGAGCTGCAGGTTCTCGTATCGGAGCGTTGTGCCGAGTCCTCCCTGCCAGTCGTGGTTATAGTTGCCTACCCGCTCCACCTGGTCGGTGAGCTGCGGAAGGCCATCCTCGTAAATGATCTCGCCCTGATGCGGGCTCTCGGGGTCTTCTACGCGCTCAAAGACCAGCCCGTAGATGTCGCCCATGCGCTCCCCTTCACGTGCCTGCGCGGATCCGCCAAACGGTCCTTCGCCAAGCACGAAGGTATCAATGCCTTCTGCCAGTTCGACAACCGTGCTTCGGTTACGCGTCCAGTTGGCGGTGATGTCCCATCCGAAACCATTCCAGTTTTGGATTGGCGTGAACTGGAGACTCGCCTCAACGCCTGTATTGCGAATCTCACCCGCGTTTACGAGTCGCGAGTCGAAGCCTGTCGACTCAGCCAGCGGAGCGCGCAGAATCTGGTTGCGCGTTGTGCTTCGATAGTACGAGGCGTCCAGCTGAATCCGGTTTTCCAGGAATCGGATGTCGGCTCCCGTCTCGAACGACGTGGTGATCTCCGGTTCGAGCTCGGGATTGGAGAGATTGGCCGCCGAGTTTACCGTCTGCGTGTCGCCCCACGCATCATCGAAGCTGTAGGTGTTGCGGAGGCGATACGGCTGCGTGTCATCCCCGACCTGCGCCCAGCTGACTCGAAATCTCGCAAAGGAGATGCTTTCGGGTAGCTCAAACATATCGGAGGCGACAACGCTGAGCGACGCCGACGGGTAGAAGTACGAATTGTTATCTACCGGCAGCGTGCTCGACCAGTCGTTTCGGGCCGATACGTCGAGGAACACCATCTCTCGGTAGCTCAGGGTGCTAGACCCGAAGACGCCAATGACTTCCTGCTCCTGGTTGAGCTCATCGGCCTCAACGTTGGTTCGGGAGTTGCCGATGTTGTACACCTCCGGAACGCTGAGCGCGGGAGCGACCAGCTGAATGTTACGGCGCGTCTGCTGCCTGAAGTTGGCTCCTACGGACGGTTCGATCATGAAGCCGCCGCCGAGATCACGCGCGTAATCAAACAGTATGTTCGTATTCCACTCGAAGAAGCTGCGCTCTCGCTCCTGCAGCCATCCCTCCGGCGCCGTGATGGTGCTGAAGGCTTTCCGCTGCATGGTCGTCTGGTCGTTGAAGTCGATTCCGGTGCGAGCCCGCACGCTGAAATCCTCGGTGAACTCGTACTGCGCCGTGACATTACCGAAGAGCCGATCTCCGTCCAGGCTATTCGTATTCTCATTGACCTGATAGTACGGATTGTTCGTCCAGTTCAGGTCGTAGTGCGCCTGCTGGACGCCTTCTTGGCCTTCTTGCCAGTAGGGCTGGAGGAGATCATTCTCCACGTGCCGGGCGCCCCAAGTCCAGAAATACATGATCGACTCCGAGCCGTACCCGCTCGCCGGAAGGTTGTCGCTCGACGTTTTCGAATAGTTCGCGTTGGCGTCGACTCGAAGGTTCTCAGTCACCTCATATCCTCCCGAGAACGTGACCTGCGTGCGATCCAGATCGGTGTTTGGTACGATGCCCGTCCGATCGCTTCGCGAGACCGACGCCCGAAAGGATCCTTCCTCGTTCGAGCCTCGCACGGCAATGTCGGTGGTCACATTCGTGCCCGTCTCGAAGAAGTTACGGACATTATCGGGAGCAGAGGTCACTTCAGTTGGAATGATGTTTCCATCCTCATCCCGCGGACCCCGAAACTGCGGACGCTCAACGCCCTCATCTACCGGAACGCCCCAGTTCCATCCGGGCGCTCCTGTGCCATCGACGAAACCGAACTCTCCGCCCGTGCCGTAGCTGTATTCGTTCTGATAATCGGGCAGACGGAGCGCACGATCGAACGTGATATTCGAATTGAACGTCACGCCGATTCCTTCTGTCTCCGTCCCGTCTTTCGTCTCGATGAGTATCACGCCGTTAGCAGCGCGCGAGCCGTACAGTGCCGCAGCGCCGGGCCCCTTGAGCACGCTAATCTCATCGACATTCTGGGGATTGATCTGCTCCAGTCCGTCCCCGAAGTCGACCTGGTTTGTCTGGGCCTCCGAGAATTGCGTGTTGGGCGTGTTGTCGATGGGAATGCCGTCCACGACAATCAGCGGTCGGTTCGAACCGGACAGCGACGACTCGCCGCGAATGGTCACACGCGGGGTGCTGGCCAGTCCGGCGCTTCCCCCAACCACATTGAGGCCCGCCATCTTACCTGCGAGGCCATCCATGATATTCACCTCGCGAGCCTCGTCCAGGTCGGATCCGCTTATTTCTTCCACGGAGTATCCGAGCCCTCGCTCTTCACGATCAATACCGAAAGCAGTGACAACCGTCTCTCCCAAATCAACGGCTCCTTCACCTAGAGCGAAGTCTACGGTGCGAACTTCGCCTGCCTCCACAGTTACGGTACGGCTCTGCGGCTCGTACCCGACGAAGGAGGCAGTTACCGTATGCTCGCCAGGCGGGACAGAAGAAATTTGATAAGTACCATCTTCGTCCGTTGCAGTGCCTCGCTGCAGTTCATCGATCTGAACACTTGCGCCGGGAAGCGGCGTCCCCTCAGTGTCCTCGACCACGCCCTCAACGGCCCCCACGGACTGCTCTTGAGCCTGCGCAATAGATGCGAAACCAAGAACTCCTACCGTTACGAAGAGAAAAGCTAGAAATCGTTGCGTTTGCGACATGAGCGAAGAGTTGTTATGAAAGCGACGAATGATCCAACACAACCAATGCCCCCCCATCAGGTATGGTGTGTAGAAGCTGTTAATGTTATATTACTATACCATTATAAAACGTATACTTTACTCCTATTAAAAAGCACCCTCAGAAATATTATTTCTCTCTCATCCTGCGAGATACCGGTGATACCCAGTACACCTATATGCGTCTCATTGCATTTTGCGGATCTTCGATGACGCTCGCGCCTGACAGTGATACGGATTCGAAGAGAAAAACGGCGTCACTCGCAGCGCATCCGCCTCCAGACTGAGGGACGTAGGCGGCACGCGTAATATTCGCATACTACATGATGCGAACCTGCGCCCCGCAGTCTTGCGTATAGCTTGAGGTAGCGGAGGCGATGCCCAAGCAGTTTCGTCTTCGCGGCGCAATGCACTGATTCTCAGCTCAGCATGTCGAACAGCACCGAATCGGTCTGGCCGAGCCGACGAGAGCTCCTCCTGATCGTCGGCTTCTGGACGCTGCTGGCGGCCTTAGTCGCCGGCACGCGCTCGATCGATCCGCGGGCCGAGGAAGGTCTCTTCAGCAATCCCTTTCTCTGGTCCGATGTCGGGCGTGTCTTTACCCGACACTACATGTGGGCCGCGCTCACGCCTCCGATCTTTTGGTTGGCCGCTCGTTTCTTGCCCGCACGCGAGCGGATCGTGCGCGCTGTCCTCTTTTACCTGGTGCTCGGTATCGGGGTGGCTATTGCCGTCGACCTCTCGAATGCCTATTTGCGCGCTGAGGTATTTCCCACGGAACGGGATTACTCCTTCCGTCCGCTCAAGGCGATTTTCGGCTTCTGGTTTTTTAGCGAGCTCATCGCATATGGTGCCATCCTCGCAACGGGCTTCGCGCGTGCCTTCTACCTGCGCCAGCGCGAGCGCGAGGTCGAAGCGCAACAACTGCGCACGCAAAAGGCGGAGCTGGAGGCGCAGCTGTCGGACGCGCGGCTCGACGCGCTACGCATGCAGCTCAACCCGCACTTCCTCTTTAACACGCTCCACGCCATTTCGACGCTCGTCGGGCGCGACCCGCAGGGCGTGCGCCGCATGATCGCGCGCCTCAGCACGCTGCTTCGGTACGTGCTCGACGAGAATGGCCAGCAAGAGGTGCCGCTTCACGAAGAGATGACCTTCCTGCGGGGCTATCTGGAGATTCAAGAGATCCGCTTTCAGGGACGGCTCGAGGTCGAGATCGATGTAGACGATGAGATCGATAATGCGCTCGTTCCCACGCTCATTCTGCAACCCATCGTCGAAAACGCCGTCAAACACGGAGCCGACGCGCATCCAGGAATGGGACGCGTCGCGATCCGCGGGCACCGCGATGACAAATGGCTCGTTCTCGAAGTCGCTGACAACGGTCCGGGCCTCGACTCATCGAGCGCCGAGGAAATTCTGGAGCAGGGAACGGGCCTCAGCAATGCCGACGCTCGTCTAGATGCGCTCTACGGCGACGACTACCAACTGACCTTTGAACGCTCCGACCTGGACGGGCTGAACGTCGTTCTCCGACTTCCATATCATGAAGAAGACGATCTTTACACCCCGAGCTTTGACGGCGACTCGCGCGATTCCCTTCCGGTTCTTTCCGCAGAACCTTCCGCGTCATAGACATGGATTCCTCCGTCTCGCCGGTGCGCACGCTCATCGTTGACGATGAACAGCTCGCTCGCCAGCGGCTGCATGACCTGCTGGACGACCGCGACGACGTTCATGTCGTCGGTGAAGCGGCGGACGCTCCCCAGGCTGTCGACCTGATCCGTTCGGAGACGCCCGATCTGGTTTTCCTCGACGTGCAGATGCCCAGCGGGTCCGGCCTCGATGTCATTCGCACCATCGGTCCGGAGTCGATGCCGGTCACCGTGTTCGTCACGGCCTACGACGAATACGCGCTGGATGCCTTCGACCTGGCAGCGATTGACTATCTGCTCAAGCCCTTCGATGATGAGCGCTTCGAGCAAGCCCTCACTCGCGCCCAGAAGCATATCGAGGCCAATCGCGCCGACGTGATGTCTCACCGACTGGTGCAGCTGCTGGAGCACCACGAGGACTCGGCGGAGTCGACGTCTGACGAAGACAGCTATCTCGAGCGCATCGCCGTCCAGAAGCGCGGGCAGGTGCGCATCGTACCCGTTGACACGATCACGCACATCACGGCCGACGGCTCATATGCCGAACTCCACACGGAGGACGGCATGCACCTCATCCGCGAGCAGCTGCAGACGCTCGAAGAGCGCCTCGACCCATCCGATTTCTACCGCATTCACCGCTCTACCATCGTTCGCCTCGATGAGGTGGAGGTGATTCACCGAGGCGGAGGGGGCAACTATGGGGTTCAGCTGTACGACGGAACGCGCCTGAGCGTTAGCCGAAGCCGCGTTGATGAGTTGGAGGAGCGCCTGGAAGTGGGCTCTGTCTAGCAGGCCCTCATGGCACCAGGCATGAGGTGGCGGGTAGCCGTAATTCGCAGAGCGGTTCCGGTCCCGTCTACTCAGCCATCGGTCGCTGCCTGATCCGGGAGCGCCTCGTCGGGGAGCAGCGACTTCCCGAAGCTCTTGATCGTGAACACCGGACACGGCGCGCTGCGCATCACGCGCTCCGTAACGCTTCCGATGAGGAAACGCTCCAGACCGCTTCGCCCGTGCGTGGGCATAACGATGAGGTCGCTTTCTCGCTTCTCGGCAAAGTCGACGATGTCGCGCGCTGCATGTCCCGTTAGCACGTGGCACTCAGTTACGGTCTCTAGATCGACCGACTGAGCGACCTGTTCGAGCGCCTCGCGGGCACGCTTTCGGACATCCGGGACGGATACTGCCGCGAATGGATCGATTTCGTACGCCGTCGGGAAGTTGACCTCTTCGACAACATGAAGCAGGTCAATGTCGGCCGCGTAGGACGCCGCCAACTCTCTGGCGTACGCCACGCCCATGCGTGCGTGCTCCGAGAAATCAACCGGCACCAGGATGCGCCCAATCGCCGGTCCAGGCTGGGGCTCGTCCCGCCCCAGTACGGTGAAGACCGGGCACGGCGCCTGACGCACCACCTCCTCGGAGACGCTTCCCTCCATCAGTCGCTCGATGCCCTGACGCCCGTGCGTGCCCATCACCACAAGGTCGATATCGTGGTCGTTCACGTAGTCGACAATCGACTTGGGCGCGGCCTCGCCCTCCATTTTTTGATAGACCGCCCGAATTCTTTGATCGACGTCTTCCCCGTTCTCTGCGTCGAGTTCAATATCGAGATGGCTCGCGTCGAGGTAGATAGCTTCCCCCGCTTCGTTGCGCTCTAAGGGAAGATAATCCATCGGATTGACCTGATCGGCCTTATCCGGTGTTACAACATTGAAGACGTGAAGCTCGGCGTCGCACGTGAGCGCCAGATGCGATGCGTGCGAGAACGCGTCTTCTGCGCGCGGCGAAAAGTCAGTCGGAAAGAGAATGCGTTTGATGTTGAGCATGGAGAGTGAGGTCGGTGTCTGGGATGCCAACGGCAGCGTTGAAACGATTAGAAGAGGTCAAGATGCAAACACGCAAAGTGGGGGCCATGTTGCGTCAGCTCGAATTTTCTTTCCGCTGATCTACGGTTCGCGCGTCTCCTTTCTCGGATTGCGTAAAGCCCCCGGTCTGTACGCGGACAAGGGCCCCGAACGGCTTATGTGAGGCCGGCAATGACAGGCTCGTTCTCAGGTCTCAGTCAGGTCTCAATCTGAGATTTAGACGAATTCAGGTCGTAGATCTACTGTTTTTCCCCCTTGGTTGAGAAACGTTTTAGCGGGTTTCGGCGTGCTCCTTCCTGCAGGTTGTCTGTTCTTTCAGCCAGATGCGTCCCAAACAACCAACATTTTCGAGACCTACGATGCCTGACTCTTCCCCTCAAACCGAATCGGAGCTGGCGCTCTCCCCGCCTCAGCTGAAGCAGCCTGACGAAGGGACCACCGTCAACCAGCAGGCCGCAACCTTTGAGTGGATTCCGGTACCGAAAGCTGACAGCTACCTTTTCCAGGTGGCTGCGGACCCCGATTTCGAAGAGCCTATCTTCGACGCTCCAGTGCGCGGGCGCCCCTCGTTCACGCTCCGCAACATGCTCCCTGCCGATAACGACAAGACGCTGTACTGGCGCGTTCGGGCTGCCGAGGACCAGGGCAACTACTCGGCGTGGTCGGACGTGCGCTCATTCACCGTGGCAGAGCCCGAAGAAAGTGCGGAGGGCGAGGCCCAGCCCCAGGACGATGAAGTGACCCCGGAAGCGACCGCGTCTGAAGCAGCCAAGGCGCCTTTCATGCACGCCCACACCTCCTCTCGCGAGGTACTGATCGGCATGCTGGTAGCCATCGTCTCATTTGTAATCACACTCCTTATCGTTTTCTTCTTCGCACTTGATATGACGGCGCTGTAGGTCCGCTCCCTTCCCATCCGGATTCCCCAGATAGTCAGCCATCGGGCCACCTTGCATCAGGCCTGGTCGGTCTTTCGAGAGCAACCTGTCTCTTCCTCCGGTCCGCGTCTCTCCTCTGCGCCGCTCTCACCTATGAACCCCCCATCCATTTCATGATTCAACGTCGCACAGTAGGCATCGTAGGGACTGGTAATGTAGGCGTAGCCGCAGCCTACGCGATCTTTAATCAGGGCCTCGCCAGCGATTTGATTCTTCATGACGTGGACGAGAAGCGCGCTGAAGGGGAAGCGATGGATCTCATGCATGGCCAGGTCCTCGTGAGCCGCATGACGGTCCGTGCCAGCGGCTACGAGGACTTCTCCGACGCGCAGGTCATCATCCTCTCAGCCGGCGCCAGCCAGCAGTCGCCCGACGAGACGCGCCTCGACCTGCTGAGTCGCAATGCCTCGATCTTTCGGGAGATCATCAGCGAGCTTGACACGCATGCTCCGAACGCCATTCTGGTCGTGGCTACCAATCCAGTAGACGTGCTGACTTACATCTCACAGGAGATCAGCCAGCGACCGCCGGAGCGAATCATCGGCACGGGCACGCTGCTGGATACCGCCCGCTTCCGAGCGCTTCTTGGCCAGTACTACGGCGTCGACCCGCGGTCGGTACATGCGTATATTCTCGGCGAGCATGGCAACTCTGAGGTGCCTATCTGGAGCACTGCCACGATTGGCGGGCAGCCGATCATGGATCAGACGGTGCTTGGTCAGCCCTTTGATCGCGACACGATGCAGGACATCTTCGAGCAGGCGCGCGACGCTGCCTACGAGATCGTTCGGCGGAAGGGACATACTGACACGGCGATCGGCGTCGTCATCACGCGTATCCTCCGGGCCATTCTGGACGACCAGCAGACGGTTCTGCCCGTCAGCGCGCGCCTCGACGGCGCGTACGGCATTCGCGACGTGTGCTTGAGCGTGCCGTGCGTCGTGGGCATCGGAGGCATTGAAGGGCGCGTCACACCCGACCTTTCCGATGATGAGCGCTCCGGTCTCCGCGCCTCAGCGGCAACGCTTAAGGATAGCCGCAAGGGGCTTGACCTCGACGCTTGAATCGGCCACCAGGAAGACTGGGGTGCAGACGATGGTGCCGATCATGAATCCTTGCTGGCCTCGTAGAGGATACGCTTTTCCTCTTCGGTGAGCGCATCATATCCCTGCTCGCTGATCTTGTCGAGGATGCGATCAACCTCTTCATCGTCGGCCCCGCCGTCTGCCTGAGAGCCGGATGAGGAGGACCCCGACGATTCGGATGTAGTAGACGAGGACGACTGAGGCGATGCCGCGCCTGTGAGCCAGTCGTCGAGCCGGTCGATCCATCCCTTTTTCTTCGGTCCCGAAGAAGCGCGCGAAACGCGCCGCGAGGGCGAAGGACTTCGCCCGCCTCCTCCGAAGAAGATGCGTGCCCAGGAGGTCATATCAATCTTGCTGTGTTCGGCTTTGGCCATCAGGAAACCGCCGAGGGCGCCGCCCCAGTGAGCCGTTACCGAGCGCCCTCCGCCTCCCAGCGCCAGAAGGAAGTCCAGCACCAGAAACCCGATTACGATGTACAGAAGCCGGATCGTACCCAGCAGAAGCAGGGCGATTTTCTTGTAGGGGTAGAGAATGGCTACAGTCATCAACACGCCGAGCACGGAGGCAGAGGCGCCGTGCACAATGCCCTGGAAGAGCGCGATCGGAATCAGGTTGTGGAGGATGACGGTAATCAGGCCCCCAGCGAGACCGGCTAAGATATATACGGCCATTAGCGTGTGCGAGCCGTGCATCTCCTCCAGCCCTTTGCCGATCCAGTACAGGAACAGCATGTTGAAGGCGATGTGGATCAGACCGCCCAGCCCAGGTGCGAGATGCAGAAAGTTGTAGGTGAGCAGCTGCCAGGGCTGGAGCAGAATCCCCGGAAGTCCCGGATTGAGCGCAAGATGCTCCCATACAAATGCCTCAATCGGCGAAGACAGCCGCAGGAACTGCCAGAGGATGTAGATGACGACGTTAATCACCAGTAGCGCACGTAGCGCCGGGGGCTGGCGATTGTACCAGAGCTTGAATTGATTCACGATCGTTTAACCATTCGTTCCCCGCTAGACGACGCAGATGCGACCTACGTTCCGGTCGCATCCCTGCAACAGCAGATTTGCATGTTGATACCGAGCAGGGCGTGCAAGGTTTTACCAGCACGCGCTTCACGGACGGCCCAAACTTTACTCCCTTAAAATGTTACCACGGCATCTTCCGCTTGGGCTTCAGAAGAGGCAGCTTGCCACGCCAGTACTGAATCATGAAGAAGCCGAACACCATCCCGCCGAGGTGCGCGAAGTTCGCCACGCCAGCGCGCGTGCCTGCCACGCCGGCCCAGAGCTCGAGCACTCCGAGTCCAATGACGAGCCACTTGGCCTTGATCGGAAACAGGAAGTACAGGTAGATCGGCTGGTTGGGGTACATCATGCCGAAGGCCAGCAGCACGCCGTACACTCCGCCCGAGGCTCCAATCGTTGGCACGGGACGGTCAATGAAGGCCAGGTGGGTGAGCGCGGCTCCGATCACGCAGATGAAAAAGAAGACAGCGAATCGGCGCGACCCCCACTTATTCTCAATCTGCATCCCAAACATCCATAAAATGAACAGATTGAAGAGGATATGCATCGGGCTGCCGTGCAGAAACGCATAGGACACCAGCTGCCACGGCCGGAATCCTACGTCCTCGGACATCGTCCCGAAAATCGTAAAGCCGGACTCAATGCCGAGGGGGTAGAGGGCCATCGAGTTTAACACAAACGCGAGATACGAGGCATCATCCACCGTAGCCTCGGCCACCATCTGTGCCACGTAGATGAGTCCACAGAGAATAAGTATGTTTTTGAGGACCGGCGGAAATACCGAAAAACTTGTCGGCGGTCGGTACGAGCGTTGTCGTCTCATCGGAGAACTCTCAGTATAATGGCTACGCGATAAGGTGGCACATCGACAGCGGACTGCCGTATCCGGAGAGGGAATGAACGCTGCTGGCGTGCGCGCAACATAATTAAAGTTAAAAACAACATACAGGTTCATCGGATGCGCCTTCTGACCGTTCCAGAAAGCACACATTCCTATCGTATTCTTTACGCATTAGGCGTCGGCCATCGGCTGTGATTCTTTTCTTTTCCGACCTCCACCTCGGTCGAGGCGACGACGCGACCCGACGGAAGCGTGAGGCTGAACTTGTGACATGCCTGCAGCGTCAGCGGAGCACCCACCCCGAGCCGATCGATCACCTGTATCTCGTGGGGGATGTATTTGACCAGTACATCGAGTATCGCCATCTCATCCCGAAAGGCTTCGCCCGCTTTCAGGGGCTTCTGGCTCGCTGGAGTGACTGCGACATTCCGATCACCTACCTGGTCGGAAACCATGACCCCTGGCACCGCGATTACTTCCAGCGCGAGCTGGGCATCCGCCTGGTCTTCGACGCGCTCCTCGAACCGGCCAGGGACGTCATTCTGTACCTGACCCACGGCGACGATGTGGCTGCGCGCGTGCAGTCGTACGGCGCGCTCCGCCCCCTGCTCCGCCACCCGGTGCCGGTATGGATGTACCGAACTCTGCTCCCGGCAGACGCCGGCCTTGCGCTGGCCCGGTGGGTCAACCAGCGCGCCCACGCCGACACCCCCGACCCTGAAGTGGTTGATGCCCTCCGTTCTCATGCCCAGCAAATTCTGCAAACAACGGCCGCCCACGTAGCCGTAATGGGACACAGCCACGTGCCCGAGCTGAGCGCGCAGGGCGATGGCTATTATTTGAACACGGGTAACTGGCATGAATCTCGCACTTTCGGTCGCCTGGACGACGACGGCCTCCACCTCCTACGCTGGAATGGTACCGAAGCTGCCTCGCTCAATGTGGCATCGTTCTCGTAGGTGGATCTACCGACCGGTGGCCTACGTTTATGTTCTGTCGTTTATGCTTTGTCTGGCTGGTTTGGTGACTTACAAACCGCTGACTTGATGCCAGCGAACGTTTCTCCAACTCCGCGCTACCCGCGCGCTTGGTGAGGATATCATTTCCTCTGCTGCTACTGATGGCAATTATCATACTTCTTGGTCGTTTGTCGTGTGGCACAATGCATGCAACTTCTTTGCGCGACCATGAAACCTGTGGTGGCGTCTCATGCGTTATGTATTGGGATGCAACCCGAGACGGGGTTCTGCCTGACGGTGACCTATGCAGCTTTTTCGTGTCCCTAGATGAACAGGGCGCGGCAACCTGACACTTTATGTCTGACTTTTCTTACTCTGACGACGAACTCAACGAGTACTTCAGCGACGCTGGAGCGCGTGCCTCTAATGCGTCCTCCGGAGCGAGCCGTGCGTCTAGCGACTCTCTCTGGGGACATGTGCGCTACTTTTTCTACGATCGCTTCGACGACCCGCGCAAGGGGCAGGCCTTCACGGTGCTTTCCACGCTTGTTGCCCTTGGTCTCATCACCGTGTTGACGCTCGGTCTGTGGACCTACACGCTGCTCGACGATATTCCGCCAACGCAGAGCCTCGAAAATCCCGACTTCCAGCTGGCCACGATAGCGTACACGGCGGACGGCGAACAGCTCGCCCGGTATGCCCGCCAGAACCGATCATGGGCCAACTACGAAGATATATCGCCTCATACAGTCGACGCGCTGGTTGCTACAGAGGACCACCGCTTCCACCAGCACTGGGGCATGGATCTCTTCCGCACGGTATCTGCCGTGGGACAGACGGCGCTCAGCCAGTTAGGTATACCGGGCTTTTCCGTACAGGGTGGATCGACGATCTCCCAGCAACTCGCGCGCAACCTGTACGACACGACTGTTGGGCGCGAAGTCTCAGTCACGCGCAAGCTTCGAGAGATGGTCACGGCCGTCGAGCTCGAGCGGCGCTACACCAAGAGGGAGATCATCGAGATGTACCTGAATACCGTCGAGTTTGGCAATAACGCCTTCGGTATCGAGGCCGCCGCTCATACGTTTTACGGAACGACGGCCGAGGAGCTCGACGAGCTGCAATCTGCCACCCTGATCGGCATGCTCAAAGGAATCTCGTACTACAACCCGGTGCGCAACCCGGAGCGCGCGCAGCAGCGACGTAACGTCGTGCTGAGGCAGATGGAGCGGCATGGCTTCATCACCGAGGAATTCCTCGCCGAGCACCGCGACACCCCCGTCGATGCCACCCACCACTCAGCCGAGCTCCAGGCGAGCCTGGCTCCCTACTTTGCGGAGTACGTGCGCAACTGGACGCGCGATTGGGCTGCGGAGAACGACTACGACGTGTACGGCGACGGGCTGCGCGTGTACACGACGCTTAACTCCGAGCTGCAAGACATGGCTCAAGCGGCCGTTGACTCCCAGATGACGGCGCTGCAGGCAGTCGTGGAGTACGAGTGGAGCCGCGATATCGTACCTGCCCCGCGCAGCAGCAACGCCAGTGACTACCTCGGCTTCGATGATTACGAGCCCTTCCGCTACCTCTGGGACGAGCGGCGCGACATTGTGTATGACCATATCCGCCAGACAGATCACTACCGCTCTCTGCAGGAGCAGGGCTACAGTGACGAAGAGGCGCTCCGCACGCTGCACAACGACCCTGAATTTGCGGACTCGCTGAAAGCCGCCGCCTTCCAGCTCGAAGCCGGTCTCGTTTCCATGGATCCGCGCAGCGGACACGTCAAGGCGTGGGTAGGCGGTCGCGACTTCGAGCGGGACAAGTATGACAAGGTGAGCATCGCCCAGCGCCAGCCGGGGTCCACCTTCAAGCCGTTCGTCTACACGACGGCCATCGACAACGGCTACTCGCCATACGAGACGATGGTCGACAGCTCGTTTATCTGGGAAGATCCTTACCAAGATACCACCTGGACCCCCACCAACTTTGGGGAGACCACTAACCAAGAGTACACGCTGAGCCAGGGTCTGGCCAACTCGGTAAACACCATCACAGCGCGCCTTGGCCTGCAGCTTGGGCCCGGTAACGTCGCCACCTACGCCAACCACCTGGGCATCGAGAGCTCCATGCGCGAAGTGCCCGCCCTCTCGCTGGGAGCCAGCGAAGTGACGCTTCTCGAAATGACGACGGCGTACAACACGCTCGCCAACGGCGGCCTGTACAGCGAGCCTACCGTTGTCACGCGCATCGAGGATCGCCACGGCAACGTGCTCTACGAAGCCAACCCGACACGTCGCGAAGCGCTCTCCGAAGAAACAGCCTACACCGTGGTCGACATGATGCGCGGCGTCATCGACTACGGTACGGGCGTTGGCATTCGCTCGCAGTGGAATCTGGACGACTACGATCTGGCCGGTAAGACGGGCACGACGCAGCGCTCTGCTGATGGATGGTTTGTTCTCCTGCACCCAGAGCTCGTTACCGGATCGTGGGTCGGATTCAACGATAGCCGCATCACGTTCCGATCCACGGCCTGGGGCCAGGGCTCGCGCACGGCCCTTCCCATCGTGGGTGACTACTTCAGCCGCGCCGTAGACAACCCGTCTTTCGAGATCGGAAACACCCAGTTCCCCATGGCTTCGGACTTTATGATGGATCCTTCGGACGAGGATGGTGGGTCTCCAGACGAGGATCGCATCGGCTGGTAGATTCTCCGGGGGCCGCTCTATGAATCCGAACGGGGCTGCTCTCTCCTCTCTTCCCGCTTAACTGTTGTCACCCAAAATCGGCGTTTCGAAATCCGTGAAGCTCCTCCACACCGCCGACATCCATCTCGGCACTAAAAACTACGGTCGGATGGATGCATCCTCCGGCCTCAACACGCGCCTGCTCGACGTCCAGCGCTCGTTCGATGCCATGGTTGAGCGCGCTCTCGACGAAGAGGTCGACGCGTTTCTCTTCTGTGGCGACGCCTACCACACGGCCGACCCTACGCCCACCCAGCAGCGCCTCTTTGCCGAATGTCTGCAACCGATCGCCGACGCAGACATTCCCATCGTTCTAATCATTGGGAATCATGACCATCCGGTCTCTTTTGGGAAGGCTTCGTCGCTCGATATCTTCCCTTTCCTGGATGGCGACGTCCACCTTTTCCGCAAGCCGGACCTCGCGACGATCGAGACGAAAAGCGGTCCGCTGCAGTTGTTGGCGCTCCCATGGCCTGTCCGCAGTCTGATTCTCACGAAGGAAGCGCACCGGTCGAAGACGCCCGACGAGATCCGGGACTTCATCGAGGAGAAGTATGTGGAGTACGTGCAGACGGCTACGGACACTATTCGGGAGGGGCGCGATGGATTCGACCCTGACGTGCCCACCGTCCTCGCCGGGCACCTGACCGTGCAGGGCGCCGAGCTGTCGGGCTCGGAGCGCACCAGCCTAATCGCCCAGGATCCGAAGTTCACCGTCAGCCAGGTGGCCGTCCCGCCGATCGACTACGTCGCGCTCGGCCACATTCACCGGCAGCAGGACCGAAATGCGGACGGCGACATTCCCGTCGTCTACCCCGGCAGCATTGAGCGGGTCTCGTTCAAAGAGCGAGACGAGCCCAAGGGCTTTGCCCTGGTCGACATCGATCCCGAGCAATCTCCTGCTGCCGATCGAACGTTTGTTGAGACGCCCGCTCGGCCGTTCGTCGCTCTCACCGTTGACGTCCGGGATACAGACGCGCCGACCGACCGTATCCTGCAGGCCATCGATGAGACGGATACGGAGGAGGCCGTCGTGCGCGTGCGATATCGCATCGGCGAGGCGCAGGTGTCGCTCGTAGACACCACGGCCATCCGCCAGGCACTTCAGGATGCGGCCTCCATTGCAGCGATCGAGCGCACCGTCGACCCGACGGAGCGGCGCCGACGCAGTGTGGTCACGCAGGAGTCTGATCTGGAGGACGCTGTTCGCCAGTACGTGGCGCAGCACGATGAACTCGCCGAACTGGAGGAGGAGCTGGTCGACGCTGCTCTCGATCTGGAGACAACCTATGAGACCACGCGCCGTACAAACGCATAACATACCACTCATCGGCCCCATTCCAGGGGTCGTCGCCCGCGAGGCTTCGCCCCTTTCACGACACGCCGAAGCCACGCTACACGATTTGCAATCCCGTTTCGCTCCACTCTCTCACAACCTATCACGTTTCGAACGTCCAGTATTAGACCCGTGAATATCGAAGAATACACCGTGGAAATCCCGCGGAAGGAAGACACGACCAAAAGCGAAGAGCCGATCACCGTATGGCCGCTTGTCGAGGCCGCCCTCGACACTGTGGACGCCGACCCGTCTACACGCGACGCGGCCCGCGCCGCCATGGAACTGAGTGACGGCTGCGTGACTCTGGTCAACTACCTCGAAAGCCAGGCCGAACACGTCCCGAAGATGGACTATCGGTTTAAGGTGCCGCTCATCGTCATGGCCACCGAGCTGGCCGAAGAGGACAATGGCGTCACGTCGGTTTACGACCCCGAAGAAGGCTACATCTTCTTCGAGACCGACGAGCACGACTTCCAGTTCGACATATACAAAAATTGGACTGTCGACTGGCCGGAGGTCGCCGACGAGGTTCGCAAAGGCTACCGATGGGAAGACGTCGAGAACGAAGTCTGGGCCCTCGACTGGCTGATGGCGTACCTCGACGTCCCCATGGACGACTACATGGTAGACGGCGACGAGGACGAGCTGTAATCTGCGGCTCGCGCGCCCGTCCCGATAGGATGGGCGTTCTACATACTGACAGTCGCGGCCATCGGCTCTTTGGTAGAGCTACGCTGGAGCATGTCCACTTGTCGGCGCGCCAGTGCCGTGCCGACCGTACGGGATCGGACTGCCTGTTTCAGGCTGGCCGTGCCAGGGGCAGATGTTACCGACCCGATGAGAGCTCGGTCGTACCGGCGCTAACAGGAACCGCGCTTTCGCTCACCTCCCGTTTCTCTTCTCACCGCTCGCCGGTCGAACCGAACCCGCTACTTCCCCGAATCGTCGCTTCGAGCGCTTCCTGCTCCCCCCAGTCGATTCGTGCGTGGCGGGCTACGACAAGCTGCGCGATGCGGGTGCCTCGCTCAATGACAAACGGGGCATCGCCGTGGTTAATGAGCAGAACCTTCACCTCCCCCCGATAATCGGCATCGATGGTGCCGGGACTGTTGAGCACCGTCACACCGTGCCGATATGCGAGGCCGCTACGCGGGCGAACCTGCCCTTCGTAACCGTCGGGCAGGGCAATCTTGAGTCCCGTGGGAACGAGCACGCGAGCCCCAACCTCAAGGGTTAGCGGATCATCCGCTGGCACGGCGGCGCGCAGGTCTACGCCCGCGCTGAGATCGGTCTCGTGTGCCGGAAGATCAATGCCCTCGGCATGGGCGAGACGGGTGACGGGAATGGTGATGGCATCTGGCATGAGACGGTGAGTTGTTCGTGGTTAGTGGCTGTTTGGGATAGGCGGTTGGTCCGTACCGGGTTGCATCTGACTCAAAACCCGAGCATCACCATGGCCACCATGCAGATGGCCGCGAAGGCGATCAGCTTGAGCACGAGCGGCATGCAGAACCGGAACCATCGGTCGTAGGGCACGCCTGCGATGCCCAGGATTCCCATCAGCACGGCGTTGGTCGGTACGATCATATTGGCGAACCCGTCGCCGAAGAGAAATGCCTGGACGGCGATCTGGCGCGAGACGCCCAACAGGTCGCTGAGCGGAGCCAGCAGCGGCATCGTCACAAAGGCCTGTCCGCTTCCTGAGGGGACGAACAGATTCAGAATCGACTGCATGATCATCATGCCGACGCCCGCCACCTCGGCGCCTACGGCGTCGAGCGGCACCGACAGGGCGTGCACGATGGTGTGGAGGATCTCGCCGTCCTCCATGATAAGCGCGATGCCGCGCGCCACGCCAACGAGAAGCGCCGTCTCCGTGAGCTGCTTGGCCCCGTCGACAAACTCCCGGGCCATCTGGCTGGGACCGAGGCGCCCGATCGCTGCCGTCACCACGCCGAGGATTAGAAACGCCGCTCCTAGCTCCGTCAGGTACCAGCCGCGGGTAGCGATGCCCCAGACGGCAATTCCGAGCGCTAGGATGAAGGAGACAAGGATGGCTACGTGCCCGTAGGTGAGATCGGGATAGGTGGTGGTCTCGGCCTCTTCTTCCACTGGCATGTCCAGGTCGGCCACCAGGCTCCGCGAGGGGTCCAGCCGGACGGTCTCCGCGTACGAGTACACGTGGTGCGCCCCGATGAGCACGAAGGGGAGCAGAATACCCATCCGCACGGGCCACCCGGAGTAGGTTTCCAGATCGGCTACGCCCTGCGCCACCACAACGGTGTACTGGTTGAACGCCGCCGCGCCGTACCCAATGCCGTAACCTGCTACGATGATGCCCACCGCCGTCATCGTGTCCATATCCATTGTGCGGCAGAGCGCCGCCAAGATGAGCACGAACGGGATATATTCGGCCGATGCCCCCATGATGCTGGACGTGAGGGCAAACACGAATATAGTGATGAAGATGAGCGTCCCCGGTCGTCCGCTCAACGCGTTGAGCATGCGGCCGAGCAGCGCGTCGATCGTGCCGGTCTTTCGGATGACGGCTAAAACCCCACCGACGATAAACAGGAAGAAGATGATCGCCTGGGCGTCGGCAAACGCGCGGGGGATCGCCGTGAATATGGCCAGCGGATTCAACAGCTCTCCGTCTTCGACGACCTCAAACGTGCCGGGCACGACCACTTCCTGCCCGTCGACTACGTCCGTCTCGAACGTGCCCTGCGGCACCACCCAGGTGAGCGCCAGCGCGGCTATCATCAGGAAAAACAGCAGCGCCAGCGTATGGGGCATTCTGAACTTCATAGACTGCTCGCTACCGGTGGCATATCGTCAAAACGAAGCGAAGGAGCCGCGCCTCGTGCGACGCGGTCCGCGATGAATGTACAAGTTAGCTCGGTGAACTGAAAATGCGAATCGCCCCCTCGGTGCAACACCCGCGTGAGGCTTTGACCGGCGATTCACGTGCGGAACTCGATATTGCGGGGTGCGTGTCGTCAATTGTTATGTTGCTGGTATCCATTGTCCTACCATCAGAGGATGTCATCCGGGACAGTTTTGGATAGATGTCCAGCAGACTTCGACGTTTCACCCGCCTCATCTGAATCCGCTCCGACCATGTCCGACCAACCTCGCGCCGACCTCATTAGCGCCGACACCCATGGCCCCCGCACGCACACCTGCGGCGACCTGCGCAGAGACGACAACGGCGACGATGTCGTGCTCAAAGGATGGGTCGACACCCGGCGCGACCACGGCGGGCTCGTTTTTATCGACCTGCGCGATCGCCACGGGCTGACCCAGGTCGTCTTCTCGCCTCAGGATAACGAAGATGCCTACGAAGCGGCCGGTCGGCTGCGCAGCGAGGACGTCATCTCGATCCGCGGCACGGTGCGCCCGCGCGACGACGAGGCCGTCAATTCCAACCTGCCTACCGGTGCCATCGAGGTGCGCGGCACGGAGCTCGCCGTGCTCAACACGTCGGAGCCGACGCCCTTCGTCGTCTCTGCCCACGAGGAGCGCCGGCAGGACGTCGGTGAGGAGCTCCGCATGAAGTATCGCTACCTCGACCTGCGCCGCCCCGATCTGCAGGACAACCTCGTCACGCGCCACGACCTCTACCAGAGCACGCGCGGTTTCTTCGACGAGCATGATTTTGTAGAGGTCGAAACGCCGGTCCTCATGAAGTCGACGCCCGAGGGCGCGCGCGACTTCCTCGTGCCGAGCCGGCTGCACCCCGGACAGTTCTACGCCCTCCCGCAGTCGCCCCAGACCTACAAGCAGATCCTGATGGTCTCCGGCCTGGATCGCTACTTCCAGATCGTGAAGTGCTTCCGTGACGAAGATCTGCGCGCCGACCGGCAGCCGGAATTCACGCAGATCGACGTGGAGATGGCCTTTGCCACCGAGGAGCAGGTCTATGAGCTCATGGAAGGGCTCATGGAGCGCCTCTGGAAGGACCTCCAGGATGTCGAGCTAGAGACGCCCTTCCCGCGCATGTCATACGACGAGGCGATCCGCACGTACGGCACGGATAAGCCCGACACCCGCTTCGGCCTGAAGCTGCACGACGTGTCCGAGTGCTTCGAAGACTCCGGCTTCCGCGTCTTCGATGGCATCCTGGAGCGGGGCGGCAAGATCGTCGCCATCAACGTGCCGGGCGAGGGCGACCGCGGGCGCGGCGCCATGGATCGCCTCGACGAGCACGTGCGCAAGGAGATCGGCGCGGGTGGCCTTGTGTACTTCCAGCTGCCGTCCGACGGCTCCGAAATCCACTCGTCGGTCAAAAAGAGCATCCTGCCGCCGGAGCACATCAACGCAGCCATCGACGCCGTGGGCGCCGAGACAGGCGATCTCGTGCTCGTCCTCGCCGGCTCAGCGCCCGACGTCTACGAGCAGGCAGGGGACCTTAGGCTCCACATGGCCGACGACCTCGACCTCGTGTCGGACGACGCGCCGGACCACTTCCTGTGGGTGACGGACTTTCCGCTGCTGGAATGGGACGAAGAGGCGCAGCGCCACGTCCCCATGCACCACCCGTTCACGTCGCCCCATCCGGACGACCTCGACAAGCTGGAGAGTGACCCCGGCGACGTGCGCTCCCGCGCCTATGACCTCGTGCTCAACGGGCATGAGATCGGCGGCGGCTCCATCCGTATCCACAACCGCGAGATTCAGCAGCGCGCTTTCCGAGCGCTGGGCATCGATGCGGAAGAAGCCAAGCAGCGCTTCGGCTTCCTGCTCGACGCCTTCCGCTACGGCGCACCGCCCCACGGCGGCATCGCGCTAGGGCTCGACCGGCTCGTGATGCTCATCGCCGGCGCCGACTCGCTGCGCGAGGTCATCGCCTTCCCCAAGACGCAGAGCGCCAAAGAGCCAATGGTCGACTCGCCCGACACGGTCGATGCCGAGCAGCTCGACGCGCTGCATATCGACACGGTCGTGCCCGAAGACGGCCAGCCGGAGGACGCCTCGGTGGCCGAGACGTCATAACAGACCCATCTCTTTGCTTCATGAGCGATAAGACGTCTCTTGCATCCCAGGTAAAGCGTGCGATTCGCGACGTAGACCCATCGGCAGATGTGGTGCTTTATGGTTCACGGGCTCGTGAGGAGGCGCACCCCACCTCGGATTGGGACTTTCTCATCCTCCTTGATACGTCGCCCTCTCAAGCACTCGAAAACCGCCTTCGCCAGCGCCTTCACGAGATCGAACTCGAAACCGGGGAAGTTATCAATCCTATCGTTCGCGAACGAGCAAGCTGGCGGGATGAGGACGCTCCGGAAACGCCTTTTCGCGTGGCAATTCGACGTGAAGGAGTTGAGTTATGAGCCACGAACCTGACTGGCAAGCCACAGCTGACCACCGGCTTCAAAGGGCTCGAGAAGCACTCGATGAAGCACGTCTTTTGGCCGGTGAAAACCATTACAATGCCTCCGTGAATCGTTTGTACTACGCGTGCTTTTACGCGGTCTCAGCTCTTCTTGCAACGCCGGAAACTTTCGGCGCAGCCTCACTCCGGTACGCGCACGCTGTTCGGCAGGCATTTCGTACGCACCGGAGATATTTCCAAAGAGATGGGCGCTTTCTATAGCACGCTTTTCAATAAGCGGATGGAGAGCGACTACGATGATTTCGTTACATTCGAAGCTGATCAGGTTGAGCAATGGATCGAACGTGCAGAACGATTTGTCGATACTGTTGCTGGAGTAATCCAATCTGACCGGTAAACCACAGGTTCCAGTGCACAGAGACGCTTTCGATTCGTCCTCACTTTTTAGTCTATGCCTGCTACCGACACTCACCCGCTACACGAATCGCGCACCTATGCTTTTGTCCTGGCCGCCACGATCGGGACCGTTTTGCTTTCAGCGTGGGGCGGCCTCTCGCTCGGCTCCGTGGCGTTTGTCGTGCTGATGATCTTCGTGGCCGTCACGGGCATCCCGCATGGCGCCATCGATCATCTCGTGGCCTCGGAGGTGTACGGGCTGGACCAGAGCTGGCGCGACCAGGCGAAGTTTTACGGCGGCTACCTGGCTGTGATGGCCGCCTATGCGCTGCTCTGGATGGTAGCGCCGGTGACGAGCTTCACGCTTTTCCTGCTCATGACGGTATACCACTTTGGGCAGGCCGATCTGGCCTATCTAGAATTGCCCTCTGTGCAGGCATACGCCGCGTACGCCTCACGCGGCGCGCTTCTCATCGGATTGCCCATTGCGGCATTTCCGGAGATCGTATCGCCCATCTTTGTCGCGATCGCAGGCGTCGACCTGATGGCGTGGCCGTGGCTGATGGCCAATCAGGGCGCGCTCGTGGCCGGTCTCGTCGCGCAGCACGCGCTGTTGCTCGTGGGTCTGACGGCTGCCTCTACCCCATCAGGGCGCGACCTCGGTCGTGAGCTGCTGAACACGACTGTGCTGGCCTCACTGCTCGGGTCTGTGCACCCGCTCGTCGCCTTTGCCGTGTACTTCGGCCTCTGGCACTCGCTCGGTCATATCCTGGAGATGCTCCGCTTCTTTCGACGACAGGGGACCGCAGAGCCGACGACCATTTCCGGCTTTTATCGCAAGGCAACGCTCTTTACGATTATCTCCTTTCTTGGCCTGGCCGGCCTGTACGTCGCGTATCAGGCCTTCGGCGCTGAAGAGCAGATGATTGCTTTGCTCTTTATCTTAATTAGCGTGCTCACGCTTCCGCATATGATCATCGTGGAAGCTATGTATCAACAAAAAAAGGCCCATCCGGCGTAACCGGATGAGCCTGCGTCCGGGGGTGGACGTGCAGTACTGCGTTACTCTACTACGTTATTCTTCCGGCGGAAGCAGCACGGCATCGATCACGTGAATGACGCCGTTTGAAGCTTCAATGTCGGTCTGAACAACGGTAGCGTCATTGCGACCGCGCAGTGTCACGGTCTCACCATCAACAGCGATACCGACGGCCGATCCCTGCACCGTCTCGACTTCGTCAAGCTGCACAACATCTTCAGCGCGAGCAGCCGTTCCTCCAACAACATGATAGGTCAGGATGTCTGCTAGCTCGCCCTGGTTTTCAGGAGCGAGAAGCCGTTCGACTTCGCCATCCGGCAGCGCCGCGAATGCCTCGTCTGTGGGCGCAAACACGGTGAAAGGACCTTCACCCTGCAGCGTACCAGCGAGTCCTGCCGAGTCGACCGCTGTTACCAAAGTGTTGAAGTCCTCTGCCTCAATCGCCGTTTCGACGATATTAGCCTCCTGGCCCCAGGCGGTCGTTCCCACCATCAGAAGAAGAGCGAATGATAAGAGGGCAATGCGATGCAAAAGGGTCTGAATCATGGTCAGGTTGTGTATGGGTGTAAGAAGATTATGATATACCGTACCTATTAACGCCCGACTGCTCCTGACTTTTCACCGAAACGGTGCCCTTTACAGCACGGTCACAATCGAGCTGGCTATGTTACAGTTCGGTCACAGTCCATGCTCCGAAGCGTATCGGTCCATCAGCTGCCCACTCAGCTGCAGAAGAATTGTCTCGGCGCGCTTGGCCTCGAATTCGGCTGCGAGGACGCGGCTCTCAGCCCGGATGAACTGCTCCTGGACGTCGCGCAGCTCGACTGACGTGATGGTTCCCAACCGAAACTGCTCAAGCGCAAGATCGACGTTGGCCTCGGCGTCCTCAAGATTTTCCCGCTCGATCTCGACAATATCGAGCCGGCTCTCAAATTCCTCGTAGGCGCTCGTAATCTCCGTCGCGATACGCGTTTCAACCTCCTGAATGAACAGGTCGGCATTGCGACTCCGAACCGTCGCGTTTTGGATGCGGCGCCGGCGTTCGAACCCGTCAAATACATCGAGGCTTATCGAGAGGCCGTACTGGAACTCGAAAGTTTCGCTCGCCCGCAGGAATCCGCTCTCAGCGGTCAGATCGTTAAAATTGCCTCCGATCGTAGCCTCAACGGTGGGAAAGCGCTCGGCCTGGATAGAACTCCGTTCCAGTTCAGCGGATCGTTGCGCCTGCCGGGCTTCGCGGAGGGCTGGGTTCTGCCGCTCGGCCGTACGCATGAGTTGATCCGGCTGGAGCTGACGATCAAACGAGATTGCGTCCCGCACATCGTATTCAGTTTGCGCCTCTCGAAGGGCCAGCAGTCGGTTCAGCTCGGCTTTCGTGTTGCCCAAGGCGATCTCCTGCTGGCGCAGGTCGGACCGGTCTGAGTTCAGATCGAGCCGCGCCTGGCGCACTTCCAGGTCAGAGGCTGTGCCCTCCTGGCGTCGCATCTCGGCAATCCGCAGGCGCTCCTGGGAGATGTCAACCGACTCTTGCAACACTTCAAGCTGCTGCTGCTCGCGCGCGACCTGGAAGTAGGTGATGATCACATCGGCCAGGATGTCCTCGACCGTGTCGCGGGTCTGCGCCTGCTGGCGCTCCTCTTCGGCGCCGAGTCGCCGAAGCTCGGAGACGCGCCCCAGTCCGTCAAAAAGGGTCAACTGAAGCTCGACGCCAGCGTCATAGATATTGGTCTGGGCGCCCGAAATATCCTCTTCGCTTCCATCCAGAAACTGATTGGTCGCCGAACTGATCGTCGTATTTCTACTTCCTCCAATCGAGAGGGTGGGCAGGAACCCTGCATTCCCGATCGACCGGTTGCGCGACGCTATTTCGAGCTCGTTCTGGGCGATGCGCGCCTCGAAGTTCTGCGTGAGCGACTGGTCAATCGCTGCGTCCAACGACAGCGTGTCGCCCTGTATCCCTTGAGCAGCGGCGCTCTGCCAAACGCTCCCGATACCCAATAGGGGGATGAGCAGGGCCAGCGAGAAAGCACGCACGACAGATCGATTAAGCATACATGGAAGGGTGTGGTCGATAAAAACGTTGCTTCGATGAGGCGCTCCCGGCATTGACTCAATTGACTGCCTCCCGCGAGAAGTCCAGGGCCTCCACGCCCCCTATCCGCTGGAGCCTTTTATCCCCGGATCAGGATCTTCCGAATCGGCCGCCTCGGCGTCAGCCACTTCGGGATCTGGAGTTTCGGGCAGGGCCTCTTCGGCAGGCGCCCCGTTGCCGGCAGCGCCGTTGCCAGCACCGGTGATGACACGCGCGTCAGCGGCCATCTTATCGCCTGCCTCGCTGCTCGTGAGATACGTATACATCGCCGGGATGACGTAGAGCGAGAGGAACGTTCCGATCACCAGACCGCCGATCACGGCAAGACCCATCGGAATACGGCTTTCAGAGCCCGCTCCGAAGGCCAAGGCGATGGGCAAGACGCCGAGAATCGTCGAGCAGGCCGTCATCAGAATCGGCCGGAATCGCACGGCAGCAGCGTCCTCAATGGCCTCGCGAATGGACAGCCCCGCCGCTTTGCGCTGATTGGCAAACTCGACTACGAGGATGCCATTCTTCGCGATGAGTCCGATCAGCATCACCGCCCCAATCTGGCTGAAGATATTGATCGTCTGTCCGAAGTACCAGAGGAAGAGAAGCGCTCCGGTGATGGCGAGGGGCACGGTGATGAGAATCGTGACGGGATCGCGGAAGCTCTCGAACTGCGCAGCCAACACCAGATAGACGAGCACAAGCGCCAGCGCAAAGACCCACAGAATCTGGTTGGCCGTCTCCTGGAAGTCGCGCGACGGACCGGTCAGTGAGGTCGTGAACGACTCATCGAGCGCCTCGTCCGCGATGCCATCCATGACGGAGATGCCATCCTCGATGGTATATCCCGGAGCGAGCTGCGCCGAGACCGTAGCTGACCGCTGGCGGTCGAAGCGGAAGAGCTGCGGAGGAGCCGACTGCTCCCGCACGTCGATGACGTTATCGAGCAGCACGGGCTCGCCGTTGGATGCCCGCACGTAGAGCGACTGCAGATCCATCCGCTCGTTGCGGAACTCGCGGTCGACCTGCGCGATGATGTCGCGCTGCCGCCCGTCGTACTCGAAGAAGCCAAGCCGCTGCTCACTCAGCGCAAGCTGCAGCGTCTGGGCCACATCGAGCGGTGCCACGCCGATGTTGTCGGCCCGCTCGCGGTCTATATCTACAGCCAGTTCGGGATTGTCAAACTCGAGATCCGCATTGACGAAGGCGAAGGCCTCGTGCTGCCGTGCCTCCTGCAAGAACTGGGGCAGCGCTTCTTCGAACTGCTCTATGGTAGGGGCTTGCAACACGTATTGGACAGGCAGCCCGCCCCCGCGTCCGACGGAGATAGTCTGCTCCTGCTGCACGTTCGTCTGCGCCCCGCCCAGCTCGCCGTACGCCTGCGTGAGCGCATCGGCGATCTCGGCCTGCGAGCGGTCGCGCTCGCTCGGGTCGGTCAGGCGAACGCGCATGAAGCCTGAGTTCACAGAACTGGCCGCCCCGAAGCCCGGCGAGGTGACGGAAATGATAGCATCCGATTCGGGGGCGACCTCTTCCGTGGTTTCGATGAGGTCGTCCATGTAGTTGTCCATGTACTCGAACGTTGCCCCCTCGCGGGCCTGGGAGAAGACCGTCAGCGTGCTGCGATCCTCCAGCGGCGCGAGCTCCTCCGGCAAGGTTGTGAAGAGCACGCCGATGAGGACGGCGCAACCGGCAATCACACCGAACGCCAGGTAGCGGCGATCCAGGAAAGTCTGCAGCGAGTGGCGATAGCTCTCGGTGAGCCACTCAAAAAACGGCTCTGTCTTCCGGTAGAACCAGGACTGCTCTTTGCTTCCCTTCAGGACGCGCGTGCTGAGCATGGGCGTAAGTGTGAGCGCCACAAATGAAGAGATGGCGACGGCTCCCGCCAGAACCAGCCCGAACTCCTGGAAAAGCTGCCCGGTGAGACCACCCATGAACACGATGGGTGCGAAGATGACGACAAGGGACGTAGACGTGGCAATGACGGCCGTAAAGATCTCGCGCGTCCCTGTGATGCCCGCCTCAACAGGCTCCAGGCCCTGCTCGAGTTTCGCATAGATATTCTCCAGCACCACAATGGCGTCGTCCACGACGAGCCCGATGGCCAACACAATGGCCAGAAGCGTCAGGACATTGATGGAGAACCCGGCCAGGTACATCACGAAGAATGCACCGATCAGCGCGACCGGTATCACGACGAACGGAATGAGCGTGGTGCGCCAGTTGCGCAGGAAGCCGAAGATGACAAGGAGCACCAGGGCCATCGCGATAAAGATGGTCTGCTGCACCTCGGCGATGCTGTCGCGAATCTGGTCCGTGGTGTCGAAGCCGATCCCCGTCTCAATGTCGGCCGGCAGGTCGGACTCGATCGTGTCCATCCGGTCATAAAACTCGTCGACAATTGAGATATAGTTGGCCCCGGGAAGCGGGCGGAGCACAACGCCCACCATGGGGGTGCCGTCACGCTTCAGGACCGTGCGCTGGTTTCGCGCGTCGACCTCGGCGCGGCCGACATCTTTGAGGCGCACGATGTCGCCGTCCGGCGACTGCTTGATGATGAGGTTGTTGAACTCCTCCTCGCTCTGCAGGCGGCCCTCGGTGCGCACCGTCAGCTCGATGTCCTGTCCCTCGATGGTCCCGGTTGGGAGTTCGACATTTCCGCGATCGACCGCATCGCTGATATCCGTGGGCGTCAGGTCATATGCCGCGAGCTGATGCGGGTCGAGCCAGAGGCGCATCGCGTACTCGCGCGAGCCCCAGATGTCCACGTTGCTGACGCCCGGAATCGTCTGGACGCGCTCCTTAACCTGGTTATCGGCGATCTCCGTGAGCTCGAGCAGACTGCGCTGGTCGCTGCTGAGATTGTAGAAGAGAATGGGCTGGTCGTCGGCGTCGGCCTTCGACACCTGCGGCGGATCGGCATCGGGTGGAAGCTGCCCCTGCGCGGCCGACACCTGGTCGCGCACGTCATTGGCCGCGCGCTCTAGGTCGGCTTCCAGCTCGAACTCCACGGTCACGGTCGATCGCCCCTCCCGGCTGACCGACTCCAGCGTGCGAATGCCGTCGACCGTGTTGACGGCGTCTTCCATCGGCTCGGTGATCTGGGAGTCGATGACATCTGCGTTCGCGCCCGTGTAAGAGGTGCTCACCGTGACCACGGGCGGATCGACAGAGGGGTACTCGCGCACGCCGAGGAAGTAGAAAGCAACAGCCCCGAAAATCACGATGAGCGTTGCCATCACCGTGGCGAGAACGGGGCGCCGAATGCTAAGCGAATAGAGCGACATAAGACTTCTGGAGTAAGCGCGCCGCGACCAGCGCGACTAATTATTCGAGCGATTCAACCTGAACGGGCATGTTGGGACGTAGCTCCTGCAACCGCGACGTGATCACCGTATCGCCCGGCGCGAGCCCCTCCGTCACCTGGACGTGCGTGTCAGTGCGCACGCCGATTTCCACGTCTCGCATCTGTGCCTCGCCGTTGCGGGCAATGTATACGCGCTGCCCGCCGAGCTCAGGCAGTACGGCCAGCGACGGCACCATGAGCGCGTCGTCGATCTGATCGAAGAATATCGTCACGTCGGCAAAAGCGCCCGGGCGAAGCATGCCATCGGGGTTGTCGGCTCGAGCCCGGAGCCGCATGGTGCGCGTCTCGCGATCGATGCGGGGCTCCAGAGCGTACACTTCGCCGCTATGGCTGGCGTCGGACCCGCGAACGCTGAAGCTGATCTCGTCGCCCGGTTGCATCCGGTTCGAGTGCCGCTCGGGAACGGAGAAGTCGATCTTTATCGGGTCAATGCTCTGGAGCGTAGCGATATGGGATTCAGGAGAGATGTAACTTCCCTTACTTACGTCACGCAACCCGATGAAGCCTGTGAACGGCGCGCGCACCCGGGTCTGCTCGATGCGCGACTCCATAAGCTCCACCTCGGCCTGGAGAACGTTCACCTCATTGCGCGTCCGGTCGTATTCTTCCTGGCTCACCCCGCCTTCGTCCAGCAGCTGACGCTGGCGCTCCTCCTGCATCTCGGCCAGTTCAAGCTGGAACTCCAGTCGTCTGCGCTCGGCCTGTAGGTCAGAGTCGTTGACCTGAAGAAGTAAGTCCCCCTCCTCGACCTGCGTGCCCTCCTCGAAATGGATGTCCGTTACGCGACCGGCGGTCTCGCTCGTGAGCTCTACCGACTCCTCCGATCGCAGCGACCCCGTCGTGCGAAGGCGGTCGGCAATCGTAGACGGTTCAATGACATGCGCCTCCACGTTGGCTGCCTCCGGCCCGTCTGCCTCATCCGCCTCGTCAGCATCGTCCGACAAGTCAATTCTCGGAAGCGCAAGTCCGACGAGTACGAGCGCGACAAGGCCAAATCCGAGCGCGCGCTTCAGCCAGGGGGAACGGCCCGACGCCTCGTTCGGTGACTCGCCCTCTGAATGCTCTTCTGATTCTGAGGATGACGACATGTGCTAATCTGATTGTGGCTGATGAGTACGCAAGATCACGCGGAAGCGAGCGCTACCGTCGCGGCCTGCAGAACTTTGAACGCTCGAAGCGATCAGCAGTGGCAAACTGCCTTTCTGCTACACGCTGTGCCCAACCATCTATTCGGATTGGGTAGATGTAGCACGCATACAGTGGCATCTCAATCTAGGTCACGAGACGGGAGATCCGAGGCATCTTACGAGATGCACATCACTGTAGCAGATTGCATGCCCGGCAAACGTAAGACCAAAAGATGCAACGAATGGCAGTTATGCGACGCTTACTCTACATTTTCTTTTACGTTTACTTTATCTGGTAGTGTTACAGCCTTACAGCCGAAAAAGTTTGCAGGCGCTCCCCCCCCTGTGCCCACTCTTCTGACGACCAAATGGCGTAGTTGCGACTTTCTACTGGCTTTCTGTACTTTGCGGATGTTCATAATGCAACGAAGCGGCCAAGCTAACATCTTATGGCAGACACCGACGCAGAGCTCTCCCGCGCCCAATGGGGGACGCGGTTTGGCTTTCTGATGGCGATGCTCGGCGCCATGATCGGGGCCGGCAACATCTGGCGCTTCCCGTACGTGGCCGGCCAGGAGGGCGGCGGCGCCTTCATTCTTGCCTTTCTGGTCCTGCTATTTCTTCTGGCCATTCCGGGGCTGATCGCGGAGGTGGCCCTTGGCCGCTACGCCGGACAGGGCGTAATCGGCGCCTTCCGCAAGATGAGCCGGAAGCCCGGCTGGCTCGGCCTCGGCGTGGTGGTGCTGCTCGTCAACGTCGCGCTCATGTCCTACTACGCCCCGGTGGTCGGGTGGACGCTCTACTACGCGGGCCACTCGCTGACGCTGACGTTCACCTCGGCGGGCTTTGAGCCGCAGGCCTTCTGGGAGGGCTTTCTGGCAAGCCCCGCCTGGACCATCGGCATGCACACGGTCGTGATGGCCCTGATCGCGGCGGTCCTCTACCTGGGGATTCGCCGCGGGATCGAGCGGCTCGTGATCTACGCGGTGCCGGGGCTGATCCTGGCTCTGGCGGCGATTGCCATCCGCGGCCTCACCCTGCCGGGCGCCGGCGAGGGCCTGGCCTTTGTCTTTGGCGTCGAGTGGAGCGCGCTTCTGCGCGGGGAGACCTGGATTGCCGCCCTCGGGCAGGCGCTCTTCTCGACGGGCCTCGGCTGGGGGATTGCGCTGACCATCGGTAGCTACCTGCCCAAGTACGACGACATTCCGATCGGCGGCGGCGTCTTTACCGCTCTCGGGGAGTCGAGCATCGGCATCCTGGCAGCCTTTGCCATCTTCCCGATCGTCTTTGCCTTTGGGATCGACCCGGCCGCGGGGGCGGGGCTTACGTTCGCGTCGCTCCCGCAGGTCTTCCCCGAGATGGCCGGCGGGGCCCTGTGGGCGATGCTCTTCTTCGTGGGCTTCTTTCTGGCGGCGTTCACCTCGGGCGTGCTGATCACCGAGGTGAGCGTCACGACCGTAAGCGAGGAGACGCGCCTTACCCGCGGGCAGACCATTGCGCTTGTCTGCGGGGCGATCTGGCTTCTGGGGCTGGCGAGCGCCTACTCGGCCGACCTGCTGGACTTTCTCGACTTTGTCTTCGGCAACTTCGGGCTGCCCCTGGCGACGATCTCGATTATCGGGGCCATCGGCTGGGCGCTCGGGCCGGAGAAGCTGCGCGTGCTGGAGGTCAACCGGGCGTCAGGCCTCCACGTAGGTCGGTGGTGGAATCCGGTCGTCCGCTACGTGATTCCGGGCGTGATGGTCTTCATCGTGGGCTACTTCGCGTGGGACGACTTCGGGACGGCCGAGATGATCGGCGGCGTGGTGGTCCTCGGGACGTTCCCGATCGTCGGCTACCTCGTGGCGCGCGCCCTCGGAAGCCGCCGGCCAGCGCCGACGGGCGCGACGTCGGTCGAGCCGACCGCCGAGGACGCGGCCGCCCCGGACGCCACGACCAGTGACTCGGCGAGCGATCGCGAATAATACGGATAAACACAGCGACAAGCGCGATGGATCTTGCGGCTGACGTGTGGGCCATGATGATCTTCAGCATTCTCGCCTTCTGGGGCGTGGCCGGGTGGGCCCTGTGGCGCACCCTCCGCCAGGAGGAGGAGAAGCTCGAGATGCTCCAGGTGGAGGGCGACCTCGAGAGCCACTCGCCGGAGGCGCTGCGCGAGCTGCGCCGGTGGATCGAGCAAAATCCCGGCGACCCCGACGTCGACGACGCCCGCGCGATGTACAACCGGTGCGTCGAGACGCTCCAGCAGACCGACCGCCACGTCTACGACTGGCCCCGCGCCGATATTGACCGGCTCGAACCGCTCTGAGGGCCCGTCTCCTGTCGCCTCCACGCGGCCTTTCAACAAACAGCCGATAGACATCGTCGCCGCAGTGTGTTATAATAAGATTACAGGATTGCTACATAAGAAGCTGTTTGGCGAACTACCTGAGGCCTTCGACCTCCCATCCATCCACCAGGCAGCTTCTAAGCCTCCAGCGTACGCGTTATCCCCAACTGCCCCCCTACCTCCGTGAACTCCATTTTCCGTTCTCTGAGTCTTGCTTT
>OBKM01000117.1_pt1 | contig 37272 bp, 28 predicted proteins | sample 1519691 | NCBI WGS metagenome assembly OBKM01 (sample SAMEA37050418, study PRJEB22526) | metagenome | biome: saline pan; feature: lake; material: water | place: Egypt | collected 2015 | depth 0.5 m
GCTGGAGTACCCATCCCCACTATGCGACAATCACGTAATACGCTTGAGATGGGCGCTTTTTCTCTACATACTCGCCCTGTGCGACTCTACTGACGGAGGTCTCCGTAAGAATTGCTGTTACCAGACGCCCACCCAGACTTCGGGCACGCCTTCGGTGTCGGCCTCGATGCGGATCTGGCCGCGCGAGTACGCCTCTGCGTCAAGGCGCCTCCCCTCCTCGTCATTGAACGTCCACGCAGAAATGCGCACGGTTTCCTCGGCCTCGATAGCACGCACGCGGTGGTGGTACCAGCGATCGGCTCCGACCGGAAGCAGGCCTATGGTGACGTCCTCCCAGTCCGATGAGCCCTCGTTACGCACCAGAAAACGCTCGTCGTCGTATTCCACGCTTGCTGGCAGCTCCATGCCCATCATTGACGGAGGCGGAGCGTCTCGTTGCGAGGTGAGCATGATCGACCCCACGACGAGCGCAATCAGTCCCATCCAGATGAGCAACCAGTGCGTTCTCGACATCGCGTGGCCGGCGTCTTTCGGTAAACAGAAGAGCCTCTGCGCCCCCCGGTGCAACCAAAAAAGCCCCTGCCATCGCTGGTGCGACGTGCAGGGGCGGATCTGAACGGAGCGCGGAATTCAAGCGGCCTGCCCGGGAGGATTCGAACCTCCGGCCTTCGGCTCCGCAAGCCGATGCTCTGTCCAGCTGAGCTACGGGCAGAAAGAACTAAATACAACTATCGTATACAGGTACGTATCGTGCCAGTCACAGTTGCCTGAACGCGCGTGAATGCCCCGTTAAAGGCAGAGCTGCTCGCCAGCTAGAGGCTACTCGCCCGTTAACTGTCTACCTGAAGCTCCTGTCCCGGGTAAATCCGGCTCCCGGCCAGGTCGTTCCACTCTCGTAGCTGGTGCACGGTCACGTCATGCTGCTGTGCAATGCTACCCAGCGTGTCTCCGTGCTGAACGCGGTAGGTGCGCGCGGCCTCGGCATCTTCACTCGTAACCTGAATATCCTGGCCGGGGTAGATGCGGTTGGACGACAGTCCATTCCAGCGTCGCAGGTCCGCCGTGCTCGCGTCGTAGCGAGCCGCGATTTCTGAGAGCGTGTCCCCCGGCTGTACGCGATACGTCGAGGGCGCGGTCTCTTCGGCCGTCTCTTCCGACGTCTGCGTCTCCGACGACGGGTTCGCGGCCGTACCCTCCGACTCCTCTTCTACGAGCGACGCGGTTCCGGGACTATCATACCGTGCCTGCTGCACCGGCGGCCCCTCCTCTCCCGCATCAGCTTGCAGCTGGTCCGCACCTCCTACAGGATCCAGGGTCTGCATGGGATAGGGAGCTACGTATTGCACGCGCATCGGACGCTCATCTGCCCCCTGCTCGGCCAGCGCGCTGTTGTAGTCGTCTACGGGAACAGCCAGCTGTTGGCCCGGGCGAATCGAAGTACTTCCAAGCCCATTCTGCTGCATGATGGTGCGAGTTGTGGTGCCGTACCGGGCTGCAATCTCGGAGAGCGTATCGCCCCGGCGCACAGTGTAGGTGGTCGCAGGACGCTTCTCCTCGTCGGGAAGCTGCGCATATCCGCGGGCAAACTGCTCGTACGTGCCGAGCGGTATTCGCAGATGGTAGTACCCGCGCGAGGGCGGCACCATGGAGCGGCGCAACTCTGGATTCAGCTCCTGGATCGTTTCCACATCCGTGTCGACCAGGTCGGCCACCGTATCCAGCGACATCATGCTGCCGCGCACGGCGACGTAATCGTACGCAAAGGCCGAACCGGGCTCAACATCGGGCACCTCGTAGGCGTCTGAATTGCTCATTACCTGCGTGGCTGCAATAAACATGGGCACGAACCCGCGCGTCTCCCGCGGCAGATAGTTGTAAATGTCCCAGTATGTGTCTTCGCCACTCTGCCGCATAGCTCGGCGGACGCACCCCGAGCCGCAATTGTACGCCGCAAGCACCAGATGCCAGTCCCCAAACTCCTCGTAGAGATCCTGCAGGTGCTCCGCCGCAGCGCGGGTCGCCTTCTCCGGGTCGCGGCGCTCATCCACCCAGTTGTTAACCTGCAGATCGTAGAGCCGTCCTGTGTGCGACATGAACTGCCACATGCCTACGGCTCCCGCCCAACTTCGGGCTTCAGGATTGAGCGAGCTCTCGATGACGGCCAGATGCTTCAACTCGTCCGGCACGCCCTCTTCTTCCAAGATGTGCTCGATCATCGGAAAGTACACGCCGGCCCGCTGCTTCCAGTGCTCAAGATGCCGCTCGGGCTCCTCCTGCAGGAACGCGAGACTCTCCTCGACGCGGCTATTGATAGGCATCGGCACGGCAAACTCTTCGGCCTCCGCCCTCTCTTCAACTGTTGGTTCCGGCTCTTCCGGAGCCGACGGGTCGAGCGCCTCAGTCAGGTCGGCGCGCACCGAGAAAATATCGCCGTGGGCCGTCTGCAAAGTATCAGCCGTTCCATATCCCTGATACGTCCGATACTCATCCAAGAGCCCGCGGTAGACGAGCCGGAACTCCTCCTCTTGCATCAACTCCGGCGCTTCGTCGAGCAGCGTTTGGAGGCGGCTCATCGCTTGATTGAGAATGAGCCCGCGATGGTCTTCCTCTTCCGCCATTGCGAGCTCGGCTTCCAGCGTGTAGAGCCGCACAACCCGCGGATCGAGCTCCACCCACTCCGTAGTGCTTTCTCGGACAATGGTAGTGTCGGTCTCCGTGTCGGCCTCAGCCACCTCCACAGCTTCTTCGTCGGCCGTCTCCTCAGGGGGGTCTTCTTCCACCTGCTGCATCATACTGCAGCCGGTCATACCAACGAGTCCTGCTACGATAGCTACGGTCAGGAGACGCACAAAAGCTGAGGACATGGGGGATACGACTATTCAAGTGATGGGTGGGAGCACTTCCGACGCGGTGGCTGGGGCTGACGAGGACGTCCTCGCGAGTTTACATGTTCTGCGGTGACATCCGGAAAAGCAAATGATGAGCCAACATTTTACAGTGTACCCGCTCTCGCTCTCACCGCACCTTAGCCCAAACATTATTCACTGCCGTGAGCAGCCTCCGTGGCGAAAGCGGTATCGGGGTCGAGATGATGAAAGTGATTGGTTGGCCCCCGTCCTTTGCCGAGCGAAAGCGCGTTTCGGATGGCTTCGGTGACGTACTGCTTGGCACGCTCGACAGCCTCTTCGGCAGATGCACCGTGGGCGAGATGTGCGGCAATGGCCGAGGCGAATGTGCACCCTGTCCCGTGCGTGTTCTTCGTCTGGATTCGAGGCGCAGTAAATTCGCGGAAGTTATTGCCGTCGTAAAAGACATCGACTGCCTCGCTGATGCCCTCCAGATGGCCACCTTTTACGAGCACGACATCGGGGCCCTGCATGTGGATTGCACGTGCGGCATCACGCACGTCATCAAGCGTAACGATATCAACGTTTGCGAGGAGCGCTGCCTCTTGCGCGTTAGGCGTAACGATCGTAGCCAGGGGAATCAACTCGTCAAGCAACGTATCGACAGCCTCCTGTTCGAGCAGCCGATACCCGCTCTTCGAGATCATGACGGGGTCGACGACGAGTGGGTCGAGGTCATGCTCCCTTACTTTGCGAGCCACGACGCGGACGATGGCGGAGGAGGAGAGCATGCCGGTTTTGGCAGCGCGCACCGGCAAGTCCTCAACTACGGTGTCAATCTGAGCGGCGATAAGACGCTCCGGCAGATTGTACGACATGGCCACCGTCTGGGTGTTCTGAGCCGTCACGGCGGTGATGGCCGAAGTGGCAAACACACCATTGGCCTCCATCGCCTTGATGTCGGCCTGGATGCCCGCTCCGCCGCCGGAGTCACTTCCTGCCAGCGTCAATGCAACCGGTTTGGTATCTTCCATAATCACGTTCTGGTCTTATGAGTGAGATGTTCGATGGAAGGTAAAACAGCAGACGTGAAATTGCTCGATCGGGTGTTCTAAGAACCTTTTGATTCATGTCTTCATTCCCCTCAGGCGCGCCTCGCGACAGGCACCGGTTCGCTACGCTTGCGTTGCCTGGTCTATTCTGGAATCACTTGCTCGCAGGGCTGTGAGCGCTGCAGCATGACGTCGCTCGCCCCTTCCTGTTGCGGCTTGCGGTCCAGTGTGCGCTGCATGGCTCTTACGCTCTCGAACACCGCAATCATGTCGGGGTCTAAGAACCTGTTTCAATTTATGTCTTCGGGCTGCGAGCGGCTTCGATGGGCTCCAAATCGCCCCCGATCTCGGCCCGTAGCGCTGCTACGCCCCTTGACCGTGGTCCGATTTTCGCTTCATCGCTGCTCCCTCTCGCCATCGAATCCAAAATCAAAACAGGTTCTAAGCCGGAGCGAGCGCGCGACAGTAGGCACGCGTGGCGGCCAACGGTGCTTCCGCCTCCATGATGCCAGAAAGTACAGCCACCCCGTACGCACCCGCCTCTCGACAATCAGCAATCCGTTCCGGGGTAATCCCGCCAAGCGCGAGCACTGGCGTGGGACGCGCTGTGTTGCAAAACGCCCGAAGGGCAGAGAGGCCCATGCCCGGATGGTCCGGTTTGCTGGACGTCGGATACACCGGACTGAAGAAAAAGTAGTCGACCTGCGAGGCAAGCTCGCCACGCGCCTCGACTTCCTCGTGGGCCGAGTATCCGATGAACGCCTCCTGACTCAGGTAAGCGCGCGCCTGGCTGATCGACGGGCCACGGCGTCCCACGTGTAAGCTCGTGTCGAGATCAATGGCGGGGTCGAGGCGGGAGTTGATGGACACGTGAACCGTATCACTTTCCTCTCGCAGACGTGGGAGGAGCGCGCGAGCCGCCTCCTCGAAAGCGTCCCGACTGGCATCATGATCTCGCAAATGTATCCACTGAACGCCGCCCCGAACGGCCGCCACGGCCTGCTCCCTGCGCTCTTCGTCGGTGAATCCGTCTGCGATGAGTACCAGTCGGGCGGGGAGCATGGAAGACTACAGGCAAATCATCGGGTAGGACAGCTGATTGTAGCACACGCCCCAGTCGCTTCGGCGTGACCGTTATTCATAATACACAACGAATGTCGGGAGCACAACACAGAAATAATGAAGGTGCGCTAGGCATCCACGCGCCCTTCCATTGGCGACGACGCCTGCGCGTACAGCCGCCGAGGGATGCGGCCGGCCTGATGCGCTGCGCGCCCTGCTGCTACGGCGTATCGCATAGCTCGTGCCATCTGCACCGGATGCTGCGCCTGCGCGATGGCTGTGTTGAGCAGCACGCCGTCGTAGCCCAGCTCCATCGCCTTTGTTGCATCGCTGGCCGTTCCAATTCCGGCGTCGACAATGAGCGGCGTGTCGTCAATGACTTCCTGAATAAGCCGGAGATTGTACGGATTTACGAGCCCCATGCCGCTGCCGATCGGCGAGGCAAGGGGCATCACAGCCGCACACCCCATGTCGGCAAGCTTCTGGCAGGTGATGGGGTCGTCGTTGGCGTAGGCCAGCACCGTGAACCCGTCATCGACGAGCGTTTTGGCCGCCTCGAGGAGCTGCTCGACGTCCGGCATGAGCGTTTCGTCGTCGCCGATGACCTCAAGCTTGATGAGGTCGGTATCGAGCGCCTCCCGCGCGAGCTGAGCGACCAGCACGGCTTCGCGCGCCGTGTAGCAGCCGGCCGTGTTGGGAAGCACCTCGTAGCCGCCACGCTGGACGAGCTCGAGATGACTCTCCGCCGCCGGATTTTCGACGTTTACGCGGCGGATGGCAACCGTTACCAGCTCCGTGCCCGTCGCTTCCAGCGCCTCCATCATGACCTGCGGGTTCGGGTATCGGCTCGTGCCTACGATGAGCCGCGACGTAAAGGTATAATCGCCGACGACGAGCGGGTCGTCGGTGCTCGTCTCGGCCGCTCCGTTCTGCGCAACCTGCTCAGCCATTTCACTCTAAAAGTTAATTGCAATTTGTGGTTGATGAAGAGCGAGTAGTTCCCCCATTCGCCACTCCCTACTCACCCTTCACTACTCTTATCCGCCTTGCTGGGCGCGCACGACTTCAACATCGTCGCCTTCTTCAAGCGCCACGTCGCCCCATTCCTGTCGCGGGATAACCTCCCGATCGACGGCCACGGCCACGCCTGTGGCATAGTCGGGATCGATCTCCATCGTGCGCAGGATGTCCGGCACCGTCGTTCCGACGGGCACTTCGCGCTCCTCGCCATTCACCGTGATCGTGTGCGTTTCCGTTGTTGTCGCCATGGGTCTGTGTGAACTTATGCGGCAGGTGCAAAGCGCTGGGGAGAAAACGGCTCCAGCCAGCGTGAGGTTTCTCCTGTTCGAACGAGCCGGGCAATTTCTTCGGCTGTGACGGGCGTAAGCAGCACGCCATGCCGGTAATGTCCAGTTGCATAGATGACGCCGGGAACGGGCGCCCGGCCCAGCACCGGCGCGTGGTCGCGGCTCGCCGGTCGGAGTCCCGCCCACATGTCCCGCACGGGCAGATCGTAGATGCCGGGAACCACCTCCCAGGCGCCCTCGAGCAGATCGTAGAGCGCGCCAGCGGTGACCTCTGTGTCGAACCCCATCTCTTCACTCGTAGCGCCGACGAGCACGCGCCCGTCGTTCTTGGGCGCCAGGTAGGCCTCCGGACCGCGCACGACGTGCTGCAGATCGAACGGAAGCTCGACCTCCAGCTCCATCATCTGTCCCTTGACCGGTCGGACCGAGGGGCGTACGTCACTGGGGATGCCCTCGATGTGTCGCGACCACACGCCCGCTGCAACCACTACCTGACGACCTTCGATGCGCTCCCCGTCGTCTGTGATAACAGCAGGCCACTCCTCGTCCGGATCGACGGCCTCGACAGGCGTCTGCTCATGCAGCGTGCCGCCAGCCGTCTCGAATGCCTTCCGGAGCGCTGCGATCACGCGCCGGTTGTCCACCTGGTGGTCCGACGGTGAGAAGACGGCCGCCGTGAGGCGGGGTGCCAGAAAGGGCTCGATCTCGCGTGCCTCGTCGCCCGTCAGCCAGTCGACCTCGAGCCCCTGCTCCTGCTGGAACTCGTAGAGCCGGCGCAGCGCCTCAGCCGCGTCTCGGTCGTCGGCGACGATGAGCGTGCCCTCCGTGCGATAGTCAACCGACTGCCCGCTGGCCGCCTCGAGTTCGCGCGCAAAGTCGGGCCAGCGGCGCAGGCTCTCTCGGTTCAACTCATACAGCTCGAGCTCCTCGAAGCCAATCTCGGCATCCGGAGCCAGCATGCCGGCCGCCTGCCAGGACGTGCCGCGCCCCGCGCGATCGCGCTCGAATACCGTTACCGGCACCTCTTCCCGAGCGAGCATCCAGCCGGTGGCCAGACCGATGAGCCCTCCCCCAACGATAAGTACGGGACGGTCAGACATGAGCAACGACAGTCGTGCTGGAACAGTTATGCAATGCATTATGTGAACGGATGTGGCTATTCTATTGTCCCCAGATCCATCGCACGCATAGAGGCTTCACAATCGAATAGCGTTATGGCAGCTCTCCCCGACTTCGACGTGATCATCGCAGGTGGCGGACTTGCAGGCGCCTGCGCCGCTCTGACCCTAAGCGCCGACCGACGGGTCTGCCTGTTCGAGGCCGAACATCCAGCGGCCGGCGCTTCCGGCGCCGCTGCCGGGCTCATCAATCCGCTTATGGGTCGCAAGGCCAATCCCGTCGACCAGCTGCATGCTTCCCTCGATGCCGCACACACGCTGATCAACAAGGCCGGCGCGCAGGAGCATGCCCAGACGAGCGGTGTCCTGCGCCCCACGGTCGAGGAAAAACAGGTCGAGTTTTTCCAGGACGCACTTGAGGAGCACCCGGATGTTGCCGAGTGGCTTTCGCCTGAAGCCGTTGCCGAACGGTATCCTAGCGTGCAAACCAAAGGAGGCGCTCTCTACATTCCCCGTGGCGGAGCCGTCGATGTGTCCGGTTTCGTAACTCATATGCTCAATACAGCCCGGCAGCAGGGGGCCACTGTCCACACAGGCGCTCGCGTCGCTGACTGGAACGAATCATTTGATGCAGCTCAGGTCGACGTTTCCTTCAAAGACGGCAGCCAGGAGCAGCTGTCAGCCCGCTGGCTCGTGCTCGCCCTCGGCTGGGGGTTTCTTGGATATTCGGCGTTTGAGGCGCTCGACCTGCGCGGCGTGAAAGGACAAACGGTGCGCGTGCGCTGCCCTGACGAGGTCGATCCCGATCAGTTAATCCCCATGTCGGGACGCGGCTACATCGTTCCGGACGGGGATACGCTCGTGCTCGGCAGCAGCTACGAGAACGAGTTCGACGACCTGGAGCCATCCGACGAATCCACGCAGTATATCCTGAACAAAACCAGCGAGATGCTTCCGGCGCTCGATGGCGCAGAGGTGGTTGATGCCACGGCTGGGGTGCGCGTCTACGCCGGCTCTTCGAACCAGCCGTTCCTCGGCCCATTGCCGGATCACGAGCGGTGCTGGGCGTTCACCGGTCTGGGGTCGAAGGGGTTGCTGACCGCCCCGCGCCTAGCGCGCCACCTACCCCGGTATCTGGATGACCCGTCTGCTATTCCCTCATCTCACGGAACGAACTGAGACACCGCGGGCAGCTGGGCGAAAGGTGTAGGAAAACCGATCACACCAGTCTCATCGAAATGCGGGTGTCCACTTTTGCGAAAAAATCGCGCTTTTCTCGCCGGAAACTGTAATTGGTGTATTAGTCTTGTAACATATTAAATGAGGTGATATCCTAAAGCCTTGTGAACTTCTAGGCTACAGCTTCTTCCGTCCGACCCGTTCTCTCAGCGTGTTCCTCTAACCAACCGACCCTGAAACATCATGGCTACAGCAACCACAACGCGCATTGCCGATATTCTCGGTGATGAAGCGGATGACCTGCTCAACCACACCTGCGACACGATCTCGAAAGATCAGCTTCACCTGCCAGGCCCCGATTTCGTAGATCGCGTCTGGAAGGATTCCGATCGCAATCCGCGCGTGCTGCGCAACTTGCAGACGTTCCTGAATCACGGGCGACTTGGCGGCTCGGGGTACCTCTCGATCCTCCCGGTCGATCAGGGAATCGAACACTCGGGCGGCACCTCATTTGCGCCCAACCCGATCTACTTCGATCCGGAAAACATCGTCAAGCTCGCGATCGAGGGCGGATGCAACGGCGTCGCCACCACGTACGGCGTCCTGGGCAGCGTAGCGCGACAGTATGCTCACAAGATCCCTTTTATTCTCAAGATTAACCACAGCGAGCTGCTTTCGTATCCGAACCGGTACGACCAGGTGCCATATGCTCGCGTCGAAGATGCCTTCGACATGGGCTGCGTGGGCGTCGGTGCGACGATCTACTGGGGCTCCGAAGAGTCGAATCGCCAGCTGCAGGAGGTCTCGCGCATCTTCTCGCGCGCCCACGAACTCGGCATGTTCACTATTCTCTGGTGCTACGTGCGCAACAAGGAGTTCGTCCTGAACGGCCATAACTACGAGGCCTCGGAAGACCTGACCGGCCAGGCCAACCATCTCGGCGCGACGATCGAGGCGGATATCCTCAAGCAGAAGCAGCCCACGATCAGCGGCGGCTACCGCGCCATGCGCGAGCAGAAGGACAGCTCGTACGCCAAGGATCCGTCGCTCATCTACGAAAACCTCACGTCCGAGCATCCCATCGACATGACGCGCTACCAGGTGGCCAACTCCTACATGGGCCGCTGCGGACTGATCAACTCAGGCGGCTCCTCGGGCGACAACGACCTGCAGCAGGTCGTGCGCACGGCGGTCATCAACAAACGCGCCGGCGGCATGGGCCTCATCACGGGACGAAAAGCGTTCCAGAAGTCCATGGAAGACGGCGTCGAAATTCTGCACGCGCTGCAGGACGTCTACCTCGACGACTCGGTCACGGTCGCGTAGACGCCAGAGCACATTCAGCGGACCAATGGCGCGCATCTCGCAACCGCGGGGTGCGCGCTTTTCTATTTACGTTGTGATCTGCTGGGTCGTGAACCGCCTTCCAGCTCCGCGGTACGATACTTTGCACGGCCCTTCCCTCGAAAACCGTCCCCTCCCGTCATGGCTGCTGACGAGCCCGCCTCGCCCACGACCCGCGACGGCCAACCCGACGATCCGGCGACGACGCGCGAAATCGAGCAGTATATCGCGCATTATCCGGACTGGGCCAAGTCGTTCGCGCGCCGGTACTTCACCAAGACGATCGTTCAGTTCATTCTGCATGGCGACGTGCGCGACCTCATTCCGGCGCGCGACGCCGACGGCAATGAGACGTACGTCTACCTGCAGGACTTCCTGACCGACGACCTCTTCGCTGCCCGCGACATCACCGTACTCTACGACCGATCGTCGGGCATCTACTTCGCCGACGAGGCGTCGAAAAAGGACTTCAACCGGGCGCTCTCTGGTCACGACAGCCTCCACGGAACGGAGTACGCGAAGAAGCTCCCGAAAGACCCGAGCCGCGTCTTCTCTCTGCTGGAAAACTACTTCCGGATGCGCCTCTCCGAGGGCAAGCGCGTCGCGTGCATCATCGACTACGCCGAGACGATCGTGCCCATGGCCGAGGCGTCGATGTACTCGAGCGAGGACCGAAAGGCGCTGGTCTTTCTGCAGAAGTGGGCGCGCGATCCGCTCTTTATGGAGAGCGACTTCACGACCTGCCTCATCACCGAGAACCTGACGGACCTCAACCAGCAACTCGTCCAGAGCCCCCACACGGCCGATATTCACGTACCCATCCCCGACGCGAAGGCGCGGCGCGATTATGCGCGGTGGCACATCGCCGACGAAGAGGAGACGTTCGAGAGGCACTCCGACGTGCCGATCGACAGCCTGGCTGAAAACGCGGCCGGATTGAACCTCATCCAGCTCCGCACGATCATCGCCGATGTGCTGGAGAACAAGAATCGGCTGACCTACGACGTGCTCTCCGATCTCAAGAAGGAGTTCATCGAGTCGGAGGCGTACGGCATGCTGGAGTTTGTGGAGACCGACTACACGCTCGACCTCATCGCTGGCCACGACGAGGCCAAGCAGCACCTCCGGCAGGCGGCCCGCGCCCTGAAGGCCGGACGCCGCGACGTGCTTCCCATGGGCTACCTCGTGAGCGGGCCCGTAGGCTCGGGGAAAACGTTCATGATCACCTGCTTCGCAGGAGAGATCGGCGTTCCTATGGTGAAGCTCAAAAATTTCCGCTCGCAATGGCAGGGCGTCACCGAAGGCAACCTGGAAAAAATCCTCAACCTGCTCGAGGCCATGACCCCCGTCGCCGTCATGATCGACGAGGCCGACGCTGCGCTCGGCGATCGCGACGCGCAGGGCGACTCGGGCGTCTCGCAGCGCGTCTTCGCGCAGATCAGCTCGTTTATGAGCAAGCCCGAGAATCGCGGCCGTGTGATCTGGTTTCTGGTGACGGCCCGCCCTGACCTCATGCCCGTCGACCTCAAGCGGCAGGGCCGCGCCGAGGAGCACCTCTCGCTCTTCTACCCGTCCACGCGCGACGACCGCGAGGAGCTGCTGCAGGTCATGATGGACCGCACCGGCGTCGACCTCGACATGGACGAGGTGCCGGACGAGCTGCTCGACGGCTCGCGCACCTTCAGCGGCGCCGACATGGAGGCGGTCCTGACGCGCGCTTCCTTCCGGGCCGCCGGCCGCAATGACGGCACCGTTACGCCCGAGATCCTGCAGGAAGCCGTTGACGACTTTATTCCACCCACGTATCCGGCGGAGGTAGAGCTGCAGATCCTCGCCTCGGTGCTCGAGTGCACGAGCCGCGATCTGCTCCCCGAACCGTACCGTTCGATGGACCGCGATGCCATCGTCGAGCGCGTTGAGGAGCTCAAGCGTATGGTGTAGCGCCCACTTGGAGCGATAGTTCGCATGAGCAGCGGGTGAATCGCATCTGTAGGACGCCGAACGGCTTGCACCCCATCCAGTGGTCCGCTTATATTGGCCTTCGATTCGCCCCGCTCCTCATCGGTTGCTTACGCTCCGTATGACTGCTTCGACGCCCCGTCGCCTACGCCTCGGCCTTCTGAGCATCGCCCTTCTCCTCCTAGTCCCAATCTTTTCGGTTGCCCACGCGCAGGATATTGACATCCCCACGGTGACCACGACCTATGCCCTCGAGGATGTCGAGGTCGTCCAGGCGCCAGGCGAGACAATGGAGTCAGCGACCGTTGTCGTCCGCGATGGCGTCATTGAGGACGTAGGGCCGAACGTAGATATCCCGTACGACGCGCGCCGCCTCGAAGGCGATACGCTCGTCGTGTATGCCGGATTTATCGACGGCCTGTCGCACGCTGGCGTAGACACGCCGGATGACGAGAGCGACGACTTCGACGATCCCGGCGACCCGCCCCGCGATCTGGCCGGGATCCAGCCGGAGCGCTCCGCGCAGGATATGCTGCACCTCGAGGACTCTGATCTCGAAAGTCTGCGTCAACTCGGATTCACCGCAGCCCACGTCGTGCCGGAAGGTCGGATGCTACCTGGGAAGGGCGCGCACGTGCTCTACGGCGGAGCGAGCGATGACGACATGCTCCTAGAGTCCGATCCTACGCTGTTTGCCCAGATTCAGGGATCCGGCAACTTCGTCTACCCGGCCACAGATATGGCCGTCATCGCTCAGATGCGGCAGCTGTTCCGCGAGGCCGACCGTCGCCAGATGCTTGAGGAGTCATACGCGGAGGATCCCACGGGGCAGTCCCGCCCGCCTCGGGACCCAGCGCACAGCGCCCTCTTTCCCGTGCTTGACGGCGACCTGCCGCTTGCTTTTTACGCCGACGACGCACTTTCCATTCACCGTGCGCTTGCTTTGCAGGAAGAGCTCAACTTTCCGCTCATCCTCTCCGGACTCGGCGAGGCCCACTACGCCGTCGATCAGCTCGCTGAGGCGGACGTGCCTTCTTTCCTGACGCTCGATCTCCCCGATGAGCCGCCGACGATGGTCGAAGAAGACACAACTATCGCCGACACGACGGCCAACCCGGAGGAGTACTACGATCCCGACTTTCGCACCACCTCCCACGACGACGTTCAAGACGAAGCCGAGAACCTGCAGCTCCGCCACGCCATGGAGCGGCAGGAGTATCTGGAAACGGCCGCCACGCTCCACGATGCCGACATCCCATTTGGCTTCATGAGCCGTGACGCCAGTGCCGGCGACATCCGCGACAACCTCCGAACGATGGTCGACCACGGCCTGCCCGAAGAGGCTGCTCTTGCGGCGCTTACCACCTATCCGGCGTCCGCCCTCGGTCTCGATAACCGGCTGGGCACCGTCGAGGCCGGCAAAATGGCCAATCTCGTGGTGACGGACGGCTCCTACTTTGACGAAGACTCCGAGGTCGAATACGTCCTCGTGAACGGTCACCTCTACGATTTCACCGGTGAGGTGGACGAGGGCGAAGTCACCGGCGACGTCTCTGACGTGCTCGGCACGTGGCAGTACACCCTGGAAACCCCTCAGGGAGACGTGGAAGGCGAGCTCGTCATTGAGGGCGACGAAACCGGTCTCGAGGGAACGTTCGTCGTCCAGGGCGAGGAGGAGTCGGTTGACGGCCTTTCCTACGACGGCGAGACGCTCTCCTTCTCCGTATCCTCCCCGCAGGGCACGCTTTCGTTCCGTGTGACTGTTGAGGATGAGACGTTCGACGGCACGGTCACCGGCGATCCCTTCGGCTCTCTTCCGGTGAGCGGCGAGCGCGTCAGCGGCCCCGATCAGTAAACCTCCCTTTTCTCCAAGCTGCTTGTTTCACGGTTGACGGTTGCATTATGACTGCTGCCCTTTTCTCTCGCATTCGCGTTTTTCTGGGTCTCGTGCTTGCCGGCGTTCTCCTTGTCGGAACGGCGGAGGCGCAGGACCTACTTCGTGCCGACGCTCCGAATGACTGGTTGATCGAAAACGCTACCATCCTCACGGTGGCGAACGGAACCATCGAAGGAGGCGACATTCTGGTTGAGGACGGCGTCATTGCGGAAGTGGGCGACGATCTCTCGGCTCCAGGCGGCGTCGAGACCTACGATGCCAGTGGTAAACACGTAATTCCGGGCCTCGTGGAGGCGCACCAGCACTTCGCGATCGGTAGCACCAACGAGGCGACCAACCCAGTGACGGCTGAGGTCAGTCCCGGTGACGTGCTCAACCCCTTCGACATTAGCATCTACCGCGGACTCGCCGGGGGACTCACTACGGCCCATCTGATGCACGGCTCCGCCAATCCCATCGGCGGCGAAAACGAGACCGTCAAACTCCGCTACGGGCACATCGACCCGGACGACCTCCGGATGGAGGGCGCGCCGCGGACGATTAAGTTTGCACTGGGAGAGAACCCGACGGGACTATACGGCGAGTCGCGTGACATCCAGCCACGCACCCGCATGGGCGTGGAGCAGGTGATCCGCGAGGCGCTGACCGAGGCAGAGCGCTACGATGAGCAGATGCAGGCATACGAAGCCGGCGAACGGGATCATCCGCCTGAATACAGCGAGCGGATGGAAGTGCTTGCCGATATTCTGAACGGCAACATCATTGTACACGCCCACTCGTACCGTGCCGACGAGATTCTCATGCTCATGGACGTAATGGAGGATTTCGGAGTCGAGGATCTGGTCTTCCAGCACGTCAATGAAGGGTTCAAGGTTGCGCCCGAGCTGGCCGATTTTGGCGCTGGCGCATCGATCTTCACCGACCGGTGGAGCTACAAGTTTGAAGTCTACTATTCGACGGCCTACAACGCTGCCATTCTCGCCGAGAACGGCGTCCGCACGTCCATCAACACAGACATTCCTGGCGACCAGCGCGACCTCTTCCACCAGGCCGCGAAGGCGCAGCGGTACGGCGATCTGTCCGACAATGAGACGCTCGCGCTTATCACGCTCAATCCAGCGCATCAGCTGGGCATCGAGGACCGCGTCGGATCGATCGAGGAAGGCAAGGATGCTGACCTCGTCGTCTTCGACGAACATCCGCTCTCCATCTACGCTGAGCCGCAACGCACATATGTGGATGGCGTTGTCCGATTTGATCACGAGGATGATCCTGACGACATGCGCCTGCGCGTCGACCCCGAGGGCACACCCGTCCCGACGATGAATGACCATGGTCATTCTCATGGCGCACACGGCCATCCGCACGGCGCGCACGTCCACCCAGAGGACGGCAATGAGGAGACGTACCTGGAGGCGACCGATGAAGGCGTCTTCCTCAGACACGACACTGAATAGAGGAAGCGCCGCGCTTTTCCGTAAATGCACGCTGATTGCATCGCTCCCTATGCTTCGATCTCGCGCTCTTAACGACCCCTCTTCACTCATGAACTCGAGGCTTCTCCTTACGCTACTCGTTGGCGCCCTGCTGTTCATTGCTATTGATGCTGAGGCGCAGTCCAACCGCGGCGGCGAACCCGGTCCCTTCGCACTGACAAACGCCGAGATCGTCGCCACGCCCGATGCGACCATCGACTCGGGCACGATTGTCGTCCGGGGCGACTCCATTGCCGAGCTTGGGCCCGATGTCGATGTGCCCGGCGACGCGGAGGTGTTCGACCTTGATGGGATGATGATCTATCCGGGCCTCATCGACTCCGGCACGCAGCTTGGCCTCCAGGAGATCGGCTCTATCCCCGAAACGATTGACCACAATGAAATCGGAGACCTCACGGCCCACATGGACGCGCTTTCGGCCGTGAACCCGAACTCTGTCCACATCCCCATAGATCGGGCCAGCGGCGTTACCACCGTTATCACCGAACCGACGACGGGCCTCATCCCTGGCACAGCCGCGCTCATCAACCTGCACGGCTACACGCCCGACCAGATGAGCCTGGATGGCGTCGAACTCACGAAGCTCGACTTCCCGTCCACCAGTCGCGCCGGTCCGGGCGACGACCGCTCGCCCCAGGAGATCAAGGACGATGCCGAGGAAGCCATCGATGAGCTGAACGAGGTCTGGGAGCAGGCCGCGCTGTACGCGGACATCGACGCTGAAGTGGCCGAGGATCCCGAGACGCGCCGCCAGCCCGAGTTCATCCCCTCCATGAATGCTCTCATCCCGGTCATCCGCGGAGAGCAAGACCTCATGATTGCTGCCGATGCAGCAGGCGACATTGAGTCGGCCCTCGAGTGGGCCGAAGAGCGCGACGTCCTCGACCAGGTCGTCCTGAGCGGAGCCACCGAGGGATGGCGCGTCGCCGATCAGATTGCCGAGGCGGACGTGCCCGTTCTCGCCGGCTCCGTGATGCAGCCGCCGAGCCGAGACAGCGATCGGTACGACAAGGTCTATGAAAATCCAAGTCTACTCCACGAGGCCGGCGTCGACGTTGCCCTCCGAACCGACGACATTGAGGACGTACGCAACCTGCCATTCCACGCCGGCTTCGCGGCTACCTATGGCCTCGGTCAGGACGAGGCGCTGCGCGCGATCACGATGACGCCGGCAGAGATCTTTGGAGTCGACGACCTCGTAGGGTCTCTGGAAGAAGGCAAACGTGCTAACTTCTTCGTCACCGACGGCGACCCGTTCGAGCCAGCCACCGAAGTCCACCACCTCTTCATTGATGGCTACAAGGTGCCCCTTGAGAACCGGCAAACGCGGCTGTACGACGAGTTCATGGACCGCACGCCAGGACTCGAGAAGCACCCGGAGTGAAGGGCTGAAGGTGTGGACGTGTGAAGATGTGGAGGTATGTAGGTGTGGGCGATATACACGTTCACACCTACAAACGTACACAACCTGACCTCCCATAGCCATGTCTTAGATCCGTCACCTTCCCATTTGCTCTTAAACTACTTTTGTAGTTTCAGTAACGTTTTATTTCAACTTGACATAGTTCCTGCATGGAGAATATATTCGATTGAGCTATATCGAATATTGTACATGCAAAGCGATGTCGCGCACCTCTTCTTCGTCTTCTACGCCTTCGTCGGATGATACCCAGCGAACCGATTACCTTGATCAGGAGATCAACATCCTGAAGCCCGCTACGCCTTTCATGCGGGACAACCTGAAGATGATATTCGCACTCTTTGCCGTGTGGGTGGTTTTCATTTTTGGGCCGGTGACAGCCAGTCTCTTCGCACCGGAGTTCATGACGGAAACTCGGATCCTCGGCGGCTTTCCGCTCAATTTCTTTCTGACGGCGATTGTGGCGCCGCTCGCCGCCCTTCTCCTAGCGGCCGCCTACGCCCTATACCGCGATAGTCTGGATGAGAAGTACGACATCCAACACGAAACGGAGTAGTAATCTCTCCCCTCGCCCTCGCTTCGGACTCCCCGTTTTGCAGCATGCTAGAGGCTATTGTTCTTCTGAGCGGATACGAAACCGCTCTCGACCCCGGATTCAAGCTTTTGCCCGCGCTCACCATCCTGATCATGATGCTCCTCTTCCTGGGCGTCGGATGGTTTTTCCGCGTAGCGGCCGTCGACGACCTGTGGGTTGCCGGCCGGTCAATCGGCCCCATTGAAAACGGCATGGCGATCGCGGCCAACTGGATGAGCGCCGCGTCGTATCTGGGTGTTGCCGCCCTGATCGCCACGCTCGGCTATACCGGTCTGGCGTATGTCATCGGCTGGACGACCGGCTACTTTATCCTGCTTATCTTCATGGCGGCGCAGTTTCGGCGCTTCGGGAAGTACACGGCGCCCGACTTCGTGGGCGACCGCTTCTACTCCGACCAGGCGCGCGGCATCGCGGCGTTTACAACGCTTATCATCGCGTTCGTCTACGCGATCGGCCAGGGCAGCGGCATGGGGCTGATGGCGCAATACATCCTGGGGGTCTCCTACGAGGTCGGCGTGGTTCTCTTCATGGGCGTGACGATCGGCTACGTCGCGCTCTCCGGCATGCTGGGCGCCACGAAAAACATGGCCCTGCAATATGCCATTCTTCTGTTCGCCTTTCTGCTTGGCCTCTATGCCGTCAGTTGGTCACAGGGCTGGGCGACGGTCATTCCTTACCTGGAGTTCGGCCCGCAAACGGCCGAGCTCATCGACGAGTTTAATCGCCAGTTTGCAGAGCCCTTTGCCCATGGCAGTTACTATCTGTGGATTGCCCTTACGCTGAGCCTCATTCTCGGCACCTGTGGCCTGCCGCATGTGCTCGTTCGCTTCTATACAGTCGATAATGAGCGCACAGCCCGCTGGTCGACCGTCTGGGGGCTCTTCTTCATCTGCCTCGTCTACTGGGGCACGGCCACCTACGCTGTGTTTGGTGGGCTCCTCTACGAGAATCCTGTACAAGCAACTGAGACGGCCGTCACGCTCGGCGAGGTGGACAGCTTCATGTCGATGCCGGGCGCCGACGCCGACGCGCTCGTCGCGCTCACCGCCCAGCTCGCCAACCTGCCCGACTGGCTCGTCGGCATCGTCGCGGCGGGCGCTGTGGCAGCGGCCCTCGCTACTACAGCCGGCCTGTTTATTTCGGCCTCGTCGGCGGCGGCCCACGATATCTACACGAACCTGTACAAGGACAATGCGCCCCAGCGCGAGCAGCTCCTCGTCGGCCGGCTCACGATCCTAGGTATCGGGCTCGTTGTGACGCTCGTCGCACTCGACCCCCCGGCGCTCATCGGGGAGCTCGTAGCGATGTCGTTTGCGATTGCGGCCTGCGTGTTCTTCCCCGTCTTTTTCCTGGGGCTCTGGTGGGAAAACACGACGCGCGAAGGCGCCCTCGCGGGCATGATCGTGGGTATTATCATCTCTTTTGGCGCCATTTTGAATGCCACCATTCCGGGCTACGTTGAAGCGCTTCCTGGCGATGCGCTGATTCCCGGGCTGGCCAATATCCTGCCGCCGACCGCCTCGGCGCTCATCGGCGTGCCTGTCGTCTTCGCCGTGATTATTGGCGTCTCGCTCGTCACTGAGGATCCGCCGGAGCATGTCAAACGCATCGTGCGACAGTGCCACAGCCCCGAGCCGATGGATCAGATGGCCTCAGCCGAAGAAGTAGCGGGCCAGCAGGCGACCTCGGAATAACTGCTCTCTTCTCCATTAATCGCCCTCGTGCCCATGTATGACGCCATTCTCATTCCTACCGACGGCAGTAGCGCAGCTGAAAAAGCTATGCCGCATGCGCTTGATCTCGCCGGCATGTACGATGCGACCCTGCACGTGCTGTACGTCGTCGACACAGCAGCCATCGACATCAGCCTGGGCCCCGAACAGGTCGACCGCATCAAAGAAGGCCGGTTCGGAGAGATGACCGAGCTCAAAGCACGCGCCAACGAGGCCGTGCAGCGCATTGCCGAGCCCGCTCGCGAACGCGACCTGCACGTCGTTGAGTCCGTCACGGCCGGCACGCCCCACCGCCAGATCGTATCGTATGCCACCGACCACGACATCGACCTCATCGTGATGACGTCGCACGGCCGTACAGGCGTTCGCCGCATGCTCCTGGGCAGTGTGACCGAACGGGTCGTCCGACTCGCCGAGGTCCCCGTGCTCGTTGTGGATGTCGACGATCCCGAAGCGGGGTAGGGTGTGGAGGTGGAGATGTGTGGAGGTGTGGAGGTGTGGGCGGTATACACGTTCACACTTACAAACGTCCATACCTATACACGTTGAAAAAGCGCTCCCTCCAGGGTGAGTCCCGGTCCGAAGGCCATCGCAACGCCATGATCGAGACGATCGGCCCCGTTGCGCTGGGTGGCATGGTGGCGGTCGAGAATGCGTTTGAGGACGAAGAGAACGGTCGGCGAGCTCATGTTGCCGTACTGGCGGAGCACCTCCAGGCTGTCGCGCACGTCCGCATCGGGCAGGTCGAGCACCGACTGAGCTTTCTCGACGATGGCACGCCCGCCGGGATGAATCGCCCAGAAGTCGATATCGTTTTTCGCTAGATCGTGGGGGCCAAGCAGCTCGTCCATGTACGCCGGCAGATGATCAGCCAGCACGCTCGGTACGCGCGAGGAAAGGCCCATGAGAAATCCCGTGTCGCCGATCGTCCACGTCATGTCGCCCATTGAGTCGTCATCGAGGCGCGTGGCACTATCGATGTAGGCGATCTCGCCGCGCGCCTCGCGCTCGTCTCGGGCGGACAGCACGACGCCCGCGGCTCCGTCGGCGAATAGCGCGTTCACGACGGCGCTCTCCAGCGTATCATCCACCTGAAAGTGAAGCGTGCAAAGCTCGGCGCACACGATGAGCACCCGGGCCTCCGGATCCGACTGGCAGAAGCTGTTTGCTACACGTAGCGCATTGAACGCCGCGTAGCAGCCCATGAAGCCAATGAACGTGCGCTCCGTGTCCATCGGAAGGTCGAGCCGCTTGACGAGCTCGATGTCGAGTCCGGGCGCAAAGAAGCCCGTACAGCTTACGGCAATGACGTGCGTGATGTCGCCGGGCTCCGTCTCGGACGCGTCGAGCGCATCCCGCGCCACCCGCTCGGCGAGCGGCAGCACGGCCTCGCGGTACTTCGCGTTGCGTTCAGCCGTTGAGGGCGCCGGCTCAAGCGACCAATCGCCCGGAAAAAAGGTGAACGAGTCGGGGTCGTCGCGGTCGTAGTCTTCCACACAGGAGTAGCGGTGATCGATCGCCGTGCTTTCATAGATGCGCGGGAGCCGATTGCGCACCGGTTCCGGTAACGACTCGATCTGCTTCATGAAGTCAGCCGCTCCGTCCTGGGACTTGCGGAGCGGCGGCGTACCGGTGGCTATCGATTCTATAACTGTAACCATGACTGGACCGGCTGAGGATAGGCGTATGCGATGGGGCTGCGGGATACGACTCTGTTCCCTCGAGACCACGTGCCGCTAATCACGGACTGCTTCGAGCTCTGTCAGGTTCTGCATCAGCACGTCCCGCGCCTCCTCCGAGTTCGTACACTGACGAAGCGCCTCCACGGTTTCTTCGGAGGATGTAATTTCTGTTATAACTGACAGTCGATTGAGGTACCCCTCAGCCGACAATCCGCTGGCTCCGATGAACACCAGAACTACATGCACGGGCCCACTGGCACGTGGGATGCGCAGGCCCTCCCGGCTGATGCCGGCAAACAGCAGCGTCTCCTCAATCCGCTTGGCATGTTCGTGGTAGACCACTATACCCGGGCTGATCTCCGGTGCGTAGTCTTCGTTCTCGACGGCTAAATCGCGCACGATCCGGTCGATCTGTCCGTCGACCACCGAAAGAATGGGGGCAACCACCTGACGCAGCACCTCCTGCACCGACTCCTGCTCGAGGCCAATCGTCACGTGTGCGCGCTTGATAGCCCTGCGCAGCACGTCGGGGCCGAGCTTCTTCGCCTCCTTTCCGATGAGCGCGCTGAACGGACGCTCAGCCATGTACGTCGTCAGGAATGTATTCTCCTCGAAACGACTCACAATAATGCCGGGCATCCGGTCGAGGCTGGGACGCCAGGCCAGGGAGCCCTCGCGTTCGCTGAGCAGCACGATCATATCGGACGGGGTCGCGAGGGTGTCAAGCGTTTCCATGAGCTGCTTCCAGCGCGGCAGTGGATGCGACGTGATCGGCACCGATGGGTTAATCTCCTCCATGCGGCGCTGGAGCGTCTCTCGAGCATGCTCCGGCGTCAGCAGAACCAGCTCCAGGCCCGCCCGATCGGACAGAATCTTGAGCGCGCGAATGGCGTCCGGGAAGCCTGCCTCGCGCTCGGCATACGGCGGAGCGGCCAGGAGCAGGCGATCGTGCGTGTTGATCGGCCGCGCCACTCGGCTCACCACGACCATCTCACGGGTCTCTTCAAGCAGCTGATCGAGCACGCTCCCAAAGATATACTGCCGCGCTGAACTACCGCCGTGCCATCCGATAACAACTGTCGAGATCCGGTTTTCTTTCATGGCTCGCCGAATGCCTCCGGCAATATTCAGATCGACGCGCGTGATGGGAACCGCCGTCATCTCCGAGGCGGACACGCGAAGGACGGCGCGGCTGAGCAGCTCTTCCCCCTGAGCGACCCGCTCCGGCGAATCGCCCGAAACCACCGTGGCCGGATAGATGGGCTCCTCAGACATCGAATCGTGCAGGAGCACGGAGAGATCGATGAGATCCTCGGCCGTATCCGGATTGGACAGCGGCACCAAAATGCGCTGTGGCGCCTGCTCCGCGTCGTACGGCTTTTGCTCTTCCTGAAGCGCCACGCGGCGCCCAAAGCGCTCGACCAGCCACGGGCCGACCAGGCACGTCAGCAGAATGAGCACCACGACGGCATTGAGGAGCGCCTCATCGAAGAGGCCGATTTCGAACCCGACGAGCGTTACGGCAAGCGTCGCGGCCGACTGCGGCGTAGACAGCCCGAAAATCGTCCACCCCTCGTCGGCGGTGTACTGGTAAAACCACTGCGCCAGTTTGGCTGCGATCAGCTTCCCGGCCCAGACGAGCCCGGCAAGCACGAGCGCAAGACCGGCCACTTCGAAGCCCTCGATCAGAACGCCGACGTCGACGAGCAGGCCTACGTAAATCAGAAAGAAGGGGATAAAGAGCGAGTCGCCCACGAATTTGATGCGCAGCATGAGCGAACTCCGATCGGGTACCAGCCGGTTGAGGATAATACCGGCAAAGAAGGCCCCGATGATCGGCGCGAGGTAGACGACCTCGGCCAGGTAGGCTGTCGTAAACACGACGGCGAGCAGGAAGACGAACTCTAGGTCGGGCTGGTCGCGCACCGTGCGGAAGAACCAGCGCCCGAGCCGTGGCAGGATGTAGGCGACGCCTACGCCGTAGGCAAGCACCAGTCCGGCAAAGATCAGCCAGAAGCTGAGTCCTACGGCCCCCTCCACGGTCGCCGCCACGATGGCCAGAAGCAGCAGCGACACCAGGTCGGTCACCATAGTGCCCCCCATCGTCATGGTGACGGCGAGGTTTTTCGTGATGCCCAGGCGCTCGGCCACCGGGTAGGCCAAGAGCGTATGCGAGCCCACGACGGCGCCGATCAGCAGCGAGGTCGCCATGCTGTAATCCAGCACGCTCGTGCCGATGCCTACGGCCAGCACCAGCGGAAAAAAGATCGACAGAAGCCCAAAGACGAGACTGCGGGACTTGTACTTGACAAACTGATTGAGATCGAGGGACAGCCCGGCCATGAACATCAGGTAGAGCAGCCCGACGCGCCCAAGTAGCTCGAACGTCTCATTCACCTCGAAGAGGCCGAGCACGCTCTCCCCCGCGATGGCCCCAAACACGATCAGCCCAACGATCCCCGGGATGCCCATCCGCTTAAACAGGAGCGGCGCGACCAACACGATCAACATCACCACCGCGAAGGTGAGGATGGGGTCGGTGATGGGTAGTTCCAGAAAGGTCTGATCCATGCCGTCGTTCTCACCGTGTGCTAATGGGGACGCCTCATGCGCGCTACGTTACCCATGCAACGCGAGTGGAAGTGTGGAAGCGTGGAAGTGTAGAAGTTTGAACGTGTGAACGTATTCACCTGCTCACGTCCACACATACACACGTACCCCCATTCACCCCTTCTCCTCGCGTTTCGCCTCGTCCCACAGCACGTCGGCTTCGCCGAGGTCAACCTCGGCCACCGTGCGATCCGACTCCGCGAGGCGCGCCTCGATGTGCTGGAAGCGCTCAATGAAGGTGTCGATGGTGCGGCGGAGCGCGTTTTCCGGGTTGGCTTCGACGAAGCGCGCGTAATTCACGAGAGCGAAAAGCACGTCACCCAGCTCGGCCTCCCGCTCGTCGGCCGAGGCGTCCTCGTCGATCGTCTCGCGAAATTCCCCGAGTTCTTCCTCAACCTTCGCCCAGGCGTCTTCTGACTGTTCGAAGTCAAAGCCCACACCGGCGGCCTTCTCCTGGACGCGGTAGGCGCGGAGGAGCGCCGGCAGGTGAGCTGGGACGCCGTCGAGCACCGACTCCGGCGCATCGCCGTTCTCCTCGCGCTCCTGCATCTTGATCTCTTCCCACGACGCCTTCACCGCGTCGGGGTCGTCGGCAGCGTCGTCGCCAAAGACATGCGGGTGCCGGCGGACCATCTTGTCCGTCTCCGCCTTGATGACGTCCTGCAGCGTGAACGCGCCGCGCTCCTCGGCGATGTTGCTGTGAAAGAGGACGTGCATAAAGAGGTCACCGAGCTCCTTCTTGAGCTCCTCCCAGTCTTCCGCCTCGATGGCTTCGACGACCTCGTAGGCTTCCTCGATGAGCAGGTGCTTGATCGACTCGTGCGTTTGCTCACGGTCCCACGGACAGTCGCGGCGGAGCTGCTTGACGATGGCCACGAAGTCGGCGTACGTTTCCAAGCGCTCGTCCGATTCGGCAAACTCGGCGTCGTAAATTTTGTCGTCGCTCATAGCGGGGGCGAAGTGATCATAAGACAATCCGGCACCATCTACTCTCACGGGCGGGACCGTGTTCGGGGCCCCTGTCATTCTGCTACACCGGTGGAGATTGGTATACGGTTTGCGGCTATGAAACAAATGAAGACGTTATTCGGTCAAAAGGTAGTGCCCTTGCAAGAGGGCAGCGTTCTTTCACATTGGGGGTGACACGGCTTCGACGTGTAGTAACGTGCAGTGGGCTGTCCTGCCGAGCCTCTTGGCACGCTCGTAAATCCTGTCAAGAAACGCAACTGCGGACGATTACTCGTACGCGATGGCGGCGTAAAGCCCCATCTGTCTCTAGCAGCGCTTGGCGTTCGGCGCGCTAGAGGCATCATATGAGAGCGCCTAGTCGCGCGCCTACCGGCTGCAGGCGTTAGCGGCGAAACCCAATCAGCCTTTGCGTGTGCCTGGCCGTGCAGGTGGGCTACAGGTGCACGTGAGCATTAGAATACGCCTGCTATGCAGGTAGAGGCTCACATTGTGCGGCTATGCGGACCCGGGTTCGACTCCCGGCACCTCCACAGAAAAACTCAACCACTTGCCGCAAGTCCAGCACGCACTGGGCTTGCGGCTTTTTTTTGTTGCTCCGCATTCGTCTCTCATGTGAAAGGCAGGCAGGGGCGTCCCTATCGCGATCCGACCGGCTTTCTATTCCACGAGCGTGACTTCCGCCCACAGTTCCAGCCCCTCTGAGCCGGTCTCTGGCATCTCCATCATGCTGGGGTCGGCGCCTCCTCCGGGCGCGCCGCCTCCCATACCGCCTCCTCCCATGCCTCCGCCAGGCGGCCGCTCGCCTTCTTCCTCAGCAAGCTCAGGCGTGCGATCCGGCATCTCCGTCACCCAACCGATGCCAATGGTGGAACCCGGACCGGCGTCCACTGCGTAGCGCGTTGTCTCGTCCGTCTGAAGGTCAATCTTGATCTCGTAGGTAAACACACCAGCCTCATCGAGATTGGCGCTGGCTTCGATGCCGCCCGCGTCGTCAACCGCATAGCGCCTGGTTTCGTCGCCATCTCGCACCTCGAGCTCGGCGCGCGACGCCTCAAATTGCTCTCGCAGGAACGTCAGGTCATTCGCCGCCTCATCGGCCTCGGGCGGCTGTAGCACGGAATCGTCCGCCATGGCCACCGGATACTGAACGCCGAACGTCTCCTCCGTGCCTCCCTCGCCGTCTATCCAGAGCACGAGTCCCCGCGTCACAATCTGGCGCACGAGGTCGATGTCGCGCGTCGTGGCTGCGACGTATAGAGTCTCCTCGTCGTTCAAGACGCCCACCGAGAGATTTTCGCCTTCCACCGACTGGAGATGCTGGGTCCAGTCGCCAATGTCTCCGTCGATCGCGATGCCCTCATCCGGCGTGTCGCTTTGCATCTCGATGGTGCTCGTGCACCCGCTCAGCGCGAGTCCCCCGACCAGCAGAAGCGAGAGGAGTACGGTGGGCAACAGACCGCCCCGCTCTCGCAGGCCGATCGTTCGCAAAGAAATAGGCATCTGAACCATGGTATTGGTGGGCACGCAGTGAGAGTCAGAGCGGTACCGCGCATCAGCAACCGGCATGTGCTGCCCTATTCGATCGGACGCTTGCCGATTTCGTTCCATCTGCGTTGACATGCCCGGACAGCTGACTGCGATTTTCCCTTGCACGTGTGCTATGTAATGCTGATGTTTCGGGTTGAGAAGCTGTTTGGCGAACTGTCTGAGACCTGCGACTTTGTGGACGACGCGCAGAACACCTTCTGCACTCGCCCGGTAGCACCGCTACAGGACTCGTTTGAGCGGCGTTCTGCACATCGTCCACTGTGTCTCGGTTTCTCATCCATCCACCAAACAGCTTCTGAATGTTTGTTGATCAGTTCCTCCTCCTATGAGCACTTCCCCCTCCGGCGACGCAAACGCCGATGACGCGTCTGTCCTATCCGTTCAAGAGCTAGTCAGCGGTCTCAACGACCTCGTCTCGTCTACATACGATGACGTATGGGTTGAGGGCGAACTGTCCGATTTCACGCGCGCGGCCTCCGGCCACTGCTACTTCTCCCTCACGGGAGAGGACGCGGAGATCCGGTGCGTCATGTGGCGACACCTTACGAAGTACGTGTCGTTTGCGCCCGAAGACGGCCTGCAGGTGCGCGCCCACGGCCATGCGGCTGTCTACGAGCGACGCGGCGAACTGCAGATTCAGGTGCAATCGATGCGCCTAGCTGGCAAGGGGGCGCGGCAGGAGGCTTTCGAACGCCTGAAGCGCAAGCTGCGCGGGGAGGGCCTGTTCGACGCCGAGCGCAAGCAGCCCCTCCCGTCGATGCCGCAAACCATTGGGATTGTAACCTCCAGTAAGGGCGCCGCGCTGCGCGACATCGTATCGGTCGTTCAGCGTCGCTTCCCGCCGGCCCGCCTCGTGCTGCACCCGGTGCCCGTTCAGGGCATGGAAGCGCCCCAGGCTATTGCCGACGCCATCACCACCTTCAACGAGACCGAGGGGGGCCAGCGCCCTGAGGTGCTGATTGTAGGACGCGGCGGCGGCTCGGTCGACGACCTCTGGGCGTTCAATGAAGAGGTGGTGGCCCGCGCCATTGCCCGCTCGTCGCTCCCGGTAGTTAGCGCCGTCGGCCACGAGACCGACGTGTCGATCGCGGACCTCGTCGCCGACGAGCGCGCAGCTACGCCATCGATGGCAGGCGAGATTGTCGTCCCCGACCGGCAGGAGCTGGAGTCGGCCATTCGGACTCTTGTCGACCGCATGCAGCAGACCGTCGCGCGCCGCGTGAGCGAGGCGCGCCGGCACGTTGAGCACCTGACACGCTCGCGTGCTTTCCACCGACCGGCCCATCGCCTGGACCAGTACCGGCAGACGATAGATACGCTGGTCGGACGCCTGCAGCATGCCAGCGAGCGCCTGCTCGACCGCAAGCGCTCACGCCTCGAACAGCTGCGCACGCAACTCCGCGCGGCCGATCCGGAGGCGCCGCTCCGCCGCGGGTATGCGCTCGTCGAGCGGGACGGCGAGGCCATCCACCGTGCCCGCACCCTGCAGCCGGGCGATGCCGTTGAGATCCAATTCCAAGACGGCGAACAGCCAGCCCGGATCGAGTCTTCCGATTAGGGCCGCCACCAAATCTCTTTGCATACAACGCGCTTCCGGCGTGATGCGTGTTGCGTAATGCGTGATGTTCAAACGCCCTCGCGTCTCACGTTTTACGCTTCATGCCGCCGTATCATCCTCGTCTGCACGTCACGGTCGGCACCATACTCCCCATTCACAGGCCTCCTCTAGATCAGCGAGTGGGACTGCCCGCCATCAACGTTAATACAGCTCCCTGTGATGAGGCTGGCCCGTTCCGACACCAGGAAGGCGACTGTATCAGCAACCTCATCGACTCGACCAAACCGCCCGATGGGGAGGTTCTCGGCTACGAACTGTTTCATCTCTTCCGGGCGCTCCTTTACGCGCTGATCCCAGCTGCCGCCTGGAAAGCGAATAGACCCTGGCGCTACGCTGTTCACGCGAATGCCCTCGGGCGTGAGCTCCTGCGCCATGATTTTGCTCATGCTGATAACCGCCGACTTCGTGGTATTGTAAGCCGAAAGGCCCGCGCCCCCGACCTCGCGGCCGTAGATTGAGGTGATGTAACAGATCGATCCGCCGCCCGCCTCACGCATATGGGGGATGGCCGCACGGCTCGATCGGATGTGGGACTTCAAGTTCAGATCCAGGATGTACTCCCAGTCCTCGTCGGACAGCTCTTCGAAGCTGCCCCGCTGGTTGCCCCCGACGTTGCCGACGAGGATGTCGATCTGCCCGAACGTCTGAGCCGTCTCCTCGACGAGGCGTTCGGGCGCTCCCGCTTCGGTCATATCCAGGGGAAGCGCGAGGACCTCTGCGCCTTCCTCTTCGATTTCTCGTTCTGCCGCACGCAAGTCGTCCTCGCCGCGCGCACAGATACTGACGTCACATCCCTCGCGGGCCAGCGTCTGCGCGATTCCCTTCCCGATACCGCGACTTGCACCCGTGACAATGGCTACTTTATCCTGTAAGTTGAGATCCATGTGGATTGCTCGATTGATGATTAATCGGCTGCGTTCAATATGCTCCTTGCATGAAACGTGGTGGACGACAAAATATCCACCATCAGCCGCTCTTCCCATCCGTCTATTTTTCTTCCCTCAGACTTCGCGAACATACGTATGTCCGACGTCTCTCTTGATGCTCCCCTCCCTGATGATCTGGACGACCTGCGCTTTGAGGAGGCTCTCGATCGCCTCGAAGCCATCGTTGAACAGCTGGACGAGGATCCGCCCGATCTGGACACGGCGCTCGACGCCTATGAGGACGGGGTCACCCTGGCCCAGCACTGCCTGGACCGCCTGAACGATGCCGAGGAGCGGCTTGAAGAGCTGTCTCTTGACTGAGTGGTGCTGAGGTGTCACGCCTCTTTCTGGAGATGGCTGTCGGGGATGTCCACGCAACCGGGAGCGTAACCCCCTCCGCCGCTCAAGGCGCGGCACTCTCTCCCGGGAAGAATTAAGGCGCTTTCTCGAGCGGTCGGCTGACGGACCCGAGCAGTTTCCCGCGGTTCCTCTGACCTGGACACCGGCACGGACGTCCTCAATCCCGTTTTCTATTGCACTCAGGCAGCAGGATCTATCTTCGCCCCTGCCTTCGACCGGAAGGTTTCCTTAGAGCAAAAACTGCTGCAACTCGATCATGTGCACCCGGTGGGACTGGGCGGCTGATCGACCCGGCTGAGATACCAGCAGAAAGTGCGCGTCTGGCAAGCGCTCGTCCGGTCTCTCAAGAGAACCGTGCTGCTACAAGGTGTGCCAGCGATATCGCTCGAGCATCTTGGGATCCCGGCTACGTTTCATGACGGTGTCGCACTTCTCACACCAGAAGACGATCTCTTTGACGGGAGCCGAGATTCCGAACAGGAAAAGTAGTCCAGAGAGCGTTCCGTACCGTGGCTCGACAGTGACGCGCGGATGATTCAGATCGTTTCCGCAGTTGCAATTCGTCTGCACCTTTTCGGCAGTCACCTCCTTGACCTGCGTTGCCGTCGCAGCGCCCCCCGACGCAGCTGGCGCAGAGGGAGATGGTGACGTTTCCGAAGGACCAATCGCGTCAAAAATGATGTCATCAAGCTCACGTGCGTCGTCCTTTACGAACAGGTAGTAGTCCGCCGACAGTCGACCCGCCCCAAACACCGTGATGACAGCGAGCAGAAAAAGTACGAGGGCTGCAAGCTCCAGCGACTGGCCGGCCGTCAACAGCCCGTCCTGAATATGCACAAAGAACACAGCTCCGACAAGAATAGGAAGCTGAACGATAGCAGCAATGCGGGTGACCAACCCAATCGCCAGCAATGCGCCACCAAAGAGATGCGCTATGGCTACGTAGATCATGGCCGCCGCCGGTATAAACAGCTGGTCGAGGTCCGCCCCGACGCCCTCAAGAAAGGCGCCCGAATCCGTAAGAATCAGCACGCCGCGCACGAATAAGGCAATGCCTAGATAGATCCGTACGACGTCGAGCGCCAGGTCCTGGTTGGAGCGCACCCACTCAATAAACTGAGGCATCGAATTCATCGCGTTCGAGGTTTAATTGAGAGGAACAGGCGACCGGCAGTCCAACACAATCTTCATGTTCACCGCAAATTCGAACGGTAGCACTACGCGATTGTTACGGAACCGCTTCCAATCTATCCTCCCGCACCTGTAACGAATATGTTGGAGGTCTCGGCAGCCGCCCGACTCGGACGGTTTGTGGGAGATGGGACTGTGGTGTTACATGGTTCTCTTGCCCCTGGGGATTGCGTCCCAAGAACTGCGATGTGACCTCTTCCAACGAGCGTCAAGCCGCCCTGCTATCGGACGGTCCAACAGTCAGGCCCATTCCAGGGGCTTGTGGGAGGTGCGTAGGCTCCAGGGCAGATCGGAAGTGCCGGTCAGGTAGGAATCGATGCACCGCGCCACGTCACGTCCCTCACCGATGGCCCAGACGACGAGCGAAGCGCCCATCCGCGCGTCACCGGCTGCAAAGACGCCGTCCACATTGGTCATCATCTGATCGTCAGTGGCGAAGTGGCCGGAATCATCCAGCGCGACTCCTGACGACGCAAAGGGACCGTGCTCCGGACCGGAAAAGCCGATGGCAATGAGAATGAGATCGGCGCGAATGGCGAGGTCTGGGTTGAGGACGTTCTTCTCGGCGCGGCGACCGTCTTCGTCGACCGACCACTCGACGCGCTCGGCCTGCAGGACATCGACGTGCCCATCCCCATTGGTATCGGCAAGCGCTGTCGTGTTGATGCCAAATTCCTCAGCGCCTCCCTCCTCGATCGCGTACGTCTTGCGGTAGGTCATCGGCACTTCGGGCCAGGGGTTGCTATTGGGCTGTTCAGACGGCGGCTGCTCGCGAATGCTGATCTGCACGACCTCGCGGGCGCCCTGCCGGTGCGCCGTTGCCACGCAGTCGGCCCCGGTATCGCCCCCGCCGAGGACGACGACGTGCTTTCCGTTGGCCGACCACGGGGCGTCGAGCGATACGCCGCGCTGCGCGCGATTTGCTCGCGTAAGGTAGTCCATTGCGAAGACGACGCCATCGAGATCCGCGCCCGGCACCGGAAGCGCGCGGTGCTGCTGCGCGCCGACGGTCAACGCCACGGCATCGTAGGCATCGCGAAGCGTCCCCAGGGATACGTCAGCGCCCACCTCTGTATTCGTCTGAAACGAGATGCCCTCCTGCCGGAGTTGGTCGACGCGTTGCTCGACCCGGTGCCGGGCAAACTTGAAGTCGGGAATGCCATAGGTCATGAGTCCGCCGATGGCGTCGTCGCGCTCGAACACGGTGACGCGGTGCCCGGCGCGGTTGAGCTGCTGCGCGGCAGCGAGCCCCGCCGGCCCGCTTCCGACGATGGCGACCTGGTAGTCGGTGCGCGTCTCGGGCGGCTCGGGCTGGATCCAGCCTTCGTCCCACCCGCGGTCCACGATGGCACGCTCGATACTCTTGATGGCAACCGGGTCGTCGTTGTACGCGAGCACGCAGGCGTCCTCGCACGGCGCCGGGCACGTATAGCCCGTGAACTCGGGGAAATTGTTCGTCGCGTGGAGCTCCTCGAGGGCCGCCTTCCAGTCGGATCGGTGAACGAGGTCGTTCCAGTCGGGAATGCGGTTACCGATCGGGCAGCCGCTCATGCAGGTTGGCACGCCGCAGTCCATGCAGCGCTCGCCCTGGGCGCGGAGCTCTTCTTCGTCCCAAACGGGCAACCAGATCTCGTCGAAGTCGTCCGTGCGCTCGTCCGGATCGCGCTTGCCGATGGGCTGGCGCGGGCGCTTCAGGTAACCGTCAGGGTGGTTTTCGCGGGGCATGGCGGGGTGGGATAGTAGTCAGTGGGTAGTGGATGGTTCTCAGTGATCAGGGGGCAACTGATCGGCGTCTAGCTGTCAGCGTCTAGCCGTCAGCTGGCTCCGGGCTGAAGCCTGCAAGACGTGCGCTGCTGCTGCGTTATGCACTGACGGGCGCGGCGGTGGGATCGCGGCGCGCCTGAGGCGGATCGACGCGCTGATCGTCGCCGCGGGCCAGGTGCTCTTCGATGGTGCGCGCGTAGGCCTCCGGCATCACCTTAATGAATCGATCAGCGTAGGCGTCCCACCGATCGAGGACATGCCGGGCCTTGGCGCTTCCAGTGTAGTGCAGATGGTTCTCGACCATGCGACGCGCGACGGTTCGATCTCTGCCCGACAGGGTGTTCTCGACGCGGACCATGCCGCGATTTACGCGGTCGCTCATCGCGTTCTCCTCATCGAGCACAAACGCCTCCCCACCGCTCATGCCGGCCCCGAAGTTGCGCCCGACCGAGCCGAGCACGACGACGACCCCGCCGGTCATGTACTCGCAGCCATGATCGCCGATGCCCTCGACAACGGCAAATACGCCCGAGTTGCGCACGGCGAAGCGCTCGCCGGCTCGGCCGTTTACGTACAGCTCGCCGCCGGTGGCGCCGTAGAGCGCCACGTTGCCGATGACGCTGTTGGCGTCGGCCGGGTATCCGGCCTGCATTGGCGTTCGCACGATGATTTTGCCTCCAGAGAGCCCCTTACCGACGTAGTCGTTGGCATCGCCGGTGAGATCAAGCGTGACACCGGAGGCCAGAAATGCGCCGAAACTCTGTCCAGCCGATCCGTTCAGGACAAGCTGGATCGTGTCGTCGGGGAGCCCGTCTGTGCCTCGCCGCCGGGCGATTTCGCTGCTGAGGATCGTGCCGACGGCTCGATGGCGGTTTCGAATTGACCGGTGGATCTCGACGGGCTCGTTCGCCTCCAGGGCGGGCCGCACGTCATCGAGCAGCGCCTGGTCGAAATGCGCGTCGAGCTGATGGTCCTGGTCGGTCGTCTGGCGCGGCGGCTCATCGCCCTCGGGGCAATGCAGAAGCGACCGCAGGTCGAGGGTGGACGCCTTGTCGTGCGCCGTGCTCTTCTGACGAAGCCGATCGAAGCGTCCAATCATCTCATCCATGGTGCGAAAGCCGAGTCGGGCCATGTGCTCGCGCACCTCTCGCGCGATGAAGCGCATGTATCGGATCACGTGCTCGGGCTGTCCCGGAAACCGATCTCGCAGCTCCGGATCCTGCGTGGCAATGCCGACCGAGCACGTGTTGCAGTGACACTTGCGGAGCATCACGCAGCCGAGCGTGACGAGCGCCGCGGTGCCGAACCCATACTCCTCGGCGCCGAGCAGCGCCGCGACGACCACGTCACGGCCCGTCTTCAGCCCGCCATCGACCCGCACGCGAATGCGCGAGCGGAGCCGGTTGGCGCGCAGAATTTGCTGCGCCTCGGCCAGCCCGAGCTCCCACGGCAGCCCCGCCGACTTGATCGAGGTCTTCGGCGAGGCCCCCGTCCCGCCCGAATGGCCGCTGATGAGCACGGCATCGGCCTTGGCCTTGGCGACGCCCGCAGCGATGACACCGATGCCCGCCTCGCTCACGAGCTTGACGTGCACGTTGGCGTCCGCGTTGGCGCACTTCAGGTCGTAGATGAGCTGCGCCAGATCCTCGATCGAATAGATGTCGTGGTGCGGCGGCGGCGAGATGAGCGAGACGCCCGGCATGGTGTAGCGCGTGCGGGCAATGACGTCGTTCACCTTCTCCCCCGGCAGGTGACCGCCCTCTCCGGGCTTCGAGCCCTGTGCCATCTTGATCTCGAGATCGGTGGCGTCGCGCAGGTACGTGCTCGTCACCCCGAAACGCCCGCTCGCCACCTGCTTGATCTTGCAGGCGCGCTCGGTGCCGAAGCGTTCGACCTGCTCGCCGCCCTCCCCGGAGCTCGCCCGCGCGCCGAGTCGGTTCATGGCGATGGCGAGCGTCTCGTGCGCTTCTTCGCTCAAGGAGCCGAACGACATCGACGCCGTGAAGAAGCGCTGGACGATTGAGTCGACGGGCTCGACCTCGCCGATCGGAATCGCGTTCTGCTCTGAGTGATCGACCTCCAGCAGTCCGCGCAGGGTCTGCAGCTGCTCGTTCTGCTCGTTGATGCGGCGGGCAAACTGCCGGTACCGCTCGTAGTCGCTGGACCGTACGGCGTGCTGCAGATCGGCGATCGTGTGCGGGTTCCACTGGTGAAATTCACCGTCGCGCCGCCAGTAGAGGTCGCCGCCGGGATCGAGCGTACCGTTGGTCGCGGTTGCCTGAAAGGCGCGGTGGTGACGCGCTCGCACGTCGTCCTCCAGCTCGCCAACGCCGATGCCTTCGATGCGCGAGGTGGTGCCGTAAAAGTAGGCGTCGACGAAGTCGCTGTTGAGACCGACGGCTTCGAACACCTGCGCGCCCTTGTAGCTCTCCAGCGTCGAGATGCCCATCTTGGACATGACTTTGAGAACGCCGTTTTCGAGCGCGTGGATGTAGTTGGCGCGCGCCGTCTCGGCATCATCCAGCGCGCCCGTCTCGGCCATCCGGTCGAGCGTCGCATACGCGAGATACGGGTAGAGCGCGTCGGCCCCGTAGCCGAGGAGCGTGCAGACGTCGTGCACACCAAAGGGCTGCCCGGAGTCAAGCACGAGTCCCGTGCGCGTCCGAAGTCCCTCGCGAATGAGGTGATGATGGACGGCACCGACCGCAAGCAGGCTCGGCAGCGCAAGCCAATTCGGTCCGAGACCACGATCCGAAAGAACGAGAATCTCGATGCCCTCCCGAACGGCGGTTTCGGCAGCTTCCTGGAGGCGATCGACGGCCGACTGCATACTCGTATCTGCTTCAAAGGTCAGATCGAGCGTGCGCGACCGAATGCCGTTCACGCTGATTTGCTGTATCGCTCTCAACTCCTGCGGCTGTAGAATTGGCGATGGGAGGTGTAGCTGCCGACAGTGCTCAGGCGACTCGTCGAGCAGGTTACGTTGCCGGCCTACGTGCCCGTCGAGCGCCGTGACGAGCTCCTCGCGGATGTAATCGATCGGCGGGTTGGAGACCTGTGCGAAAAGCTGCTTGAAGTAGGTAAAGAGCGGCTTGTTCTGCTTGGAAAAGACCGACGGCGGCGTGTCGTCGCCCATCGCACCGACCGGATCCTTCGCGTCTTCTGCCATGGGCTGAAGCACACGGCGCACGGCTTCGCTCGTGTAGCCAAATGCGCGCTGGCTTTGCTGCAGCGTGATGTCGTTTCGGATGGCGTCCGATGGCGCCTCCGCGTCGGCGTCAACGATGTCGTCGAGCGACATTCGGTGCCGGTCGAGCCACGTGGCGTAGCGGTCGTCCGTGAGCTCTGCCATCAGGTGCTCGTCGTCCAGGATGCGCCCATGCGTCGGATCGGCCACCATCATCTGCCCCGGCCCGAGGCGCCCTTTCTCGGCGACGCGCTGGGGCTCGACGTCGAGCGCGCCGGTTTCACTCGCCAGGATGAAGCGGTGGTCGGTCGTAAGCGTGTAGCGACAGGGCCGCAAGCCGTTGCGATCGAGCGTAGCGCCGAGCTGGTTGCCATCCGTGAAGACGACGAGCGCCGGACCGTCCCACGGCTCGACGAGCGTGCGATGGTAGTCGTGCCAGCTGCGGCGCGCCGTGTCCATGGACGCGTCTTTTTGCCAGGCCGGGGGCATCAGCATCCGCAGGGCATGCGGCAGCGAGCGCCCGCTGCGCACGAGGAGCTCGAGCGCATTGTCGAGCGTCGCCGTGTCGCTCTGGTCCTCGCTGGCAACGGGCCGGAGCGTGTCGATGGCATTGCCAAACGCCGGATGCGCCAGATCGGCCTCGCGCGCTCGCAAGCTGTTCAGGTTGCCGCGCAGCGTGTTGATCTCGCCGTTGTGAGCGATCATCCGGTACGGGTGCGCGAGCGGCCACGACCCGAGCGTGTTGGTCGAAAAGCGTGAGTGGACGACGGCTAGGCTCGACCGCACGCGCCCGTCTCGAAGATCTGGGTAGTACTGACGGAGCTGCGCGTTCGTGAGCAGGCCCTTGTACACTATGGTGCGACGATCGAGCGAACAGACGTAAAACTGCTCCGCTCCTTCAACGGACGACGACGCAATCTGCTTTTCGAGGGCCCGCCGGAGGATGTACAGCCGGGCGTCGAGATCATCCGGCCGGTGCCCCGAACGAGGAGCCACAAAGCACTGCTCGACGGCAGGTTCGCTTTGCAGGGCTGCCGGACCAAGCTCGCTATTATTCGTCGGCACGCGGCGCCAGGCAAGCACCTCAAATCCGCGCTCCTGAGCGATGCGCTCGATGCGCTCGCGCAGCGCCTTGCGGCTCGACGCGTCCTGCGGCAGGAAGCACTGCCCAACGGCATAGTGCTCCACATTCGCCAGGGCCGACACCTCTTCAGCAAAGAAGGCGCACGGAATCTGAAGCATGATGCCCGCGCCGTCGCCGGTGCTTTGTTCGGCTCCTCGAGCGCCCCGGTGGTCCAAGTTTTCCAGCAGGTCGAGACTCTCCGCTACGAGATCGTGGCTCGAATCGTCCATCAGATTCACGAGTGCCCCCACGCCACAGTGGCCGTGCTCGCGAAGTGGCGCATCAAGCCCCGCTCTGAGCCCGATCGATTCTTTCGAATGAGGAGACTGCTGGTCGCTCGGTCGATCCATAGTTTTACACCTCAGGCCCAGTGGTACTGCAGCGTGACCCATGCCTTTACACCTGCGTAGCTTTGGGTTGCCATGCTGAATCGAGCCAATTAATGAAGATAATACAAACTAAATATCAAAATATTGTGGACTGCGAAGCGCTTACAGTCAACATTTCTTCATTTGTAAGCGCTTCTAGGAGATCCCAACCCTTAACTTTTTTGGATTACCACTTCCTTCCTCTCCGCTCGAATCGGGTCACCCTCTGGCCGTTCTGGTGTCAGTTATTTTGTGGTCGGTTGCAAACATTGAGGAGAATTAGGGTTTGGATACGAGCGCAAGCCGTCATTCACTTACTTGACGACGAGTCATGCCCATCTCCGATTACTCTTCTCTGTTTTCGTCGCTCCCCGATGATGCGCGCCTGTGGGTTCACGTAGCGCCGCGCCCCCTTTCAGCGGACGAACAGCAGGCCTTTCAGTCGGCTCTCGACTCCTTCTTCGAGAACTGGTCTTCCCACGGGCGCACCGTGGAGGGCGCCGCTCACGTGCACGAGGATCAGATTCTGTTTCTGGCCGCCCACGTGAGCGATGGCGATCTGTCGGGCTGCGGCATCGATGCGGGCTTCAATGCCATCGAACAGGTAGCCGGCCGACTCGATCTCGAATGGGTGCCTTCGTTGCACGTCGTGTATCGCGACGACGAGGGCCGTCTTCAGCACGCCTCCCGGTCCACCTTCCGCGATCTAGCGAACCGCGGTGCCGTCACCACGGAGACGCCGGTGCTCGACATAAGCATCACGACGGTGGGAGAACTGCGAAACGGCCAGTTCGAGCGTCCAGCCGGCTCCTCCTGGCACGCCCGCACTTTTGATCTACCGCAGCCGGTTTAGTGCAACGTCAACCCCTCATTTTGCAGGTATCCGTGCTCCGGCGTGGTGCGTGAGGCGTGGTGCGT
>OBKM01000118.1_pt1 | contig 37260 bp, 36 predicted proteins | sample 1519691 | NCBI WGS metagenome assembly OBKM01 (sample SAMEA37050418, study PRJEB22526) | metagenome | biome: saline pan; feature: lake; material: water | place: Egypt | collected 2015 | depth 0.5 m
GACTCCGAATCCACGCCTGCAGAGACTGCACTCTCTGCACGGATCGTCGGCGTCAGCCGAGCATCCGTCAAAAAGCGCATCGCAGAACCAGGAACTCCAACCCGCAGCGAGCGCACCAACGCGAGCAGGGTGAGGTAGTTCACTATCGCCGACACAGTGTACTTCTAGCCGTGAACTCACCCCGGGGTAGTCGCCGTGACCACCTGTACGATCACGGATACGGCTGAGCATAGGGGTACTCAGCGCTCTGATGCACACGAACGCATGCTCGTCTCGCTACACTGGAACAGGACCGACACCCGTTATGCGCGCAACCGTGCGAGTGCTTCGCTTGCCCGGCCGGTCGTACTGTAACCACGGCGGGCCTCGATGTCCTCACGGGTAACCAGTCCGGCAGCCTGCAGTTCGGCGATGCGAGCGTGCAGCTCACGCTCACAGAACTCGTACTCCGTGAGAAGTGCCTCTACGGGAACCGGTCCGTGTGTGTCCAACGCAGCCAGTAGCTCCAACCCGCGTTCGTCGGGCACCGCGGTCACGACCTGCACAGCAGCGTCGTCGAATGCAGCTAACGGTGCCGTGTCCACAGTGTCGTCCGTGACCGGCTTTGACCTCCTCCCACGACTGAAGTCGTGGGATTCCTCCGTGGGTAATCCAACCAGTCGATTACCCCGGCTGTGAACTTGCGGGTTTGCTGAGGCTGGGTTGGTCGAGTGAACGCGACAGTTCCCCAAAATCGGCGGGTGTCCAGTCGTGTTCGTTCCACTGCCAGTACGCCCCATCAGAGGGTGCGTCCCTGCCGCGTTCAGCAGACAGGGCAGCAGGCCGGGCCATCGGCCCCACTTCAGACTGCAAGATGTTCCACGCCCCTGCCACGTCACTGTGTGCATCTAATCGACAGTCGTGGCACCGGAACGAATCGCCTGTCCGAGTGACATCACTACTCCCGCACTCGGGACACGTACTGCTCGAATCAGCTTCGGTCACTTCCACAACAGCAATCCCAACATCACTGAGTGTCAGTGTGATTCGGTCCACGAGCTGCCGGTGTGACCAGAAATTGTGCGTCTTCGTGTTTACGTCGGTACTCCAGTGTGTCTCTAACACGTCGGTCAAGTCACCAACGTACACTGTGTCAACGTTGTGTTCGAGCAGCCAGTCAGCGGCGTGTTTGACTGCTGCATCGCGGCTGTGGTCACGGCTCCCTGACTGGGCGGCGTACAGCCGCCTAATGAGAGCACTCGTGTATTCGTCGTCTGGGAGTTCCGACTGGAGGGTAGCGATTCGCTCGGAATACCTCTGGAAGCGGTCGAACTCCGGGCGAGCGTGATACACCGCCGTATCACCATTTTCTGTGACAACAGCCAACGTGTTGTTTGCACCTACGTCGAGAGCGGCGACCTGCGTCGTGTTCTCGGTATCGAGTGTGTGAGTGAAGGCATCCCCCCGTTGTTCTCTGAGTGTGTCTGGTTGAATACGGACAGGATGCTGGACACGAAGCTGGTCAGCGTGTTCCTCGTAGATGAGTTCCAGTCGGCTATCGTCACCGTTCCACTGTGGGTTGCCCCGGACTTCGAGTGTGATGCGTTCGTTCCCGCTAAGACCATAGCGGTCTTTAAGCACGTCCCCGACGCCAAATTCGAGTGTACTCCGGTCTTCGTCCCAGTCGAACGTATAGAGGTCATTGCGGACGAGACCGTGCAACTCGTAGCCCTCTTTTCGGTTGCCCCAGTACCCTGGTGGCGAGGGTTTCTCGGTCACCGCCATGGTAGAGTCGTCGTGATACTGGTCGAGCAACCGAAAGTGACTGCGCCAGGCTTCGCTGTTCTTGCGAGTGATTTGCTGGCAGGTTGCTTTCCCAATGATGGGTGCGTACTCATCGTAGAGGTCGGTGTACTCGGCGTCCCACACGTCACCACCATCGCTGAAGTATTGTTGGCGGCGGCGATAGTTAATTTGATTCCAGAGTGGTGGTTGGGCGGCCAGCCAGTCGAACAAACACTGCTGATACCGCTCGGTAGCGGGTTCAGCAATGTAGGTGTTTGTTCGCTGTGGCCGGTCGCTCACGTATAGTATTATATGACAGATGAGTATGAATGTTGGGATTACAGACTGGCTATATCGTGTGGTTTGTCGCATATCACGTCGGCTTCATCCACACGACTAAAGTCGTGGGCTTTCGCCTTGAACTTCTGTAACTCGGCCGTTGGAACGGACTTCGTTTCTTCGGTGTCGACACACCGTACCAGACTTGTGTCCGCCGATCGCCTAAGCAGGTGGTACCGCTGTCCGTCCGTTGTCTCGACGAGCTGTCGTGTCATCTCAGAATCGAGTACACACGGTAGTTGCCACCCAAACAAAAACGGCCCGGTTGCGACAGTGGGCTGTGGACAAGCGCGTGCCCGAGCCAGTCGTGGTGGCAAAGCGGTGCCGCTTGGGGCGCAGCCGAGACACGAACGCAGATCACTGCTGTTGAGAGACAGTGCCCGGCCGGTCAGGACGCAGTGACCGTCGAACCCGCTGTCCGGACAACACAGAAAGACCCCGTCGGCAGACGGGAACGGGTCACTCGGCGACGCCAGTGACGTCCTCGCGGTCGAGTTCGGGCTCCTCGTCTTCCTCAGCTTCTTTTTTGTCTTTGATTTTCTTGAGCCTGAACGTCTCTTCGCGTTCTTGCTCCATTAGCTTCTGTTCGATGTAATCGCGGTTCTCGTTTAGCTCCGGCAGGAGTTTAAACTCCAACGCGTTAACCCGCCGTTTCGTTTTCTCGATTTCGTCGAGCATCTTTTGCATCGCCGTCTCAACCTCGGCTGCGAGAATGATCGTCTCAAGCAGTTCCTCGTATGCGGCGGCGGCCTCGTCGATCCGGGCACTGGTACCGAGGACGCCGTACCCCCGCTGATCGAGGGTCTTTTGGACCCGCGTTGACTCGATTTGTGGGACGACGACGCCCATGATGTTCTTCGAGGAGGTCGTGATTTCGGGGTGGTCGGCGAGGGCGGCGGCGGCCCCGCGGACAGCAACGTCACCTTCCATTGACCGGGCCATGTTGATCCGTCGTTGGGCCTGCTCGTAATCAGTCTCGAGCTCGGAGCGGACCTCGCGGGCCTGATCTAAGATGTCCATAAACTCCATGATCAGCCCGTCGCGTTTTTGTTCGAGAGTGTTGTGCCCACGCTCGGAGAACTCGATGCGGTCCTCGATTTCCATGAGGTTCTTCCGCGTGGGTTTGACGTCGTCAGCCATGACCGGGCATAACGCAGACGGCGTGTTAATTCTGTCGAGATCCAGCATCCTCGACGAAAAACGTCAGCGCGACGCCGACCGCGACCGGACCGAGCACGGTCCAGTCCTGAAAGGGGGCGCCGCCGGTGGCACCGACGACAATGCCGTAACCGCCCCCACCGACGAGGAGCACTGCGGCACCAATCTGAACGACCGACCCGCGGTAGAGCCCCTCGCGGATCCCGAGCAACACTGCTGCAATCATGACAACGACACTGGTCGCCTGCCACGCCCACGGGACGCCGAACACAGCCGCTGTAGCGGTGACTGCCAGGACCAAGACGAGTCCGAGTCCGAGGTACGCGATCAGCTGGTGTGTCTGCTCGGTGACTGCGCTCACAGGGTCACTAACGAGAGCAATGATAAAACAGGCGTGACTCGGGAGCTACTCGGCGAGAACGGCGCGGTCCTGGTCTTCTTCTCGGTAGTACTCCTCGAGGTATTCCTCGTCGATCCGGATCAGCTCCTCGCGGGGGAGCATCGACAGGAGGTCCCAGCCGATCTCAAGGGTCTCCTCGATCGGCCGGTTCGTGTCAAAGCCTTGTTGGATGAACTCCTCTTCGAAGCGGTCTGCGAAATCGAGGAACTTGTTGTCTCGCTCCGAGAGCGCCTCGCGGCCGACGATGTTGACCAGGTCTCTGAGGTCCTCACCCTCTGCGTAAGCCGCGTATAACTGGTTTGCAACGTCGCTGTGATCGCCTCGGGTCAAGCCTTCGCCGATCCCGTCGTCCATCAGCCGAGACAGGCTGGGAAGAACGTAGATCGGCGGTTCGATGCCCTTCGAGTCAAGGTTCCGGTCGACGTAGATCTGCCCCTCGGTGATGTAGCCGGTGAGGTCCGGAATCGGGTGGGTGTCGTCGTCGCCGGGCATCGTGAGGATAGGAATCTGTGTGACCGACCCAGCCCGGCCCTCGATCCGGCCCGCCCGTTCGTACAGCTCAGCCAGGTCAGTGTACATGTATCCGGGGTAGCCCCGACGGCCGGGGACCTCCTCGCGGGCAGCACCGATCTCACGGAGTGCCTCACAGTAGTTGGTCATGTCGGTCAGGATGACGAGGACGTGATAGTCCTCCTCGAAGGCCAGATACTCAGCGGTCGTTAGCGCTAGCCGCGGCGTTACCGTCCGTTCGACGGCGGGGTCGTCGGCGAGGTTCATGAATACCACCGTCCGTTCGAGTGCGCCGGTGCGTTCGAAGTCGTCCATGAACTCGTTTGCCTCCTCGGCGGTGATGCCCATCGCGGCAAAGATCACGGCGAACTCAGAGCCGTCCTCCCCGGCAGCTTCTGCCTCGGGGACACTCGCCTGGCGGGCGACCTGCAGTGCCAGTTCGTTGTGTGGGAGTCCCGATCCCGAGAACAGGGGCAGCTTCTGGCCCCGGATGAGCGTGTTCATCCCGTCGATCGCGGAGATGCCGGTTTGAATGAACTCCTCGGGGTACTCACGCGCCGAGGGATTGATCGCCGACCCGACGATATCACGTCGCTCGTCGGCGATGATCTCCGGCCCGTCGTCGATCGGGCGGCCGGAGCCATCGAGAACCCGCCCGAGCAGCTCCTCGGTGACCGGCATCTTCATCGTCTCGCCGACGAAGCGAATCGAGGCGTCTTGGCCGATGCCGCCGGTTCCTTCAAAGACCTGGATCGCGACGATGTTCTCGCCGGTTTCCAGGACCTGCCCCCGGCGTGTCTCGCCGGCAGGCGTCTCGAGTTCGACGATTTCGTCGTAGCCGATCGGCTCGTCGACCTCGGCGAAGACGAGCGGTCCACTGATTTCGGTGATCGTTTGATACTCTTTCATGATCAGTATAGCTCACGGAGTTGTGTTTCGATGGCGTCTTCGATCTCGGCGGCGAAGTCGGCTGCCTCGTCGTCGGGCGTCGTCGCGATCCGGCCGATGCGGGCCGTCGCGTCGATGTCGACGATCTCCTCGACGGGCACACCTGCGTCCAACGCCTCGAAGGCCTCGTCGTTGAACGTCTCGATAGTATCGACAATCGCGAACGTCTTCTCTGGTGGGGAGTACGTGTCGACATCGTGGAAGGCGTCTTGCTGGAGGTAGGCCTCCCGCAACAGGCGGGCCACTTCGAGCGTCAGCCGTTGATCCTCCGGCAAGGCGTCTTTTCCGACCAGCTGGACGATCTCTTGGAGTTCGGTCTCTTCCTCGAGAACGTCGACTGCCCACTGTCGGACCTCTGGCCACTGCTCGTCAACGCGCTCTTCGAACCACGGGTCGAGTTGCTGGCGGTACAGGGAGTAGGACTCGTTCCAGTCGATTGCCGGGAAGTGGCGTTGTTCGGCGAGATCGGCGTCGAGTGCCCAGAACGTCTTGACGATCCGCAGGGTGTTCTGTGTCACCGGCTCCGAGAAGTCACCCCCAGGCGGCGAGACAGCACCGATGACGGTGATCGATCCACCGTCACCGTTGAGCGTCTCGAACTTGCCGGCGCGCTCGTAGAAGTTCGCCAGCCGGGCAGCCAGATACGCGGGGTAGCCTTCCTCGCCGGGCATCTCCTCGAGTCGAGAAGAAATCTCCCGGAGCGCTTCTGCCCACCGGGAGGTCGAGTCCGCCATCAAGGCGACGTCGTAGCCCATGTCGCGGTAGTACTCTGCGACCGTGATACCGGTGTAAATACAGGACTCCCGCGCTGCGACCGGCATATTCGAGGTATTGGCGATAAGACACGTCCGGGCCATCAACGCATTCCCCGTTGTCGGATCCTCAAGTTCGGGGAAGTCGTCGATAACCTCGGTCATCTCGTTGCCCCGTTCTCCACAGCCGATGTAGACGACGACGTCGGCGTCGGCCCACTTGGCCAGCTGCTGTTGGGTTACGGTCTTACCGGAGCCAAAGGGACCCGGAATCGCCGCCGTACCGCCTTTGGCGATCGGGAACAGTCCATCGAGAATCCGCTGCCCGCTGAGCAAGGGCTCGCGTGGCGTATTCTTGTTGATGGTCGGACGTGCCTGGCGGACCGGCCACTCCTGGTGCATCGTCACGGTCTCATCGCTGTCGAGCTCGACGACTGGCTCCTCGACGGTGAACTCACCCTCGTAGACCGCTGTCACCGTGCCGCCGTCGTAGTCCGGCGGCACCATGACCTTGTGCTCGATGCTTTCGGTCTCGGGGACCGTGCCAACGATATCGCCGGGTTCGACGAGGTCACCCGCCTCGACAGTCGGAGTGAACGCCCAGGTTTCCTCAAAGTCGATGCCAGGCGCGTCAACGCCCCGGTCGAGAAACGCCCCCATTTTTTCTTCGAGGGTACTCAAGGGCCGCTGTGTGCCGTCGTAGATTGCGTTGAGGACACCAGGGCCGAGGTCGACCGACAGCGGCTCACCGGTGTTCTCGACCGGTTCGCCGGTGCTGATGCCGGAAGTCTCTTCGTAGACCTGAATCGTCGTCTGGGTGCCCTCGATCTCGATGACTTCACCCATCAGGCCGTCGTGGCCTACGTAGACCACGTCGTTCATCTTCGCGTTCAGGCCGTCTGCGGTGACGACCGGACCGCTGACGCTCGTAATCGTGCCGTCTTCGGTGACGGTTCGTTCTGTTGCTTGACTCATAGGTTATTGGTCCTCTTCCATGAGGTCGATGCCGATTGCCTGTTTGATCTGCTGGCGGAGCCGGTCACTGCCGGCACTTCCGCCCAGGGTGACGACAACGGGTTCGACGCCGGTTTCAACGGCCTCCCGTGTATCACGAGAGAGGTGTTCGAGGTCGTCGCTGTGCATGACGACGATGCCGATATTCGAATCCGACAACACCGACTGCACTGCCCCGTCTAAGTCCGCGGGTTTATTTTCGTCGGCCACGTTCTCGAAGCGACGGACCCCCGCGAGTCGGAATCCGGTCGTAAACTCCGGACTCCCGACGACTGCAATCTCTTGACTCCCGCTCATAGTACCACCAGTTCGTCTCGGATCCGGTCTTCGTCCAAGCCGACTTCCCGGCCGCGGGCAATCGCGCGGATGTTCTCGATCTCCCGTTCTTTGGCCAGAATGTACGACATAACGGCGGTAATCGAAACCGGATACCGACTCGCCAGCGTGTCCGCGTAACTCAACAATGCGGCATCTAGAGTGTGCTCGAACTCAATGAGGCTTTCGGCTGTCGCCAGTTGATCGAGGGCCCCACGCAGCTGGTCGCCGTACCTGCTGGCCTGGATGTGCTCGACCAACTCGTCGGTGTTCTCGATCAGTTGGCGAAGTTCTGCGGCGTCGAACAACACACCACCGTCGATAAAGTAGGCCGTCGGACTGATATCCGCACCGCTGCGGGCGAGACGCAGCGTGTTACGGACGTTCCGAAAGTCGATCTCTGCCTGGAGATACTCCTCGTACAGCTGTAGGGGCTCACTCTCGAAGAACCCGGTCCGGATATCGAGAATGTGGTCATAAAAGACCCGGTCGAGTGTGTTCTCCAAGGGGACCAACACGCCTGCCTCTTGATACTCCGGCAGGGTATCGGTCAGGGCATCGTAGTAGATGGTTCCCTCGAGGAGCTCGACTGCGGTCGGGATACTCTCGGCGTCTACCAGCTGGTCGATGGTCGACGAGTCAAGCTCCCCGGCCCGGATCAGATCTGTCTGGATCTCCTCTGGTGGCGAGTCGGTGTAGATACCACGGAGAATAGTCTTGATGTTCCAGACGTCGTACGTCCGGAGGTAGGCTGCGATACGATCGTGCAGCTTGCCTCCGGCCCAGTCGAGAAGATCACTGAAGTGTTTGGCGACGTTCTGGTTGAGGGCGTACTCGATGAGATCGACACCGCTGTACCGCGCCCCCAATGCGTTGATCTCTGCCTTGTACTCGTTTTCTTCGAGAAACCGGGCAATGCCACTCGTCCCCATGCGGAGCAGTTTCCGGTAGTCTTCTTCTGTCAGCAGCTTCGCACGCCGTGCGCGAACGCGGGCTGCGACGTACTCGGGATTCGATTCGGTGCCGTAGACATCCGCCGTCATTGTTCCGAATCCGCGAACAACCGGGTACTGATTTCGCCGAGCTGTTCTTCCCAGATATCGGTCAACAACGAGTCGAAGGTGTTGTTCGCCCGGATACGACCGTCGGGGCCCTCCACAACGACACCGCCGAGACACTCGTAGTGGCCACCGAAGCGTTCGTTGTCGGTGAGCAGCTCCGTGATTAGCGCCTCGTCCGCACCACGCCCGTAGACGACCAGCTCCTCCGTACTGAACTCTGCCCGCGCGGCGTCTAGCAGGGCCGCGGTCAGCTCGCGTCGCTTGTCGCCCGACAAGTCGGCGAGGGCCTCGGCGACTGAATCGTAAACTGCGTCTAAGAGGTCTCGTCGGGCCCGGAGGCGTTGTTGGCGTGCCTCAAGCTTCGCATTCGACCGTGCTTGCTCGCGCTCGCGCTCGATCTGGGCTTCGACGTCTTCTTGAGCGCTTTGTCTGATCTGTTCGGCCTCGGCTTTGGCCTGGGAGATGATCTCCTCGGCCTCCTTGTCTGCTTCCTCACGGATGGCCGCCGCTTCTTTGCGGGCTTCTTGGCGGATATCTTCGACGACTGTGTCTAAACTCATTGTAGAAAGGGGGCGCCTGTTAGAGGAACAGCACGAGGATCAGGGCCACGATAGCAAAAATGACCATCGTCTCAGGGAGGACCGTTAGCAACAGACCTCGACCGAAGAAATCCTCGTTCTCGGCCGTGGCACCGACGGCCGCGGAACCGATCTTCGCCTCTGCGTACCCGGCAGCGAGTGCTGACAGGCCGACAGATAGGCCGGCAATCGCGATAGCGATTTCCCGACCGAACGTTTCACCGTACGCCCGGGCGACGTCCTCCTCTTCGAACATCGGTCCGGACTCTAATACAACCGTTGCGACCTCTGGAAGTGCTTCAACTGGCATAGTTTGTAATGAACTACGTTATTTCCTCCTCAGGAGGGGCATTACGTGAACCGAACGGTTGGTACTTCTCACCACCGCCTTCATAAAACTTCTGAAAGAACTCCACATATTCGAGACGGATCATCTGGATTCCCGCAGCCGTGATCCCGAGTAACAGGACAATGATATGTCCGAAGACAAATATTAATAAGGCGGTGATCACGAGCAGGACCGCGAGGGCAAGGTGGACATCCGGGATCAACTGTCCCGGATCGAGGAGTAAGCCGGCTACCGATTCGGTGCCACCGACGCCCTCCTCGGGGTTTATTAGCGTCTGTGGCTCTCCGAGTGGAGCCAGCAGAAGGTCGGTGCCGATCACGACGACAAGCGCCATGCCACCCTTCGCGAGTAAGACGGCGAGCATCCGGACGTATGAGAGACTCTGGCCGAACACTTGAGACGGGATCTCTAGAATCCCGATGACACCTTCACCGATGTAGATGCCGATCACACCGACAACGAGCATGCCGAGGCCGACGAGGCCGAGCGTCTCCGGAAGACCTGTCGCGATAAGCTCCGGCGCAACGTCGAGTCGCTCGGGACCGTAGACGGCGTTCGAGCCGGCCAGGAAGTCTGGTTTCTGGCCTTCGGGTCCGGCGAGGTGTCCACTGAACAACCAGAAGTAAAGCCCGAACAGCGCGAACAGCCAGGAGACTGACTCGAAGACGGCCGGTTTCAGACCGTGGGGGCGTTCGTTGACGTAACGGATCACGTATCCGACGCCCATGTGGAAAACGCCGAAGACAACACTCACGATGAACCACAACAGTACCCAGTCACCGACACCAGTGACGTAAGGCTCGTAGCCTTTGTTCCAGACACCGACCAGACCGGTCGGATCGACCGTTGCAAGCCCTGTGGAAAGGCCGAAGAAGTCGTCGTAGACAACACCGAAGGCCGCGGTGAAAACGCCGGCCCAGATCCCGATCGTGCCGAGGGCGTTCAGTACCTCCGACCGGAGCCGCCACATCGCGAGGCCCATCAGGATATACAGGATGCCGTAACCGACATCTGAGATCATGAACCCGAATGCCAGTGGATACGTCAAAAACAGAATGAGCGTCGGATCAAGCTCCGAGTATCTCGGCTGTCCGACGACCTGGACCAGCTTCTCGAATGGCCGGGCTGGACCGACGTTGTTCATCCGACTCGGTGGGGTCTCGTCCATGATGCGCGTCTGGCCACCGTCCGTGGCGACCTGGTCACCACCAGCTCCCTCCTCAGCGTGGGACGCCTCCGGCGTTTCGTCGTGGTGTGCCACCGTTTCGTAATCCGCCCGTTCGAGTTCCTCGATGTCGGCCCGATCGCCGACGGCGTCACGCACGGTGTCGACGAGCGTCTCGAATTCGTTACTCGGGACCCACCCCTCGGCGATAAACGACCGGGTCGTCGTCGCGAATTTCAACGGGATGTCTGCCTGCTGGGCCTGCATCGTCAGGTACGACTCGGCCCGCAGAATAAACGACTCTACCTCGTCACGGAGGGCCGCCAGATCGTCGTTGACCCCGCTGAGCTCCTGCTCGACCTCGGCACGCTCCTCGCGAAGCCTGTCGATCTGGTCCCGGGGATCTCCCTCGTGGTGGGGGATATCGATCCGGGTGAACTCGACTGCAACCAGCGCCCCCGTTATCGTTTCCACGTCGTGTGGGGCTGCGATTACGACCGCGTCGTCTCCGGCAAAGACTTCGAAGGCGGCGAGGCCGTCGGCCGCTTCGAGGGCTTCTTCGACAGCGGATGCGTTGGCGTAGCCGGCGACAACAGAGAGTGTGTCGTAGCCATAGAGCAGATCGAGGTCGATGCCAACATCGGCGAACGGCTCGAGAGATTCGATCTGATCGGACAGCTCCCGGCGCTTAGTCCGAAGCGTCTCACGGTGGGCATCGAGTTCGTTGACGTCTGCCTGAATGTCGTCAAGTCGCGCCTCGAGATCCTCGGCACCGAACTCGTCTGGCGAGACGCCCGGCGTTTCGGCGTCGATCCCGAGTTTACTCTCGATGGACCGGACCGTGACTAGTTTCTCGGAGACAGACTCGGAGTGTTCAAGCGGTGTGCCGTTCTCGAAGCCGTCCCAAGAACCATCGTAGTCACTGAGATGGACAAGGTTGAGGTCGTAGACCGTCTCAATCACCGGCTGCAAAACGGCCTTCGAGCCGGTGATCGAGACCTTGCTCATTCGGTCAGGTCTGAGCATGCACCGCCTCCTCGAACCGTTCTAGTACGTATTCAACGACGTCCTCTTGCTGGCGCTTTGCCTGTGCTTCGAGTTCCTCACGCGTCGCGGCTGCCTCCTCGAGGATTTCTTCGCGTACGGCTTCGATCTCTTCGCGTGCCTCCTCAAGGCGCTGTTGTTTCAGCTCACGCGCGTCGGTCTCGGCGTCTTCACGGATCTCTCGTGCCTCTTCCCGGGCTGTGGACAGCCGCTGTTCGCGGTCGGCCTGTGCCTCGGCGATAATATCGTCGGCTGCTTCTTCGGCTTCTTTGACCCGCTGTAGAACGTCTGGTCTCGGCATGGGCTACTCGTTGGATGTTCGCCGCAGCATGTATATGGGAGTTGCGGATTTCGTTACGGTTTTCGCATGGACAGACGGTTAGTGTCCGCAGACCGTACCCGGCGTATGGCCCTACTGACAGACAAACAACGAGCGCGGCAGTTCTATCGGTACCTCTCACAGGTTTACGACACTGTGAATCCATACGTCTGGACTGAAGAAATGCGGAAGACAGCGGTCGGTATGCTCGATCTTCAGCCGGACGACCGGGTACTCGATGTCGGCTGTGGAACCGGGTTCGGGACGGCAGGACTTCTCGAACAGACCACAAACGTACACGGTCTCGATCAGAGTCCGGAGCAGCTTGAAGTGGCGTGGCAAAAGCTCGGAAAGCACGATCCGGTGACGTTCGTCTTCGGCGACGCCGAGCGGTTACCGTATGCAGCCGAGAGCTTCGATGTTGTCTGGTCGTCAGGATCGATCGAGTACTGGCCCCACCCGACGACTGCGCTCAGGGAGTTTAACCGTGTCCTCACCCCCGGCGGAAAAGTCCTCGTTGTCGGGCCGGCTGCTCCGGGGTTTCAACCCGCCGCCGTGATCGCACAACGAGTGATGCGCTTCTACGACCGCGAGACGGCAACGGAGCTGTTCACCGCGGCGGGATTCGAAGACATCACCCACACGACGATGGGACCATCGCACCGTCCTGATGTCGCGATCACGACCGTGGCCACGGCGCCCTAACAGTAGTTGGCGCTGTGACCACGGTTTATGTTCGAATCAACACCAGTCGGGACCGGAACGACAACGTGTACGTTCCAGCTCGAATACACTGAATCATATTGACAACAACTGCTAAGCGGTCGTCGCCGCAGATGCAGGGGGCCGTCCTGAACCGCCTCGGTGTCGATCCCCGGGGCACACCGCTGGTGCCGTCTGTAGAAGGTCACACGATGGTCGCGCTTGCCCGCACTGCCGGCATGGTCCTCGGCGCGAGCAGGAGTGGCATCCGGACGAAGCTCTTTGCCGGCCTGAGAGCACACCGACCGCGGTCCCGGACGCAGACACATGCCTGTGTCAGCCAACCGCTGCCACCCGCTGGGTCCAGTCGACAACAACATCGATCTCAGTGTCGTCGGTAACGACGGTCATCGTAGTCTGACTCGCCGGTGCGATTATCCACGCCGATCCTGCGGTCGTCTGGCCGCGGTTGGTCTCGTCGACGGCGACCGTCGCGTCCACCGGGTCGCCGCTTTCCGCATCAACAACTGTCACCTCGGCCGGTCCTCCCGGACGGGTGTGTTCGACTGTGATAACCAGTCCGTCTACGGTCCGGTTCACAACCGTCTCAGTTGGAACAGTCTGAAGGTCGATCTCCTGGCGTTCGTAGAAGGCGGCGTCGGTTTGTTCGTCGTAGTAGAGTGTCGCGTCGAAGTACTCCTCGGTGAGTTGTAGCTGCCAGACGGCCTCGCCGAGCTCGAGAGGGGCAAAGATGCCGTTAAACCCATCGAATGTTGGGTAAAGGTCGTCCGTTCTGTTCTCGACCTGTGCGAAATTGAGAGTGACAAGCTGTGCATCACCGCGGGCGTCGGGCCGGTAGGTTTCGGTCACGTATGCGTCACCGTCGATCGCAGTGAGCGTCAGCTGAGAGTTCGTCGTCCCGAAGCGGAAGTCGTCTGTCCCTGCAACCGCATTGAAGTCGCCAGTCATCGACCGGTAGAGACGGTCGCGAAGCGGCGTCTGACTGACGGCGACATCGATCTGGAGACCCCGGAGCTCGTTTCGAGTGACCCCAAGTTCGACGAACTCAACGCCGGAGGTCTCTTCGACGGTGTCGATGTAAGTCTCCAGCCACCGCTCCAAGGCGGCAGCTTCGTCGGCCGTTCGGCCCAGCTCCCAGGCAAGCTCACGCTCAGAGAGGTCCCCGTCAGCGTATGCAGCATACGCCGACTCCTCGCGCTCACGGAGGTCACCGATTGCCGCCTCAAGCTCCGCTACCTCGTCGTTGAGTATCTCACGTTGCACCGTGCTGTTCTCGGCGGCTGCGAGCCGTTCCTGCAGCAGGAATTCTCGATATCGGACGTAGGTGTGTGTGCCGTCGGTCTGTGCCGCTAGCCCGGCGTTGGTTTGTGCCGGCGCCGGGGCGACCGCTGTCTCGTCACTGAGCGGCAGCTGCTGTGGCACCGCTGCGGGCTGGTCCGCCTGGACGGCTAGCACGCCGGCGGCGCCCACCCAAGCGACAGCAACGAGCACGACGAGGACCGCAAGCACCCGGCGGCGCATCGCAGGGACGTACGAAACACCACGTTAAAAGCTAACCGACACGAAGCGCAGGATCCGGACCGAGCAGCCCGAGCAGACGTCACAGAGACTGCAAGCAACCGGACAACGGCACAAAAGTGGAAATCAGCATAGAAAGTGTTTTTTCGCATGCACGAGGAACGGTAGGGTATGCGGGTCCCCGCCGGAGTGGTGGTCCTACTGGGAGTTCTCCTTCTCAGTGGTGGACTGACAGTATTTGTGGCCTCGCCGACAGCCACTGCTCTGAGCGGGGCAGACGACGATATTAGCGCCCAGTCGATTGAGGTCGTGGTCGACACCGATGGCGATGCACGGATCGTTCTCACACAGTCGATGCCGGCCGAGACGGACGCAGAGCTATCTGCGTTCAGTGCCCTCGCCGGAGAGTTCGAGCGTGGTGAGCACGAGATTGGTGGCGCGTCGATCATCGGTAACGTCGACAACGTCGCGGACACGACCGGGCGGGACATGACGATCACCAACCAGACGCGGACATCAACCGTCGAGAACGGCACCGGTTATCTCCGACACGAGTTTGGCTGGAGGAACTTCGGGAGTGTCGACGGCGAGAGTATTGAAGTCGGTGACGGGTTTCACGACGGAACCGGTCACTGGCTGGGGACTCTGACGGGTGATCAGCGACTGATCGTCACCGTGCCAGACCAGTATCGTCTAGAGACCGACGCCTCGCGGATCGAGTCGACGACGCTCGCCGAGGGGCGGATTATCTGGGAAGGCCCCATCTCGTTCGAAGAAGGCGACATTCGGCTCATTCTCGAGCCGGCGCCGGCGCCGCCAGCGGAGCCGACAATCGCACCATCGGCAGTGCTGCTCGGCCTCGGTGTCCTGGTCCTCGTAGTTGGTGCACTCTGGTGGGTTCGGAAACAAGCTGACGACGATGGGGAGATAGGAGCCGAGTCGCCACCCGATAACCCACCGGACGAACGGCCGGCAGCCGACACGCCGGAGGAACAAGAGGATCCCGTCGATCCCGAACTGCTGAGTGACGAAGAACGAGTCGAGCAGATGTTGATCGACCGCGGGGGGCGGATGAAACAGTCGGCCATCGTCGAGGAGACGAACTGGTCGAGCGCGAAGGTCTCACAGCTACTCTCGGAGATGGAAGAGAACGGACGCATCGAGAAACTCCGAATCGGTCGGGAGAATCTCATCTCGCTGGCCGAGGAAAGCGTCACCGAACCGTGACCGCCGCCTACGGCTTCTCCCGTGGGCGTTCGCTTCGCCACCCCGTGTACTCGTACCGGAGGCTGTGCCTACAAAAAATCAGACCAGCTGTTGGGACCGCCAGTGTCCGTCAGCTACTTTGGACTGGATGGACTGGAAGGAATAATGGCCCCCATCGGAGAGTATCGGCCTCTCATTGAGCAAGAACTCGAGTCCATTGTCGACGGAATGGACGAGGCAGATCTCAGGGAGCAAGCCGAGCACACGCTACTTGCCGGGGGCAAACGGATCCGTCCATCGGTAACCGTACTCGCCGCTGAGGCAGTCGGACACGACCACCAGGCAGTCCTCGGCAACGCGGTTGCAGTCGAGTTGGTACACAATGCCTCCTTGCTAGTAGACGATATCATCGACCGTTCGACGCTGCGCCGCGGTGTCGAGTCCGGCTGGGCCGCTCACGGCCACGGGGCTGCCCTCGCGACGAGTGACGGGTTGACTGGCGCAGCGTTCGGTCAGCTCACAAGCCCCGAAGCGACACGAGTCCTCGCAGAGGCGATCGTCGAGTTGAGTCAGGGCGAATCGATGGAACTGACGACAACCCCGACGGGGTGGAAATCGTATCGACGCCTGGCGAAGTACAAGACCGGAGCGTTGTTTCGAGCTGCCGCACAGCTGGGGGCCATCGCCGCGGGTGTCGACGACACGACACGGGGTGCGATCGGCGAGTACGGCGAGCGTGTCGGCATCGCGTTTCAGATTAAAGATGATATTCTGGACGTGACGGCGGGAACCGATGCACTCGGCAAACCAACGGATATGGACGCAGCTGTCGATCGGCCGTCCATCCTCCGCTCGACGACACTGTCCCCCGAGCGTGCCCGAGAACGGGCGCTGGCGGAAGTGACGAAAGCCGTTGGGGCACTCGACCGGGCGGAGACTACCGACCAAGCGGCAACCCAGAAGCTGGCCGATATCGCCGAGTTCGCAGTGACCCGAGAGCAGTGACGGAACACCCGGGAGTCGAATGCTTATGAGTGTCGGTGCCGTATCAGATGTATGGACGAGCTCGCTGGTCAATCGGTTACAGTTATCGGGAGTGGTATCGGTGGTCTCTCCGCAGCGTGTTACCTCGCCGACGCAGGGGCTGACGTAACCGTTCTGGAACGAAATGAACAGCTCGGCGGCCGGCTCAGCCGACTGTACCGTGACGGGTTTACCTTCGATATGGGGCCGTCGTGGTACCTCATGCCGGACGTGTTCGATGGGTTCTACGAAGACTTCGGCTACGAGACGGAGGACTTCTACGAGCTGACACACCTCGATCCCCACTACGCGGTCTTCTTCGAGGATGGGGATTACGTGGAGATCCAACCGGACGTCGACCAGGTCCGTGGGCTTTTCGAGTACTACGAGAATGGCGCTGGGGATGCGTTGGCGGCGTATCTCGAGGAGTCAAAACGGACCTACGAAGTCGGGATGGAAGATTTCGTCTACACGGACCGGTCACGGCTCCGTGACTGGATCGACCCGGATCTGATCAAGGCCCGGGACCTCAAGATCCGTGGCACGATGCAAGAACACGTCGAGTCGTACTTCGACCATCCCAAGCTCCAGCAGCTGATGCAGTACACGCTGGTGTTTTTGGGTGGGTCTCCGACGAACACACCGGCGCTGTACAATCTGATGAGTCACGTTGATTTCAACCTCGGCGTGTGGTATCCAGACGGCGGACTTGGGTCGGTGGTCGACGCGCTCGTCGAGATCGGCTCGGAGTTGGGTGTCGAGTACCACGTCAACGCGGAGGCGACGGCGATCCGGGGCCGGCGTGGTGGATTCGCGGTTGACGTCGAACGGCCGGGCCGGGACCATCCATCACCGCTTGCCGATGCGCCTACAGATGCACCACCGCAGATCACGGCCGGCATCGACGGCCCGCCACGACCGACCGCGGCTGCAGCGGACGGCGGCACGGCGGCGACGGTCCCGACGGATATTGTCGTCGGTAACGCGAATCTCGCCCACATCGATCAGGAACTCCTGCCGGAGGAGAAACGCGCTTACGGCGCGTCCTACTGGGAGGACCGGACGTATGCGCCGTCGGCGTACATGTTGTATCTCGGTGTGAAGGGCGATCTTCCGGAGTTAGATCAACACACGTTGTTACTGCCGACGGACTGGACCGAGCACTTCGACTCGATCTTCGAGACGAAACGATGGCCACAGAACCCCTCGATTTACCTTTCGATCCCGTCAAAGACCGACGACGCCGTGGCTCCTGAGGGCCATCACGCAGTCGTCATTCTGGTCCCAATTGCACCTGGACTCGACGACGGTCAAACCGCCCGGTCGGCGTTCAGAAAAAAGGTCTTCGATGGAATTGTTGACTACACTGGCGTCGAACTCCGTGATCGGATCGTCGTCGAGGAGTCGTTTGCTGTTTCCGGCTTCGATGGCCGGTACCACAGTTACGACGGCAGCGCACTCGGAATGGCACACACACTCATGCAGACGGCGCTGTTCCGGCCGAACCACCGCTACCCGGGTGTCGACGGACTGTACGCCGTCGGCGCGTCAACGAACCCCGGAATCGGCGTACCGATGACGCTTATCGGCGGCGAGATCGTCGCTGATAAGATTATTGAGGACACGACATGAACCGATGGAGCGGGCGACGTACCTAATTAAGCTGTCGCGGCCACGCTTCTGGTTTTACCTTGCCGGGCCGATTATCGTCGCAGTTGCGTATGCAGCAAGCGACCCAGGGGAGTTGATTACAGTCGAAACCGTTACCCTGCTCCTGTATTTCCTCGGCCCGGCGAACGTCTACCTGTACGGAATCAACGACTTGTTCGACGCCGACATCGACACCACGAACCCGAAAAAAGAACAACGAGAGGTCCGGTACACCGGTGAGGGGTACGTGCCGCTGATCGTTCTGGCGAGTGGAGGCTTACTGTTCGGGCTCTTTCCGCTGGTGCCAGCTGCCGCGTGGCCGTGGCTGCTGTTGTACCTGCTGCTCGCGACCGAATACAGCGCTCCACCGTTTCGCTTCAAGACGTCGCCGGGGTTTGACTCGGTGTCAAACGGACTGTACATCCTGCCGGGTGCAGCCGCCTACGTTACTGTCGCGGGTAGTCAGCCGCCACTCGTAGCCGTCGGGGGTGCCTGGCTGTGGGCGATGGCGATGCATACCTTCTCGGCGATTCCCGACATCGACCCGGATAGACGTGCCGGGATCGAGACGACGGCGACGACACTCGGTGCACGGACGACCTTTCTCTACTGTATCTTAGTCTGGGGACTCGCAGCACTGCTTTTCGCGGGCTACGATATCAAAGCCGGGCTCGTGTTGAGCATCTATCCGATCTTGGCCGGGGTAATCATGTACTCACAGATCCCGGTAGACGACGCCTACTGGTGGTACCCGTACATCAACACGGCAGTAGGAACGGGGCTGACATTGTGGGCACTGATCGACCTGATTCCCCCTGCAGCAGTAGTTCCTTGACCTCCGCCCACGGCTGGTCGTGGGCGCTCACAGCGGTAACAGCGCGGAAGCCCACGAGTTAACTCGTGGGTAGCTGACCTCGCACCCGCTGTAACGGGGCTGTCGTCGGTCGTGTCGGACCGGTCCGTTCTTGTAACTGCTTGTGCCATGGCTCTATATGCAGCGATCGCAGTTGGAGCAGCGGTTGGCTACCGTCGTTCGGAACAACCGGTTGACGATTGCGGTCACCTTTCCGCTTGTGGGGGTCGCCCTTCTAGTCGGTGGTCGAGCGGGGGTGGTTCCGGAGTGGCTCGCGTTCAACCCGGTGTTGATTGTTGGGGCGGCGACGATCATGGCACTGCCACTAATCGCGGGGCTGCTCCCGACGATCGACCGGCGGGCAGCAGTCGGTCTAGGGGCTTTGACCTTGTTCGCGTGGGGAATCGAGCTGACCGGTGTCAACACCGGCTTCCCATACGGTGAGTTCGAGTACCAGACCCAACTTGGGCCGATGCTTCTCAGCGACATCCCAGTCGCCCTGCCGGTGTTTTACTTTCCAATCCTCATCAACGCCTATCTGCTCGCTGTATTGGCCCTCGGGGCGCGGGCGGAGCGTCTCGTGATCCGGTATCCGGTGGTCGTCGTCCTCGTCGTGCTGTTAGACCTCATTCTGGATCCCGGGGCAGTCGAGCTCGGATTCTGGGCGTGGGAGGATGGTGGGATCTACTACGGCGTGCCGGTGCAGAACTTCCTCGGCTGGGTCCTCTCTGGATCCGTTGCGGTCGCGATCATCCACTTGTCATTCGACCACGAGGCGATCGTCAGCCGACTGGCGGAAGCCGAGTTCTTTCTCGACGATCTGATCAACTTCTGTCTGTTCTGGGGATTAGTTAACCTCGTCTTCGGAAACGTTGCCCCTGTCTTGTTGACTGCAGCGGTGTTGGTCGTTCTCTTCCGTGCGGAGTGGTTTGACTTCGCCGGACTTGGCGGCGAGCAAGTGCTTCGCGGGGGCGGTTGACCTCCTCCTGCGCCTGGTCGGTTCCCTCCTCACGAGAAGGTGGGTGTATTCGCCTCGAATCTCTACAACTCGCTCTCACGACCAGAGTCGTAGGCGTCCTTGAGGAGACGCCTCGTTTTGAGCGGAGACGGTGTCACCGGATCGGCAGCGTTTCGCCCGGTTCTGGTGGTGGCGTGGTCGCCTCAGGAAGCGTAATATCGCTGACAGTCCGGAAAACAGTCTCCGGATCCTTCCTGAACTGCCAACGGTACCGGGTCCGGAGGAACAAGGAGAGTTTCCGGGGTAGGGAAAGCGACGGTTCGTTCGTCAAGACGTCACAGTTCACGGCCCGGATCTGGCGGTGGTAGTCAGCGTACAACACCGACGCGAGCAAGACCGGGAACTGGCTGTCTGCGGGGAGGTGTTTGATCCCAGCGATGCCTTCCTGGTACAGTTGTTCGGTGCGCCGCAAAGAATCACGGATCGCCGCCGCAAATTCCGGGGTGAAGGTTAGCGACTCGACTTGGTCGGTCGTGACGCCGTGGCGGGTGAGCGTCTCCCGTGGCAGGTAAATCCGGTCGCGGTCGACGATGTCTTCACGGACATCCCGCAAGAAGTTCGACATCTGGAAGGCTTCACCGAGTTTGCGTGCGTGGGGTAGTGCTTGCTCGCGGTCGTCTGGCTCCATGATCGCCGTCATCATCACGCCGACGGCAGCCGCCGAACCACGCATGTAGGCCCGGAGGTCTTCGAAGGTCTCGTACCGTGAAGTGTCGATGTCAGCCTGCATCGCGTCGATGAACACGTCGATTTCCTGGTCGGGAATGTCGTACGTCTCCTTGATCTCGACGAAGGCCTCAAGCTCGGGGCGCTGGGGTGGCCGGTCTCCAAGGGCCTGCTCACGAAGTAGTTCGAGCCGTTGTTCCTGTTCTGTTGCCGACAGTCTGTTGGCCTGTTCGCCGTCGACGACCTCGTCTGCGATGCGGAAAAACGCGTACAAGACGTAGGTCGGCCGGCGGACACGGGCCGGAAGCAGTCGGGTTGCAAAGTAGAAAGTCCGGCCGGTATTACGTTGAATTTCCTTGCACTGCCGCACGAGTTCGTCACTTGGCATAGGTTAGTAGTCGACGGACGACGGGCGGGTGTCCACTGGTAGAGGCTATGAATGATGGGGATAAAACGATTAGGGTTTTTCACCTGAGGCGTAGAACGTGGATCCACCGAAAAAAACCTACTCGCAACGAGCAAGCAGGGCGGTTGCCACTAAGCGAAGTAGGGGGACCGTGGATGCGGTCCAGTACTCACGGCAAGAGTTCCTGCTCGTAGTCCATCCAGGAGACGATTACGACGTGTGGTAAGGTCAAGATGGCGATTAAGACGAGGTAGAGACCGATCCACTCTGCCGGCGTCGTGATATTTCCAGGCGAGAGCAGGTACAAGACACCGAGGAGAACAACCGAGACAGCCGTCAGTGGGGCAGCGTCCCGGACGAACCGCCACACGGCAGTGAACCGCCGGCCGTGGCGGAGCGCGTCACTCGCAGCCCCATCAAGGGCGACGAGGCGGACAATATGTCGCAGCGCGTGCCAGAAACAAAAGTAGATGCCGATTGCAAGAATCGGGGGCACAGTCAGGAAGAACCCGACCAGCAGGACTGTTTCGCCTGCATCGATGAGCCACGGTGTAACGGTGTCACGTCGGGCCGCGAGGACACCGCCGACGCCGAGTACACCGGCAAACAAGACGGCAAGGGCGACAGCGAGCACGCGGCGAGCCGGTTCGGTAAACGCCGGCGCCAGCATGGCGGCGGCGTCTTGATCGTACAGGCCAATTAGTGTCTCGGCGACGAACTGATACTGATCGGGGAATCCAACGAGGGGCACGAGCATCGGTAAGGCTCCGCGGGCGAGGAGGGTCATAATCCGGACCGGGCGAGCCGAGAGGTGGCTGCTCTGTCGAAGTTCGATCAGCGGGTACAGCTCACCTTGCCCCCAGTGTAACAGGGTAATCAGAATGAACAGTACGAATGCAACCGCAGGGGCAATGAACCACAACAACGCGTACAGCCCACCCAACGTGGCGTAGATCCCGGTGACCACAGCGACCCACCGAATGGTCAACCCGTCGTCGTACAGTCGCGGGAGCGCAAGGTGGTCAACGGCACCGTGTGGTAATCCGAGAAGGACGACGCTGAAAGCGAGTGGCAGCCACTGGTAGGGCTGCGGAATCGCGAGTCCAGCGGCATAAAAGAGCGTGACAGTTCCAATCGCGGCCCAGGCCGGGACAAAGGCAGCAGTCACGAGAGACCGTCGTGTCGCACCAGGAATCGTCTCAACAGTCCCAATCGCCATTGCTCGGATGTACGTGCATCGAAACGTGTATCTTGTGATCTGGCAGGCCTCGGCTCACGACGAGGACACCGACCGGCGACTGCGTGTCTCAGCAATCGCGAAGGCAAGCGTTGAAGCGACACCGATGAGAAATCCGGCTGTCAGTGCAGCTGCAAGCTGAGACAGTGTCACGGCATCAATAAAGAAGCCACTGACACCGTAGAGAACAACCCCGATCGCGATCACGTAGAAGGGTGCATTGAGGTACCGCCACTGCAACGTGCCGGTGAGATACGAGTCCGTGATCTGGCCGAGGCTCGTCGTCAGGCCAGCGGCGGTAAGCCAGGTGACGGCGCCGTATACCAGTGCGGCGCCGATCTCGAGGGCCGTCAAGGCAGCATCACCCGTCCGCACGGCGGCCAGTTGGTCGAGTCCGCTCACGCTACCCACGAGGAACAACGCGATCGCGACGAGATACGTGACGATCGTGACCCGGCCGGCATACAGACCATCCCGGAGCCGACTCACCGTCGTTGTGACCCGATCGGTTATACCGAAGCCGCGGATGAGTAGATACAGTCCAAGAAGACCCGAGGTAACGCCTAAGACCACGCCCGGGAGATCAAAGTAGCTCGCGAGAACAGAAAGGGGATACACGAGTAAGAGAATCCCGAGTGGGATCAAGATCGTCCCTCGGGTCTCTGGGTCGTTGAGCACCTGTTTGATGGTGTAGTAGACGGACTCTAGGTCGTGTACCTGCTTGACGACCACACGACGAACCCCGTCGATAGGGACCCGCGACCGGATCACTGGAAGCACACTCTCGTCTTGTGCACCGTCGGTGACGACGATGGCATGGATCTCCTCGTCGGTTTCGAGAGTGGCGATGACCCGATCGACTTCGGCCCCGACCTGTCGGCCGGCGGCCACGTCGTCGCTGGTGAGGCCGGTAACCGCCGCAACGATCGCTGAGTCGTCGGACAAAGACTGGACAACGCGGAGCCCCTCAAACAGGACGTTGGCGTCTGAGTCTTCGGGGTCTGCAGTGGCGAGTGCCACAGCGGCGTCCCGGACAGCAGTCCGGCCGATCACCGGTGTCTCGATGCCGGTTTTGCGGCCGAGATCGTCATCGAGATCCACACACAGGACCAGCTGCATCGGGTGGAGATTGCGGTCGGGGGACTACAAAGCTTCTGTCGTCGACCGAGACACCGCTCCCTCAGCCCTCGTGCTCGACACCGGCGAACAGGTCAAGCAGCGCGTCTTCTTCGGTGTCGGCGAGGGCCTCTGGATAGCCACCGGCAACGATCACGAAGTCCCGCCCAGCAGTAATCGGATCGGTTGCGTGGAAGACCACTTCCACCTCTTGCTCGAACTGCTGAAGGTCTGCCACGGCTTCGAATCTGGTTACCGTCCGGTCGGTGCCCAGTACAGGTGCCATCTGCTCGCCGGCTTCGTCGAGGTCGCGGATGTTCCCGAACTGGCCGGTCTCCTCGATACGAGGAATGAACTCATCCATCACCCGCGAAATATCCCAGTCGCCGACCGGACTGAGAGACCGGCCTTCGATAACCATCCGGGGTGTCGAGACGGTCCCAGCAAGCACGGCGTCCGTCTCAGTGTCGCCGAGTGTCGACTCCTTGCTGTACAACGCGACCTCGTTTGTGATCTCGACTTCGTCGGCGCTGACCGGAAGCCCCTCCAGTGAAACACCGAAGTCTGCTGGTGTGATCGTCTCGGAGAAGGTATCGAGTTCCGTATGCCCCGTCTGTGTGAGCGTCTCTTGGGGGACTGTTGCCGGGGTGGCTGCGAAGGTGGTTGGGATCGCATCAGCGCAGCCAGCAACGCCAGCGGCGACTGTTGCCCCACACGCACCGAGGAAGGTTCGTCTTGTATGCATACTTACTCTACAGACGCAATAGATGTATGTCTTCTGGGGTCGAGTCGCAGCGGACTCACCCCGGGTAGTCGCCACGACCGCCTGTACAGACGGGGAAAATTCGACATGCTTATTTCTATGTACAGAAATATACATTATTATACGGAAAAATGCATTGGTGATTAGATATGGAGGAATATATCGAACAGGTCGTCGACGGGAAAGACCTCAGCCAGACGGACGCGCGCTCAGTTGTCGCGGCAGTCTTCGAGGAGGCAACCGATGCACAGATCGGTGGTCTGCTCGCTGGATTACGGGCGAAAGGCGAGACGGAAGCCGAAATCGCTGGCTTCGCGGAGGGGATGCGGGCAGCGGCCCGGCAGATCACGCCGGACCGGACACCGCTTGTCGACACCTGTGGAACCGGTGGGGATGGATACGACACGATCAACGTCTCGACTACGAGTGCAATCGTCGCCGCAGCCGCCGGCGTCCCGGTTGCTAAGCACGGGAACTATTCTGTCTCCTCGTCGTCGGGTAGTGCCGACGTCTTGGAGGCGGTTGGCGTCACCGTCGATGCCGATCCGGCGTCTGTCGAAGCCACAATCGAAGACACGGGGATCGGCTTCATGCTTGCGCCAGTGTTCCATCCTGCGATGAAGGCCGTGATCGGCCCGCGGAAAGAACTTGGGATGCGGACAATCTTCAACGTCCTCGGTCCGCTGACAAACCCTGCCAACGCCGATGCACAGGTAATCGGCGTCTACGCCCCGGAACTTGTCGACGTCCTCGCCCGTGCACTGACGCGGATGGACGTTGACCGGGCGCTGGTCGTCCACGGCAGTGGCTTGGACGAGATTGCCGTCCACGACACGACACAGGTGGCCGAGGTGACCGGCGAGACGTACACTGCGTTCGAAGTGACACCGGCCGACCTCGGACTCGACCGGTACCCAATCGAGGCAATCGGCGGCGGTAGCCCGGCGTCGAACGCGGCGGATCTACGGGGCATCCTCACCGGCGAAGTGACCGGCGGCAAACGGGCAATCGTCCTCGCGAACGCGGGGGCTGCGTTGTACGTCGCCGGAGTGGTACCGGCACTGGAGGCCGGTGTCGAACGGGCCCGTGAGGCAATCGATCGGGGCCAGGCCAAGGAAACACTGACACGACTCCAGGAGGCGGTGTAGATGTACCGACCGCGGGTCAAGATCTGTGGCCACACGACCCCCGAGGGCATCAACGTGAGCGTGGCTGCCGGGGCCGACGCCGTCGGGGTTATCACCGGCGTCCCCGTGGAGAGTCCACGGGCCGTGCCCAAAGACCGTGCAGCAGCGCTCTTTGAGGCAGTTCCGCCCTTTGTGACACGCGTACTGGTAACAATGCCTGAGACGCCGGCGGAAGCAGTGGAGGTAATCGGCTCGCTTGATATCGACGCGGTCCAGATTCACGCATCGCTGTCGCCGGCCGGTGTCACAACAGTCACTACAGAGACAGATGTGCAGGTTCTCGTGGCAGTCGATGTCGAGGACACGCAGGCACAGGAGTACGCGGCGGCTGCCGATGCGGTGCTCGTCGATTCCCTCGGCGATGACGAGGCAGGCGGGACCGGTGAGGTCCACGACTGGGCGGGGACCCGGAGGCTTGTCAAAACCCTCCCGGCGCCGGTTATCCTCGCCGGGGGGCTAACGCCACAAAACGTCGGCCAGGCTGTCGAAACAGCCAGGCCATACGGCGTCGACGTCGCCTCAGGTGTTGAAGCACAGCCAGGACGGAACGACCCGGAGCTGGTCACACGGTTTATCGAAACGGTCACTACAACACATGACTTCGCTTTCACACACTGAATCCGAGTTTGCAGCACTAGCCGATGGCGCCCGGCCCGTCGTGGTTCGGGTCAGCACCGAACTCCCAACTGATCTCGACCCGGTGACAGCGTACTCTGCACTCAAATCCGAGGCGAGTGACTACGCTTTTCTACTCGAAAGCGGTGAGAAAGTTGCCTCGAGTGATCCGGATGGCGCTTTCCGACCGACGGCGGAAGCGACCGACCGGCACGCACGCTACTCGTTTGTCGGCTACGATCCGGCGGCGGTCATCACGGTCTCACCGGGCGAAACACACGTCGAGGTTCTCGGGCCACAACGGTACGAAGCGCTGTTGGATGGAGGTGGCGACGGTCCACTCGACCGGCTCCGGAACGTGGTGCCGGAGGCCCGTCGGGCCGGGTTCAAGTCTCGTGACCGTCAACAACTCGACGGCGGCCTAGTTGGCACACTCGCGTACGACGCGGTGTACGACCTCGAACTGGCAGCCGTCGGCGTCGACCGGCCGCCAGCTGCAGGCCCGAGTGCGGAGTATCTCTTGGCGACACGGACGCTTACCTTCGATGAGGTGGCAGACACGGTCGAACTCGTTTTTACGCCGGTTCTTGGCCCCGACGACAACCCTGAACGCATCTACCGGCAGCTTGCGGCCGAGGCCGACCGCGTCCGATCCCTGCTTGCAACCGCAGAGTCGCCACCCCGCAAACCGGCACAGATCACCGACGAAACGGCCGGGTCTCGTGAGGCCTACGAGACGGCAGTACAGCGCACGAAAGAACACGTCTTCGATGGCGACATCTACCAAGGAGTCGTCTCACGGCGACGAGAACTACGCGGCGACATCGATCCGGTGAGCCTGTACATGGCACTCCGTGACATCAATCCCTCGCCGTATATGTACCTGCTCAGCTACGACGACCGGCATGTTGTAGGAGCCAGCCCTGAGACGCTCGTGTCGGTCCGCAACGAGGAGGTGATGGTCAATCCGATCGCTGGGACCTGTCCACGGGGGTCGAGTCCGGTTGAGGACCGCCGGCTCGCCGGTGAGATGCTCGCCGACGAAAAGGAGCGCTCCGAGCACACGATGCTCGTGGATCTCGCTCGCAACGATGTCCGTCGTGTCGCCACCCCCGGTAGCGTTCAGGTCGACGAGTTCATGAACGTGCTCAAGTATAGCCACGTTCAGCACATCGAATCTACGGTAACGGGACAACTGCGGCCGGAGTGTGACGCGTTTGATGCCGCTAGGGCCGCCTTTCCTGCGGGGACACTCACCGGGGCCCCGAAGATTCGTGCCATGGAGATCATCGACGAGCTAGAGTCGGCGCCTCGCGGCGTCTACGGTGGCGGCGTCGGGTACTTCTCGTGGACCGGCGATGCCGATACGGCTATTATTATCCGGACAGCAACGCTCGTCGAGGAGGAAGAAGAGACCCGGATGTGTATCCAAGCTGGAGCTGGCATCGTCGCCGACAGCGACCCTCCCGCCGAGTACGAGGAGACCGAAGCCAAAATGGACAGCCTCAAGGCCGCAATCAGGCAGCTCAGCGATCAGCCAACACCACACCAATGACGCAACACGTCGTCGTTATCGATAACTTCGACTCGTTCACCTACAACCTCGTCGAGTATCTCAGCCAACACGCCGAGACAACGGTGTACCGGAACAACGCATCGGTAGACGAGATTCGCAGTGTCAGTCCGGATGCCATCGTCATCTCGCCGGGGCCGGGACACCCCCGGAACGAACGGGACATCGGCGTTACGGAGACCGTGCTAACCGAGCTGACGCCGTCCGTCCCGACCCTCGGGGTCTGTCTTGGGTTGGAGGCAGCCGTCCACGTCCACGGCGGAACAGTTGGACGCGCACCCGAACCGGTCCACGGGAAGAGTTCGACCATCGACCACGACGGCCGGGGGATCTTCGACGGGCTCGACGACCAGTTTGTTGCCGGCCGGTACCACTCACTGATCGCTGCATCGATCCCGGACTGTTTCGACGTATCGGCCCGGAGCCACAAAGAAGAACTTATAATGGGGATTAGACATCGAGAACACCCACTAACCGCCGTACAGTTTCATCCGGAATCCGTCCTCACAGGGGTCGGTCACCAGTTGATTGAGAACTTCCTGACGGTGAGCGATCGGTCTCTGGCCCAATCACTTTGACCGGCGTTACAGGCGTTCAAGTACTCTTTCAAGCGGGCAAGAAGAGGTACCGACAGACCACTTTCACTCCGGTCCAAGAGGTATTAATAGGATGCCATCCAGAGTTTGAGGGTGCCGACGACCATCCGGGCGATCCCGGCTACCATCTGGAGAGAACAAGGAACTGCCGGTCGTTCGGAGGTCACACGTCACTCATCCACTACGGAGACCAATATATGTGCAAACTAACTATCGAGGCAACGCCGTCGAATCGCCACTTGGAGGGCAAGCAGCATGAGTGAACCAGAGTACACCACCGGCGAGGTAAAGCTCCCGGTCAAACGGTACGACGACCCGGCGGCGTCGGTTCAGGATCGGATGACCGACAACGCCGTACACAATATCATGCCGGCACGGTATCTCAGGAAGGATGTCGAAGGCAACGTCGTCGAAACCGTCGAAGGCGCCTTCGAACGGGTGGCGAAGAACATCGCACTCGCCGAGGCCGTCTACGCGGCGGATCAAGAGGGCACCGAGGTCACCGTTCGTCCAGACCAGATCAAACACACACACAGTCGCCGGGGTGAAATCGCCGGGCAAGTCTTCGGCTACGACGGAAGTGAGTTCGCCGATCTTGAGGCGTTCCCGGACGACCTCGAGACTGCACAAGAGCACCTGTTACGGGAGGAAGTTACACTGACCGAGGACAACGTCCGGTACTTCGCATACGACACCGTGGTTCCCGACCTGCCCGCGTCGGTTCGGGACGTCGTTGAGCACTGGAAGGAAGAGTTCCAGGAGCTGATGGGTCGACTCGCCTGGATGCCCAACAGTCCAACGATCATGAACGCAGGCGACGAGCTCCAGCAGCTGTCCGCCTGTTTCGTCAACAGCCCCGAAGACGACAACGTCAGCATCCACGAGACGATCACGGAGGCCAGTCAGATCTTCAAGACCGGCGGCGGTATCGGATACGACTGGTCGAAGCTTCGCCCCTATGGTGATCCGGTCGGGTCGACCGGCGGGATCGCGTCGGGGCCGCTGACGTTCATGCAGACGGCCGATCAGATGTGTGAGACCATCGCCCAGGGTGGGGTCCGCCGCGGTGCCCAGATGGCGAATATGCACGTTACACACCCCGACGTGATCGAGTTTATCCACGCAAAGCGGAAGGACGTCTCCCTTGCCCACACGCTCAAACTCAACGATCCGGACGACTTTACCCACACGACGTTCAGCGAGGCACTCGAGGAGGCGCGAGAACTGATCGACGATGAGGGCAGAGTCCCAGAACACCTCCGCAACGCCGTCGAGGGGAACCTGTCGAACTTCAATATCTCTGTGACCGTTACCGACGAGTTCTTAGAGGCAAAGGACGCGGGAGAGTCCCTGACGATGGTCAACCCACGGACCGCAGAGCCACACGTCGCAACCGAGCAGACGAAAGAAACCTACGGCCGGTACGGGCTGGGAGATCAAGTCGAGGTCGGCGAGGTTCTCGAAGTCGATGCCACCGCGTTGTGGGAGCGCATCATCGAGGGGGCCCACGAGAACGGCGAGCCGGGAGTCATCCACATCAGTGAGGTCAACCGCCACCACGCATTCCCGGCCGATCCAGATGCGACGCTTGGGTCAGAGGAGTACCACCGTAAGGAGTACATCACGGCGACGAACCCGTGCGGCGAGGAACCGTTGATGGAGTACGACGCCTGTAACCTGGGGCACATCAACCTCTCTACGGCCGTGGCCAACGATGCACCCGACTGGCGAACGTTCAAGGCGCAGTCGGAGGCAGAGAGCCGCGAGGAACAGATAGCAGCCTTCCTTGAGAAAGCAATCGACTGGGAGCGGCTGAACCGCCGTGTCGACTCAGGGACACGCTTCTTGGACAACGTCGTGACCATGTCCGACTTCCCGATCCCCGAGATCGACGAGACAGTTGGGGCGACCAGGAAGATCGGGCTCGGGATCATGGGTCTCGCACAGATGTACATCCAGGTCGGACTCAAGTACGGCTCCGAGGACGGCAACGAAGCGGCCCGCCAGCTGATGACCCACATCAACCACCGCTCGAAGGCGGCAAGTCGCCAACTGGCAGAAGAGCGTGGTTCTTTCGACTGGTGGGACGACAGTAAGTTCGCCGATCCAACCGCGTATCCGGACTGGTTCGAACGCCACGTCGGCCTCGATTCCGCGGACTGGGCCGATGGCTATCCGATGCGTAACTACAACACCACAACTATCGCGCCGACCGGGACGACCTCGATGCTGGCGGATACATCCGGTGGTTGTGAGCCGATCTACAACGTCGCCTTCTTTAAGAACGTCTCCGACGACGTCCAGGGCGACGAGATGCTGGTTGAGTTCGACGACTACTTCCTCCGCACGCTCGAGGCAAACGGTATCGATGTCGAGGAGGCCAAGCGGGAGGCCGTCGAGCTGATGAATAAAAACGCCTTCGACGGGGCCGAGTCTCTGGAGACCGTTCCCGACGAACTCGCAGAACTGTTCGTCACTACACAGGATCTCTCGGCACTCGAGCACGCCTCGGTGCAGTGTGCACTCCAACACGGTGTCGACGCCGCGATCTCGAAGACTGTTAACGCACCACACGACGCCAGCGTGGAGGATACGGCAGACGCCTTCGATTATGTCCTCAAAAACGGCGGTAAAGGCGTCACCTACTACCGCGACGGAACGCGGGCAAAGCAGGTCAAGACGACCCGTGCACAGAACCAGGAGTTCGCCGATGAGGCGGAGGCAGCCTCGGCGATCGTCGACCAGATCGAGGCCAGCTTCGACAGTCTCGAGGCGTTTCTCGACCGCGACGAGGTGACCGCCACGTTCGATGCGATCTTCGAGGGAGCGGACGCGACGGCCGGGGAACCGACTGTCGGTCACGTTCCGGAGGTCAACGAGGATGGACACGTCGACGTCCGGCCACGCCCCGACGTGCTCCGTGGGGTCACCCAACGGGTCGATACCGGCTACGGGAAGGTGTACGTCAACATCAACGAAGACGAACACGGCCAGCCCTTCGAGTTGTTCGCCAACATCGGCAACTCCGGTGGCTTCACCGCATCCTTCACCGAGGCACTGGCGAAGACGATCTCGACTGCACTGCGGTCGGGCGTGGATCCAAACGAGCTCGCTGACGAACTCCAAGGGATCCGGTCGCCGAAAATCGCCTGGGATAAAGGCGAGCAGATCCAGTCGATCCCGGACGCGATCGGCACGGCACTGCGCCGGTACCTCGACGGCGAAATCGACCGCGGCCACCCACAACAACAAAGTCTCAGTGAACTCGAAGACGGCGCACCCGAAAGCAAGACAGACGGTGGAACCGCCGTCAGCAGCGCCCCGACCGACGGTGCCGAAGAAGTGCTCCAGGCCGGCGAAAACCCCGAGTGCCCAGAGTGTGGCGCGTTGTCGCTGTACTACTCCGAGGGGTGTAAGACCTGCGAAAGCTGTGGTTGGTCGGAGTGTTGAGCCGGTACAGTAGCCAACCGTAGCTTCTTTTTTTCTCCGACCCCCGGATCAAACAATGGTTCGGCTGTCAGCATCGCATCCGACGGTGACAACCCACAACGGGACCGTGGTTCGACACGGCACCCGCCGTCGCGCAGTTGCCTTCGATCCGTCGTGCCCGCTGTCCGAAACCGTGCTGCGAGTGACCGCAAGCGGGTCAGAGTGGTTCACGCGGCCGGCCAAGCAGCCTGACGGCCGGTGGCTGATCACAGGCCTCTACAGACGCCCGGCAGCCGCGCGTGAGCCTGGCCACCAGGAAGAACGGCTGGGCGACTGGCTCGAGGAGCACGAGCTGACACGTGGCCGGACAGTGTTGTTAGACGTCGTGGTCGATGACCTCACATACGGTCTCCGCGCTCCAGGCGGAGAGGCAGTCTACGAGGCCCCGAAGACGGAAACGGCCGGTCTCATGGACATCGCACGCCAACTCGAGGACCAGACAGATGAGTGATTCACTCGCGGCCTTCACTGCCGGTGACCGCCCGGCTGATATCGCGGTTTACGTTGCCGATTCGGTCGTCGATCGGCCTGATCGGTTAGGTGCCGTCGGGACGAGAGTCGCAGACGGAACCGTCATCGTACTTCCAGGCGACAAGGGAAAAGCGGTCTTCGAGCGGACAATCGGGGAGTCAGCGATGGACTTTGCGGGACGAGCGATGCAACACAGCGGCGTGATCACCCGTACCCTCGATGGGGGACAGTGTCCGGACTGCTCGGCGGACGCCGTCGAGTTGCTCCTCGCGTTCGTCGAAGAAGCACACCCAGAGGTCGGTGGTCGGTACGCAGACGGCCCGGTCCTCCACGCGTATGCCCGGTGTCGGTGTGGAACGCACTACTCGGATTCTTGGTCGGTGCCTGCCGAGTGATCGGCGCTGACCCGGCGAAACGCCTCCAGAATCCGGGCGCGAGCGGCAGCGCCTTGTGTGACCCAGTGGTGGGCATAATCGAGCATATCGTCGTAGATGTCGGGTTTACACCCCGCGGCCTGTGGGTGACCGCCCCCGTTGAGGCGGTCAGCAACCTGGTGGCACCGTTCGAACCGATCGGATCCACGGAGTGACACCGATCCGGCCGGCTTGATGACGGCAACGGCGTCGGCACCACGGTCGAACAACGCATCGGCAACCTCATTCTGCGAGCATCGTCCGTACGTGATGGCGACGGTGAGAGTCGCAAGGTCGTGGGTGACCGCCCGGCGTACGGCACGGTCGATCCGATCTGTTTTCGTTTCCCGGTACTCGGTGATCCGATCGGTTACCGACTGGGGGAAATCGACCCCGTGTTCAGCGACCACCCCAAGATACTCCCACGGGTCCTCGCTCACTTGCGCGAAATCTGCAAGTGCATCGCTGCGTGGATCTTCTTTGATCCACAGGTCGTGGTCCCGGGTCACCGTTACGAGGGTCTGGAGATGGTCCGGAACCGGCCCCGCGACCATCCGGGCGGTAACGTCGGCCGTACACTCTTCGTCTGACTCTCCAACTTCCAGTTCGATGCCAAGCTCCCGCACCCGGGTGGGCGCTCCCTGCTCCCACTGGTGGTGGTCGAACCAGTGGACCGTATCCGCGGTATCTGTGAGTGTCTGCAACGGTTCGCGCAGCGCTGAGAGGTCGTCGGGGGCGAGATCACAGATGAACACCGTAGCACCGGCCTGAACGTGCGCAGCCACCTTCGGAAGGCGATCAGCGAGCTCGTTCGGTCCGGTGGGCACTAGTGTTATTTCACCGACAACGGTCTCGATGATGGCCGCAGCGGCGAGGCCATCGGGATCTGGGTCTGTGATAACGACCGTCGTAGCGGCTGCAAGATCCTCGATAATCGACGCCTCGTACTCTGCAGACTGGATATCCTCGGGGATGAAAAATCCCGCCCCGGGAAGCAGTGACTGGCGTTCCGGGGCACTATCCTCGGCAGCGAAGAACGACTGATCCATACGGGCTCGGATGGGACCGATACCAAAGAACGCGCCGGTTACGGAACCGTCGTTTCACTCGTCGTCGAGTTTGTTGAGCTCTTCTTCGATGTCGTCGTCGAGGTCCGTCTCCCCGGTGGCGCTTGTCTCTTCGCTAGAGGCTTCCCCGACTTCAGATTTGAGCGTCTCCAGCTCGGAGTCGATGCTGCTGTCGGTCGAGACCTCTTCGAGTTCACGTTCGAGTTGGCTCTTATCCGAGATCTGGTCTTCGAGGACGCCCTCGTCTTTCAGTTCGTCGAGCGCTGCCGAACGGGCCTCAAGCTCCTCGGTGTTCTCCTCTGCGCGTTCGATGGCCCGGCTGACGTCTTCGAACTGCTCGCCGGCGCCGGTTACCGCCTCGGAGACACGCGTACTCGCTTCGGCCGCTTCGTGGCGGGCTTTGATCGTTTCCTTCTTTGTGCGGAACTCTTCGATGCGCTGTTGGAGGGTCTCTTTCTGGTCGACGAGATTCGACTGTGTTTCCTCAAGATCAGCGATCTGGGCCTCGAGTTCCTCTACCTGATTCATCTTCGCCTTCTTCTTTTCGAGGGCCTGGCGAGCGAGGTCCTCACGGTCTTGTTCGACGGCCCGGCGTGCCTGCTCGTTGTGTTTCTCGATATTTTCCTCCAAGCGCTCTTTTTGCATCTCGAGGCGCTTCTTCTGTGTCGTCAGATCTGCGATGCCTTGTTTGACGTCTTGTAGCTCGTCACGCATCTGTTCGTAGGAGTAATCGAGTGTCTCCTGGGGATCCTCCGCGCGGTTCAACAGCGCGTTGATCTTCGATCGGATGACGTACGAGGCCCGGGATAAGATGCCCATAGACCTGATTACGCGTGGAGCATAAAAATAGCCACGGAGAAGGGTCAACGCCGGCGAGACCGCCTTGCCAAGGCCGGTCAGCGTGCCGGTCTGCCAGTCCGAAATGGTTTTCCATCCATACAGCAGACACACAGTATGCCACCTGACCCCGAATACGATCCAACACTGGGGGAGAAATTTATTTTCGTCACCGGCGGGGTGATGTCCGGGCTGGGAAAGGGCATCACGGCCGCCTCGATCGGGCGGTTACTGAAAAATGCCGGATTCGACGTCACGGCCGTCAAGATCGATCCGTATCTCAACGTCGACGCCGGAACGATGAGTCCGTTCCAACACGGCGAGGTGTTTGTCCTCAAAGACGGCGGCGAGGTCGATCTGGACCTGGGGAACTACGAGCGGTTCCTCGATGAGGACATGACGTCGGATCACAACATCACCACCGGCAAAGTGTACAAACACGTCATCGAGGCCGAACGGGCCGGTGACTACCTTGGCAAGACCGTCCAGATTATCCCACACGTCACCGATGAGATCAAACGGCGTATTCGCGAGGCAGCCGCCGGCACTGACATCTGTCTGGTCGAAGTTGGCGGTACTGTAGGCGATATTGAGGGGATGCCGTATCTAGAGGCACTCCGCCAGTTCGCCCACGAACAGGCCGAGGAAGATATCCTGTTTACACACGTCACGCTGATCCCCAACTCGAAGAACGGCGAACAGAAGACCAAGCCGACCCAACACTCGGTGAAAGAGCTGCGGTCAATCGGCCTCCAGCCGGATGTCCTCGTCGGCCGGAACGAGAACCACCTCGAACAAAAGACCCGTGAGAAGATCGCGTTGTTCTGTGACGTGCCGACGGAGGCTGTCTTCTCAAACCCCGACGTCGACGATATCTACCGGGTACCGCTGGTGCTTCGCGATGAGGGTCTCGACGCGTACATTCTCGAGTCGCTCGGACTCACTGACCACAGCCAACCGGCGACAGCGGCCGATGAGACCTGGATGGACCTCGTGACGAGAACGACCGCTGGCGAAGTCACCGTCGGCCTAGTCGGGAAGTACGGCCTCGAAGACGCGTACCTCTCCGTTCACGAGGCGCTGAAACACGCCGGTCAAACGGTCGGGGTAGCAGTCGACAGCACCTGGGTCCACAGTGAAGAGCTCGCCGACGGCCACCACGGCGAGCTCGCCGGTCTCGACGGGATCGTTGTCCCTGGTGGCTTCGGGGCCCGCGGGACTGAAGGGAAGATCGAGGCGGTCCGGTACGCCCGGACAAACGAGCTCCCGTACCTTGGGTTGTGTCTCGGATTCCAGATGGCAGTCGTCGAGTACGCACGACACGTTCTCGGACTGGCCGACGCACACTCGACGGAAGTCGACGAGACGGCACCACATCCCGTAATCGATATTCTCCCAGAACAGTACGACGTCGACGATCTCGGCGGGACGATGCGGCTTGGAACCCACGAGACGCAGATCGAGCCTGGGACGATGGCGGCTGATCTATACGCCGACACGACCTGTCACGAGCGCCACCGGCACCGGTACGAGGTCAACCCTGCGTACATCGACGAACTGACCGCTGCTGGCGCCGTCTTTTCGGGACAGTCTGGCAACCGTATGGAGATTTTGGAGCTTCCCGAGCATCCGTACTTCATCGGCACACAGTTTCACCCCGAGTTTCGGTCCCGGCCGGGGCGTCCCTCGCCGCCGTTTGTCGGGTTGGTCGAGGCGGTCGTGGGACAACAGGAAACTGCGCCCCGAGAGGAGGTCGAGTACTGATGGTGACGCCACCAAGCTTCATCGAGGCGGCCACGACAGAAATCGCACAGCGTCTAGGAAGCGAGACGGCGATTATCGCCCTCTCAGGCGGGGTCGACTCTTCGACGGCTGCGGCGCTTGCGTACGAGGCCGTCGGTGAACAGCTGGTACCGGTGTACGTCGATACCGGACTGATGCGGAAAGGCGAAACCGAGCAGATCAAGCAGACGTTCTCGTACATGGACTCGTTGCGCGTAATCGACGCGCAGGACCGGTTTCTCGAGGCACTCGCCGGCGTCACCGACCCCGAAGAGAAGCGCCACCGGATCGGCGAGCAGTTCATCCGGGAGTTTGAGGCCGTCGCGGCAGACGTCGGCGCGACACACCTCGTCCAGGGAACGATCTATCCCGATCGCATCGAATCCGAGGGAACGATCAAGTCCCACCACAACGTAGGCGGCCTGCCGGAAGAGATCGAATTCGATGACATCGTTGAACCACTGGCCGAGCTCTACAAAGACGAGGTCCGCGAAATCGCTCGGGAGCTCGATCTCGGGGCCCAGGTCGAAGAGCGGATGCCGTTTCCGGGGCCGGGACTAGCAGTGCGGGTCCTCGGTGAGGTAACCGAGGAAAAGCTCACTGTCGTCCGAGAGGCGACCGCAATCGTCGAGGACGAGCTTGCAGCCGCCGATCCATGGCAGGCTTTCGCCGCCGTCATCGGCAAGGCAACCGGAGTCAAAGGAGACAACCGGGTCCACGGGTGGGTGGTTGCCGTTAGATCCGTCGAATCCCGCGATGGGATGACCGCCCGAGCACAAAACCTTGACTGGGAGACGCTCCAGCGGCTCCAGTCTCGGATTACCGCCGAGCATGCTGCGGTTGCACGAGTCGTCTACGACGTCACACACAAACCACCGGCGACGATTGAATACGAGTAAAACAATGACACCTGATGTTCTCGTTGTAGGAGGGGTATCGCGTGCACTTGACGGGACACTGGCCGATCACGGCCTCGAGGTAGCAGCCGTCGACGGATTCGCTACCGGGGCACAGCTGAGCGACGCCGGCGTGGCCGACGCCACCAGCCTGCTCGTGACAGATCTGGATCAAGCGACAGTAATCCCGGTTGCTAAGGATCAGAATCCGGAGCTGACAGTTGTCACGTACGACGAACAAGCGCTTCCAGAGTTCGCGACGAGACAGACCGACTTCGCCCTCGACCCGGCGTTAATCGAGCCCGAGTTACTCGTTGCGGAGATCTTGTGACAGAAGGTTAGCGGAAGCCCACCCCCTAGCACCTCGGCAAAGGTTTTGCGCAAGGCTCTTACCGAATACAGTGAAACAGCGTGAAAGTAACGGCATCCCGCCGAATGT
>OBKM01000119.1_pt1 | contig 37210 bp, 44 predicted proteins | sample 1519691 | NCBI WGS metagenome assembly OBKM01 (sample SAMEA37050418, study PRJEB22526) | metagenome | biome: saline pan; feature: lake; material: water | place: Egypt | collected 2015 | depth 0.5 m
GTATCAGTACTGAGAAACGAAACGGTGGACTTAGACACCAGCAAGCAAGAGAAAAGATATGGAACGCAGACAGTATCTTGCGGCAGCCGCAGTTGGCAGTGTCGTCGGTGTCGGCGGCATCGGTGGCTACGCGTGGTTGACACGACGGGGGTATCCACCGCTGGCAGAGGCCGAGTTTCCGCCGTATCCGGATGTCGATCCCATCGAACGTTCCGGCGAAGGCACAGGCACCAGCGAGTCATTTGAGCTTGAAAACAATGGCCCAACACTTGTCGAGACCGAGGTCGATCAAGATGAAAACGATGAGTACACTGTCATTCTGGAAGCGACGGCTGAAGATGACGACACCATTGAGGTCGTGGTGAGTGCCTTTGGGCCGTTCGTTGGTCGGGTTCGAATCCCGCCACTTGATCCGGGAGAGTATGCGTTGAACGTCGAGGCAGCCTCCGGCGAGTGGGAAGCTACAGTGTATGATCTGCCGGAGTACGAACCTCCCACAGGAATGGGACTCCCGCTTGCATTCGACGATACGCTGTACACCGTTATCGGCCCGATCAATTTCAGCGATGGGCTCATCGACGAGGAAGGAGTGGAGGGCGATGAGCCAAGTCAGCCAGTTGAAATCACCTTTACGCTGGAAAACGAGCCCGATGAGAACAGCAACGTAGTCCTACTTGACAGAACCGGCGAGAGAGCCGAGACGCTGATTGAAACAAACACAACACAGCCCGAAACAGTCGAACGTGATCTTGGTGGGGTCGGATACATCGCAATCACCAGTGCGGAGATGTGGCGAATCAATGTCGAAGGTGTTTAGCTGATAGTAGGCGGCAAGCCCCCTTTCTCAAGGAGCCGCCAACGGCGGCGAGTGGGCAGGGGTAGCTCACACACTCACAATCGCTAACAGATTCGACGCTGACAGTGCTGCCCCAAGGAGAGCCACAAATATTGGTGGGCCGTAGTAGCTGAGTGGATCGCCGTACTGCCGGGTTTTGAGATTGATCCCGATGGCAACAATGAAAATAATCAGCTTGAACACCAGAAAGCCGCGGATGCCGTATTCAACGAGGACAAAATCCACCACTGGGTTGGCCTCACCAAGCCCAGCAACAAAGTAGACAGCAATAATCGTCGAGACAACATCGCCAACCCCGTATGTCAAAATCGCAATTCCCCACAGTACCCACAGCCCGACGGCTCGGGTAACGGAGTTTGACTCCTCGGTTGAGACTTCATCAAACGCCGACAGCGGGCGATCCGCCAGTCGTTTACAGCGTGCGGCGACCACGGGGACGGGAAGCCCACTCTCAGTTCGAGCGACCGAGTCCGTATGTTCGGTGTCTTCAAGCTGGGCGGTGAGTTTGGAATCTCTCGAATCGGTGATAAGCACAAGCGGTTTTTCAGGATAGCGTTCCCGAATCGCCTCAAAAATGACTGCAGCCTGTGTGTTTAGAGCCGAACAATCAGCCACGAGGCAGTCCACAGCATGAATCTCAAGCGGGCTTGATTCGTCGCCAACAACAACCACCTCGCCGTTGAGTTGGGTTTCTAACTCCTGTTGAATCGGCGTCTCGCCCGGTTCCCACAGTCCGACACGGAGTGGTCGAATCTGATTGTCGTCTGAAGAACCCACGTCTCACCAACCCCCAGCTGGTGGTTCTCGGATCCAAGCCATGCCACAGTAGTAGTATTCAGTCAACAGTCCCACCAACAGTCGTCAAGAAAATAGTTGTGATGATTCAAAACACAACGAGTTAGAAGCGTAAGTATGAGCATGGAGAGCAACGACTACAGTTGTTAGTTACCGCCGCCACCACTGCCACCGCTTCCACCACTGCCGCCATCGTCGTCTTCCCGTGGATCATTACCGTGAATCGTTCCGTTGCCACTGACGGTTCCACCGGCAAAGACGCCACCCTCCACAGTCCCGCGAACAGTCACATCGCCGTCGGAATCGACGGTGTCAAACACTGTCGCATGGTTGCCAACATCGACATCACCGTCTGCGTCGATTGGGCCAGTTTCAGCCGGATGTTGGTTACTACCGCTAAGAGAGACATTTCCATCAGCAATGAGTGTTCCACAGATAGTCGAGGAGCTATTGCTGGTTTGGATATCGATGTCACCATCACTCTCGACATCACCCCCAATGGCCACACCACGGAGATCGATATCACCGTCAGCTTGTACTGTGCCACGAACAGAGACAACATCCTGCTGGCCTCGGATGTCGATATCGCCGTCAGCCTCTACATCGCCGTGAACCGCTCCACCCACGATATCGATATCACCGTCTGCAGTGACGGTGCCACCAACAGTGGTATTGCGGAGATCAATATCTCCGTCTGCGATGACATCGCCAGTGACGGTGACGTCTTCAAGATCGACATCATCATCAGCGAGTACGTTGCCATCGATTTCAACATCGGAGAGATCGATATCATCTCCCTGCTGGGTGCCGAGGGCGTCCTCACCTACGGACACTGCATCCAGAGAGACTGGGCAGGCGGCTGGCCGCTCACCCAGATCAACATCGACGGTGACTACTCTGGATGTCTCGATTCGTTCGCGCTCGCCGGTGACCATGATCGAGAGAGTCACATCCTCTGTCCGGCTTCGGTTTGCCGAAATCGTTCCATCGACAGTGACTCGTTCATTTGGGCCAAGTGTTTCGACACTCGATAGTGGCTGGTTCATCGAGAGGATTCCACTGTTCGAGGTGACCGAGATCACCCGGACATCAACCTGTCCTTGGGTTGAATCAAGCTCGGCCTCGACTGTGGCAATTGTCTCAAGAACGGATTGAATATCGACGCTGAACCGGACAGTGTGTGTTTCGCCAGGCTCAATCCGGTCGCTATCGCTCCGCAGTGGCTCAGTAACTTCCCAGAATGGATCTTCAATTCGGCCATCCTCGAACTCCCCAGCCTGAATGAGGAGGAACGTTTCAGTTGCAACTTCAACGTTGCCACTGTCGGCCTGATACTCATACCGGTAGATGCCATCCAACGAGTCGGCTGTTGCGGTGTAGTACAGCGGTCGGTTTTCAATGACTTCACCAGCTGGGAACGGCGTGGCTTCCCGCTGAATTTCGACACTGTGGCTGTAGCTTGTTGACTCTGACCACTGCTCGGTGAGTCGCTGTTCAGTTTCGACTGTTGGGTCGAGATTGACGCTGTAGGCCCACCACCCAGTGAGTACGGTCAAAATCAGCAGTGCAACCAAGAGAATTGCAAACCACTCGTTGAGAAACGCTCGAAACCGAAGTGAGCGGTCGATTTCTGCCATCGATTTACCTCAACCACTGCCGCAGTCGACGCTGTCGGCTCCGTCTGACGCCACTCCAGCGAGCAGCCCTTCCGTTGTGATGGCAGCGGAACCACCGTCGCTGGAAGCAACTCATACCTGTTTAGAGCAGCCCAACCGCAATAAGTCCAGTGGGAAAACCTTGCTGATCAAACGGTGCTGCCGGCTGTACCCGACCACGGACTATCTTGCCTGACGGATCGAGTATCAAAGAAGCCTGTATAAAAATCGACGGGCAGATTTTAGTTCATGCTGGGGAGTTTGCGATCCGCCAAACGAAGGCCGTGGGCACCAAGCTCTCTATGTAGCCAACGTTTTGATCCGCAAGCCACTGTGGAACTTTAACCAGCATGTTGTCATCTTCGATCTGTTCAAGCAGCCGCGACACCGAGGTGGTTCACGAGCCTTCCAGCGCAACGCCAGCATCATCAATCGTCAGAACGTGATCGAACAGCGGTTTGAGCGTGTTGATATCGCGGGGATCGCTGGCTGAGGGGTTCACGAAGAAGTGTGAGATCGACCCGCTGTTGCTGAGTTTTCCAAGAAAAATATGGAGGAATCTAAACGTTCCCTCAACTGATTTGTACCGGAACAGCACATCAAGCGGATCTACAGAGACAGCTGTTTCGGCGTCGGCACCCGCCCAATCTTTGACCACGCCGGTTGCAAGAATCCCTAACCGTGTCACATCGTTCGGATTATTGATGTTGATGCGTTTGACCGTCTCACTGACTGACTCCGGGACTGTTTGTGAATAGCCGATCGTGATGATAGTCACTTGATTAGCGTTTGTCGCAATCGTTTCAAGCGCGTCTGTCGGCAGCGACCGATACTGGATCAACAACACGTTTCTTTCCCCGGGTTCGGTCAAGCCAAGCAGATCCAGTCGGGCATCCTGCTTTCGGTCGTCTTGTGAGCCACATTGAACGAGCGTTGTCATCTCTGGTGAGAGTGAGAGGCCACTCGGCCGTTCGTATCCAGCAGCTGATTCCTGCTTTTCGCGCTTGTCATCAGCAGGTTCCCAAGCAATGCTGTCATCGACCTCCGCTGTGGATGAAGCTGTGTCTGTTGTCTCTGCTTTGTCAGTTGCTACTGAGGCTGGCTCTGTTTTATCAGTTGTCGTCTCAGCTTCAGCCGCGACTGCTGCCGATCTTTGCTCGTTTGAAGCCGGCTCTGTTTCCTGCTGCTCACCGATAATTTTTGTCAATATCGAGAGCAACGCGTCACGAGGAAGCTGCTGTAGCTCTTCGAGATCGATATTTGCGTCTTCAATCACCTCGGGTTCGATCTCATCTGCATCCACCTCCTCTGATTCCTTGATCTCCGCAACAATTTCGTTATCAATCACTTCGGTTGGGTCGGTTTCCGTATCGCTTTCAGCCCTCTTCGCAGATTGTTCTGATCTCTCCGTTGACTCTGCTTCGACGGCGTCACCTGCGGCGTCAATGACGCTGTTGATCCGATCAACCAACGGGGTATATGAAACTTCAATCATCTCCTCGGGAAAGAGATCGGTCGCCCCAGACTCGAATGCGTCTTGGACAACCGACTCGGATTCATTATTCGTCAGCAGAATCACTGGCAATGATCGGTGTCTTGTCCGAATATACGAGAGCAGATTGAAGCCGGTATCATCCGCTAACGAGAGACTACTCACCACGCAGTCGAAGGGGTCGGATTCAAGCAGTCTTTTTGCGGCTTTGATCCCGTCTGCTGTCTGGACACCCATTCCAAACTCTTCGCTGAGCACCGCTTCCCGCTCGGCGAGCATTTCGGACTCCTCCTCAACATACAGTATCCGCGGCTCAGCGTGGTTACCTATATCCATTTTTGTTTTATTTTTCACCGTTTAAATCACATTCAATTCGTCTTTGGCCGATATAAGTTCAGATGTGCCGGTCATACTCGCTTTGTTTGAGCATCTCATTGATTGTCCCACAAAGTCGTTATATTCGACTGGCTTGTAGGAGGCGTTTGATCTCACCGGCTGATGTTCAGGTTTGGGCTCCGTACCGGATAGATCGTCTATTATCTATTAGGTCGTGCTGGCTGATTAACTTTGCCTGTCAGAGTTTCACAGAAATACCAAGGCGGATGCCACGGGATCGTTCGAAAATCAAAGATTTCTGTGATGTGGCCAGAAATCGACCCCGGAGCAGTTGACTATGTGTCTGTTGTCTCGGCAACCAATTCGAGATACGTATCGGGATCAATCTCGCCATCAGCGAACTGCTGGGCCCACTCTATCTCGATTCGAAATGTTGCCTCTCGCAACCCGCGATCAACAATCTCACCCCGGAGATCAACAGCCAGTTGCTGGACAAAATTCAGATACACCTCCGCGACGACGCGGCGATCCTCGTCGATATCGCCGGTGGTTTGCATTTCGATGCGCAGTTCGGTCTCGTCACTCGATGCAGACTCTACAGTGCGATCCTGTTGGAGTCGCTCGACAAGCGCAAGCTGTTCAGCAGAAAGATCGGGAAACGGCTCTGGGGCTTCCTCATCAGTCTCCGCAGCAAACCCATCCCCGTTTGTATCGAGACAGCCTGCAAGCCCGAAAACCGCCGCTGTCGTCGCCAACACTGCCCGCCGCGTTTGTGCCATAACGCCTGCAGACGGCGAAATAGCATAACCCCTCCGGTCAAAGCGAGCGAGTTGCTTCAAGGGTGATCGAAATCGCTCGCTCAACGTTGTTTTTCGCCTTTGGTGGAAGCTCCTCCGAGCCATCAGCCCCCTTTTGAGTGCCTTCGACCAGATTCCCATCGACCGTACAGATCGCGCCGGCTCGCATGCCTTTGCGCCGAGCCAACGAGAACACCGCCGCGGCCTCCATCTCGACAGCGAGGAGGTTGGCAGCCTCCCACTCTTCGACATACGCCTCAGTTTCCGCATAAAACGCATCATCGGAGACGATAGCACCGGTATGGATCTCCTCGTCGTTTGCCTCAGCAGCCGCAACCAACGCGGTGAGCACGTCGTAATCTGCCGCAGCAGGATAGACTGACGACTCATAGCGTTTGCTTGTGCCCTCCTCTTTTGCTGCCGCAGTTGCAACGACCATATCACCGATTTCGATATCAGACTGGAGCGCGCCCGTGGTGCCACACCGAATAAGCGTCTCAACACCGACAGCATGCAGCTCCTCGACAGCAATCGCGGCTGACGGACAGCCAATGCCGGTCGAGCAGATGGTGAGTGGCTGGCCCTCGTAGACAGCGTTGACAACGCTGTACTCACGGTTTTCAGCCACATGTTCGACAGCCTCGCACTGCTCGGCAATCCGCTCGACACGACCGGGATCGCCGGGGATAATCGCCACCTCGTTGACATCGTCTGATTCGATGAGGAGATGCGGTTGTTTCGCCATAGCGCATCTCTCTCAGCACTGCTGAAAGCTCTGTCCCTGCCGATAGATTGAGAAGGCCAGCCAGCGTTGTACCAGTATGTATCGAGCGCGAGATCAGGTTGAAAATGAGGCGTGGCTCGACCGGATCAATGAGGGAGCCGCCACACTCGATCTCGGCGAGGAAGCGCGCTCGAAAGCCACCAATCTCTTTTTGAACGCGATTCCCGACGAAGAGCGATCAAAAAAGGCAGTGGCAGCGGCCAGTCTGTATGCTGGTGCGTTAATTGCTGGCGAGGAACGCTCCCAGCGAGCAGTTGCTGAGGCGATGGATGTCTCGCGGCTCAGCGTGCAGTCACGCTGGAAACCACTGCTGTCGGAGGCGGGGTTTCAGCCGCCCACGTGGTAAGCTCAGTTTGATTGGCGACCGGCGGCGTCTGGGGTCAGATTGCCATGCCGGTCGATCTCGCCGTTAAGAATGCGGGTCGAGGAGATTCGCTCGCCATCCTCGGCCTCAACGTGGTCGACAACCTCAATTTGGAGTTTGTCGCGGCCAGCCTCAGTTCGAATCTCGTTGATCCGTTCAGCACCCGCAACGGTCTCTGGAGAGACAACAAGCACGTCAAACTGTGGTTCGACAGCGATCCCCGTTGGTTTTTCCAGCGTCCGGATCTCAAACTCTCTGTCGTACTCGGCAGCCAGTGGGCGGAGTTCAGCGGCCAAATCAGCTTTCCGGGCGTCATACGAGCGAACTGGCCGATCAGTTTGTCTGGTTTTCGGTGCGAGTCCGTCCGAGGTGAGACCGACAGTCACATCGCCAAGCGAAAACGCGCGCTCAAAGAGTGCAAGATGTCCATCATGAACAGGGTCGAAAGTCCCACCAAGCGCGACGTTCATACCGCCTGATGAGCGACTGGAAACTTAAACGTCCGCTCTCTCAGTAGAGATTTATTTCTCGGTGGTGTCGCTGTCGTCAGTGTCGCTCGAAGCATCTGTCTCGTCAGCCTCGGTTGCGTCATCGCCATCGGCGGCGTCAGCTTCGTCAGAGACATCCTCAGCATCCTGAATCTCGATGTCAACGGCTTCATGGTCGTCGTCACCGATACTGATTGTGACAGGGCCATCGTCCTCGCTAGGGGCATCAAGATTGAAGATGGTGTTTAGCTCTGCTTGGAGTTCGCCGACGACACCGCGGACGAGGTTGCTCGGGGCGATAGCCTCATACTCGTAGGGGTTGTTGCCCGCGCTGTCGCTGTCGCGTTTCTTTCGGCGAACCGTCTCTTCGTCGTGGAGATCAGCGAGGGCTTCCCGGACGGTGCTTGGGTACAGCCCGGTGCCTTCGGCGATCTCTTCGCTTGTGCTGTGGGGGTTTTGCCGAAGATAGACGTAGATTCGTGCGCGGGTCTCAGTATCGAGTAGCCACGCCAGCATATCGACAACGCTGTCGTCAAACTCCGAGACCGCGCGGTCGGCTTCGGCCTCAAGCCGCTGTTTTGTTTTCCGGAGTTCGGCTCGCGGGCCGTCGGTGTCTGTGTCGGATTCAGCCGCTGCATCCGCAGCGTCGTCTGCATCGTTGCTCATGGTACTATAAAATCGAGGCTGGGGGCGCAAAAGGGTTTCTGTCGGATTCAAAAGAACGAAATTGAGATTACAGTATGAGAGCCTCACAAAGCGCGTCGAACCCTTCCTCGTCGTGGATGCGTCGCTGTCGCTGGCTGCCGCTTTGACGATCCAGAATCGTCTGGAGACCGCTGACATCAAGCCGGTCGCATTCGCGGATAACAAACTCTGCAACTGAAATCGTACCGGAACCATCCTGTGTAAAGAAACTCGCGCTGTGGCCGTGTCGAACTGCTCGCCACTTGTTTTCGTCTAAGAGCTCACGCCGGATGTGGGTTGGTGTCTCGCTATCCTCGTATCTGGCTGCAAGATCGATCACGAGGGCGTGGACGTATTCAACAAACGCGAGGACGATCTCTGGATCAGCCTGGGCGTCGGGAGTGCGCACCTCGACGGTGCCGTGGGCCGTATGTGGCCGCACATCAAACCAGAGTTCGCCACGGTCGTTAATCGATCCCTGTTCGATCATGCGACGCTCAAACTGTGCGTACGCCGCAAAATCGCTGAACCGCCCGGGGATGCCGGTGTTCGGCAGATTTTCGAATATCGTTGCTCTGGCTGATTGGAGACCGGTGTCGAACCCGTTCCAGTACGGCGAGTTTGCTGACAGCGCGAGCAGTGGCGGTAGATACCAGCGCAGCTCGTTGGCGATCCACATCGCTTTATCCGCGTCGTCAACCCCAATGTGGATATGAAGGCCCGCCGTTGTATTGCGATGTTGGGGGTACTGAATTCGGTTGAGTTGTGTCTGATACCGGGGTTTGGTTGCATGCTCCAACTCCTGCCAGTTCGCTGCCGGGTGGAGGCCAGCTGCGGCGATCCGAAACTCGTGGTTAGCAGCGTGGTCGGTCAGAGCGTTGCGGACAGCAGTGAGCGTTGCTTCTGCCTCGCTGTGTGACTCGATTATCGGCGTCTGTGTTTCAACCGTGCACTGAAATAGCTCGTGGTCGAGTCGATCCCTAAGTGGTTCCGGTGGGTCACCGTTGTAAACCAGCTCTTCGATGCCCGAAACCGGCCGGCCAGCCGCATTGACGATAAAGAACTCTTCTTCGATCCCAACGGTGCCGAGTTGGGTGAACGCATCCCGGGAGCCTGTCTGCATCAAGGTTGGGTACGATAGCGACTCATAAATAGCTCCTGAACATGGCTGTCCTCGCAGGTTCTCATTTGGCTGAAACCTACCGACGTTCCCGACGGAGATGTTTGACTACAAGCAGGACAGTCGCTGCCGTGAGCACGGCCGAAAAGATAAGCACTGTCCCAGAGAGAGCTGTCAACCCGCCTGAGAGCTCGTCATACACGAACTGCCCGGCGAGGGTGCTGGCGACGGCAAACAGGACACCACCGGCAACGTTGAGCGGAACGCCCGGCGTCTCGGCGGTCGTCCCCGAGTCGTTCAACAACACGAGCACAATGGCGATCACAAATGGGGTTCCAACAAGCCCGAAGGCCAGCACCAAAACAAGCAGGAGGAAGAATGAACCCTCGATGAACGCTCCCGCGGCACTGAGCAGCGCAACGCCCGCCACCAGCAGTCGGTATCGGGTATCGGCGATATCGATCTGCCAATCAAGCTTATCGGCGACAACGTATGGGGGGACAAGCGTATTTGCCCCAAGTGTCGAGACAGCAGCCCCAAGCAGACCGACCAGAAACAGCGACTGGGCAAACTCTCCGGCAATTGGCTCTAAGGCTTGGGCAGCAACGATTGCATCCAAAGCTCCAGGATCAACCGTCTCGGCTTCAAACAGCGCGCCAGCAGCAACCAAGAACGTGGTGATGCTAAAGATACCGAAAGCGAGAATCATTGAGACGCCGATATCGAACCGGGCGAGCTCACCGTCACCAGTCGTCCAACCGCGGGCCTGAACGTTGTACGTCTGCATCGTGATAATCGCAATATGAACTGCCCCACCGAGAACGCCGGCCGCAACCAATGCTCCCTGCAACCCCTGTGGAATCTGCGGAGCCAACCCAGTTGCTGCAGCCGAAATGTCTGTCGGGACGAAGAACACAGAAGCGATAAACGCAAGCACGATTGCTGTAACGATGAGTTTCGCGCCAAGCTCCGCGAGGCGGTAGCCACCGCTAGCCAGTCCGACCGCCAAGACGACCGCCCAGAAGATCCCCCACAGGCGGGGATCAGCCATCATCGCCGAGACATCTTCCAACATCAGCGCGGAGACATCGGCCAGGGTTTTCATGATCACAAGCTGTGCAAACCCTGCCGCAAGCACCACGTCAGCCACCAACAGCCACGCCCACTTCGAACCAAGCCGACGTTCAACAGTCGCCACCAGCCCCTCCTCGGTCGCTAAGGCCAGTTTCGTTGAGAGATACTGTGCAAGCGCGCCCAGCAGTGTGGAGATAATGACAACCCACAGCAGTGCGTAACCAAAGCTTGCGCCTGCGACCAGCACACTGGCCATCGTTGCTGGGCCAGCGGCAATCGCTCCCGCCAGCCAGGTTGGCCCCAACTCCGATATTTTCTCGCCGATAGAGCGGTTTGCCGGCTGTGCTGCGTTACTCATACTGGTGGCTGACGGTGGGGTTCCTAAAGCGTTATTACTCAGTGCTACCACTTACGCAAGCCTTGAAAAACGGGGTTCATTAGCTTACCGTTTTCGCGCAACAACGCCGAGGTGGTCGTCATGAAACGGTTTGAGTCGACCGCGATCAACAATCTCGTAGCGGTCAGTCAGTTCCTTACAGACTGTCTCGAAAACGGCTGCTGGCTCTGCTGTCACATCCTCGCTGCGAGCTTTGATAGCGATCAGGGCCTGGCCATCGCTGCTGAGAAACTGTGCGTTGTTGCACGCGACTGCTGCCTGTCCACGAGTTGCGACATCCTGGATAAGCAGATCAAGCTCGCTTTCGACAATGTGACTGTAACTCTCAGGCTGTCGGGCGTCTTTGAGCAGCGGAAAGAGATTCTCGCGGGTTTCAGCGACATCTAACAGCTCCCGCAGTGGACGTGGAGCGAACTCAACAGCATACGTTGGGCCAGCGAAATCGGCCACATGGCTGACTGTCGTCCCACTTGCAGCACCCAAATAGAGTACAGACTCGCCGCCAGCGAGAGAAAGATCCAACCCGGATTCAATCATCGCGCCGAGTTTCGAGCGACCCGCGTCCCAACATCGCCACCCGCCATCGGTTGGCTCGCCGTAGACTGGTGGCCCCTGTGTCGCCAGTCGCTGTTTGCCGTCAAAGGTGCGCCGCTGAATACCGTCGGGAAGTTCAGTCATTGCTCGCCCTCCGCCGGAGATTCCGGCTCTGCCTCGTCGTCAGCGCGGGCCTGAATCGTCTCGATTCGTGTCTCCAACTCCGCATGAATCTCCGGACGAAACTCACCGCTGTAGTGGTCAATGCGGGCAGCTATCGTGAGCTTGCCGGCCAGTGCGCGAGCAGCCGAGCCGCGATCTTCCGGCCGGGTGCCGTTGACGGCGGGGTGGGTGTAGATGATCCCGTGTTTCGGCGAGGGGCCGCGGCCGGCGAGATGGGCGAACAGCGCGTCCTCCGCGCCGAGGACTTGCACCGTCCCGCTGGGTTTCTTTGCCAGCGAGTCGAGGCCGCCGGCCAGCGAAATGAGCCGCGCGGCGAGCACGGGGCCGGCCATCTCGGCGAGGTTGGGGGCGACTTCGGGGGCGAGTCGTTCGATAAAGCCGCGGAGTTCGTCGGCTTCGGTTGCGAGGTCGTCGATGCGTTCGGCGAGTGCGACGACGCGCTCTTCGACCGGGTCGGTTGGCTCGCGGCTGGCGACCTCGCGGGCTCCCTCGATGCCGCTATCGACGTCGTCGAACTGGGTGTTGGCCCACTCCGTACAGCGTTCGGCGAGTTCGTTGGCCGTCCGGGTCGCGTCGTCCATCGCACGGATGGCGTGGAGGAGTTGCTGGTCGTCGGCTCCTTCGCGCTCGGCGACAGCTTCGCGGGCCGCCTCGATGGTTACCTCTCGCAGCGTGGCGTAGTAGTCGTCGGTGTCGGCGGCGAAGCCAGCGTCGACGGCTTGCACAGGCCACTCGGCTGGTGCGTCGGCGGAGCCGTTCGCAATAGCGTCGGTGAGATCACCGCTGTCAACCCATTCAAACCACCCTGAATCAGCGGCGTTGGGAGTCATATCTCATACGAACGCAGGGATTCGTATATGTAGCCCGGTATTGTGGTGGGAGAGCCACACGGAGCTAGCCGCGCGGAGCTACTGCGGTTCGCAGTGACAGTCGTGGGCCGCCTGCGCGAAGTGTTGGACGTACTCGTGGAGTTCGACAGCGAGTTCGAACAGGGCTGTCGCCTGCTGTGCAGCCGCGACTGTCGCGCGATAGTACGCGGCCGCCCGGTTGTTGCGATAGAGTTGTTTCAGTCGACGTGCTGTCGAATCAGTGATGACGTTGAGATCGGCAGCCCGATCATACGCACGAGTATGGCCCTCACGGAAGTCATCAATCGTGTCGTTTGAGGCTGTCAGCGCGTAGAACTCAAGCGTTCGCTCGATGGCCGCAAACGACATCTCGATGACGCTCGTATGATAGCCGTCGTGGGCCCGAAGGAGGCGACAGGCGTCAAGCAGGCGGCATGCCTTTCGGAGCTGGAGTACAGCAGGACTGTGGCTATCCGGATCGAGTCCGTCTTCGTGTTCGGGGCGACCGAACTGCCCGTCGAAGGCGTCTTCGGTTCGTGCGAGGGCATCCGTGAGCTGCGTTGGTTCGTCAGGCACTGTTCAACACCTCCTGTTTCAGCGTCGTGAGCTCCTCGCTCTCGACGAGGGTGATGGCATCAGTAAAGACATCTCTGAGACGGTCGGCTTGCTTTCGCGCTGATTCGGGTGTCTCGACGAGAATCTGGAACTCGTATCGGTCGCCATCGAACTGCTGTTGTCCGAGTTCTTTCGCGGTCTCGTTCGCCGTGTGTTGGACGCCTCGCTCCGTCGCAAGCACCCACAGGTCGATGTCGCTTTGTCGGTCGGCGTCCCCACGAGCGACGCTGCCGAACAGGAGCACGCCGGCGGTCGAATCGATTTCGGCCTGCAGTTGCTCGATTGCCGTCCGAACCGGCTCATGAAACTCCGGTTGGGGGATACGGAGGATCGGATCATCTGGAATCGATACTCTGGTACGGTTGATACTGATGAGTCGGCGATTTCCCTCGGGCGTCGCTACAATGAGCCCGTTCGGTTCCAAGACATCGACAGCCCGCTTGATTGATTGTGCGTGGGTGTCAGTGAGTCGCCCGAGTTCACGAACCGTGAACTGCTTGTATGGATTATCGACGAGCACCCTGAGCACGGCTGTTGTGGCACCATGTCGGAAGAGGTTGGGTTCTGGGGGTGGAATCGGCAATCCAACTGTCGCTTGATCAGATCGATCACCACTCTGCATTTGTCTCGCCATATATTACATGTAACGTTTAACGAGACAATAACTGTTGGGGCGAAGCACTGCGAGTGCCTTTTCGGCTCAGACAGGACTGTTCCCCGTGCCGGATGAGTGTCCTTTTTCCGCAGGCTCTCGAAGAGTCGGTATGCCGCGAGTTCCGTTTCACTACATTGATCTCCGCAGTTTCTGTTATGCTACCGAGGACGAAAAGCGGGTTGAGGCGGCACTCCGGACGTTTCTACCCGAGGAGTTCGAACTCGACCGGACAGTAAACAGCGGCCACCACGGCGACCGAATCGTCGTTCTCTCAGCCCGTGTTGAGACCGCCGACGAGATGCGGGTTGTGCTCGACAAACTCGGCGAGTTGCCCGCAATCGATCGAATCCGATCCGAGTTGGATGACCGCGTTGACGACAACTGCTCGTTTTTCCTCCGGCTCGACAAACAGGCAGCCTTCAACGGCGAGGTCGCACTCGGTGACGGGATCACGCTTCGGGCGAAGGTCGAAGCCTATCCGGCGACCCACGACGCAGCAGTTGAAAACGCGCGTGAAGCGCTAGATCAGTCGAGAGCCTAATCAGTCGCTTCATCAACCCACTTGATCGAACAGCCACGGGAGGGAAGATCATCGTGGGCAACCGGCTCACCAGCCAGCACTGACTCAATCGCCTCGCGGGCGTAGAACTCAGTTGGCTCGCTTTCTGGGTCAAGCGCGTCATCCAATCGGCCGTGGTAGGCAAGTCTCCACTCATCGTCATCGCGTCGGAACAGGAATGGATCTGGTGTGCAGACCGCACCGTATGCGCGGGCAACGTCTTGGGTTTCATCGTAGAGGTACGCGTCGTAGGCGATTGTGCCGTCCTCGACAAGTTCGACCATGCTCTCGAAGTCGTCATCGGGATACTCCGGGTTCGCATTGGGGTTGATGCCGACGACCGCCGCATCGTCGAAGGTGGCTGCAAGCTCGTTGAGGTGGTCGAATTTCGCCTGCGCGTACGGACAGTGGTTGCAGGTGAAAACAACGAGCAGCGCGTCGTTGTCAGCAAACGAGTCCAGCGTATATCTCTCGCCGTCGGTGCCGCGGAGTTCAAATGCCGGTGCGGAATCGCCACGAGAAAGCTCCGAATCTGACTCTTTGAGAACCATATAACAGGTAGGCACCTGATGCTGAAAGAGATGTGGGTATTGACTTATATTCTCTACAGTAATAATCTAAAACAAAAGTATTATCTTAGCGCATCCATGAGTGGAGCGTACAGATGAGTGTAACCGTCACCCAAGCGGCTGAAGAGACCGACCGATGGGAGCCGATTCGTGAGTTGCCACCGAGTGCAAAGCTGGTCGCCAAAGAGTTGGATCGCCACGACCAACTCACCCAAACAGAGCTGGCGGAAGAAACACTGCTGTCGACCAGAACAGTTCGGCAGGCTGTCGACCGACTCGAAAGCGTCGGCGCGGTCGACTCGCGGGTCTCGTTCCGGGATGCGCGAAAACAGCTCTATACGCTCACGCTGTGAGTAGGTTTAGTCGTGTACGACAGCACCACTCACGGGCGACAGGTCAGTCGTGACCGACGGACTCAGTCGTGGGCGTAGTAGACGACCGAACCGGAGTCAGTATGGCTGTCAACGCGAACAAAGCCAATACGCTCGAACTGGATTATTTCATCGACTGAGGTATCGCGGAAGGCTGGTTCAGCCTCGCCAGAGATATCGCCGTCTGGAGTGCGCATGGTAACTGAGACGGTATCGTCAGCCGGCACCCAGTGAATTACGTCGACACCCTCCTCGCGGACAGCAGCAATATCGTCGCCGGTGGCGACAAACTCCGCATTCTCGTACCGGAGACAGCCGTATCCTTTCAGCCAGATACGGTCGCCCTCACTCGGCAGGTCGTCGGCTTCGACAAGAACGGCGTCGGCAACCGGAATCTCACGCGTGCCGCGATCCTCGTGGTTTGGATGCAGTGGCGGGCTGCCGAGAGCCGGTTTCTCCTCGCCACCGACAGGAACACGCTGACCATCGCGGACAAGGAAGTAGCGGTTGGCGTCTTCGTCTACCAGATCGCGGTTGTTGGCGTAGATGCTCGACATAGCGAGATCAACGTCGGAGGTCGACATCCCCAGCCCGATCATCGCCTCGACGATAGCCTCACCGCGAATCCCGCGGCGACGAATCGACTGCAACGTTGGGGCGCGTGGATCATCCCAGCCATCGAGTTCGCCGCGGTCGATCAGGTCGGCGATTGTTGAGGTCGAGAGATCAATATCATACGCATCAATCTGGACATGCCCCCAGTGGAGCACCTCGGGGTAGTCCCACCCAAAGTAGTCATAGAGGAACTGCTGGCGTTTCGCTGAATCCTGCAGGTCGATCCCGCGGATAATGTGGGTGATCCCAGTGAGATGGTCGTCGATACCGGACTGGAAATCGAGCATCGGCCAACAGCGGTACTCGCTGGCCTCCTCGCGGGGATGTGGCGTATCGATCATGCGGAACGCGACCCAATCGCGCAGGGCTGGATTCTTATGCTCCATATCAGTCTTGACGCGGAGTACCATCTCGCCCGAGTCATACTCGCCGTCGACCATCGCGTCGAACTCCCTGCTGACGGTATCGGAATCCTTGTCTCGGTTTGGAGAGGGCGTCCCCTCGCGTTTGAGTGCGGAAAACTCCTCGGCTGGCAGATCACAGGTGTAAGCTTCGCCCATCTCGATCAGTTCACGGGCATGCTCGTAGTAGGTCGCAACGCGGTCAGAGGCGCGGATGACCTGATCAGGCGAAAATCCGAGATACGAGATATCCTCCAGAATCGCATCATACGCCGCAAGATCAGGGCGTTTGGTTTCGGGATCGGTGTCGTCGAACCGGACGACAAATTCGCCGTCATAGCGGTCGACATAGGTACCGATCACTGCGGGCATCCGAGCGTGGCCGAGATGCCAGGGGCCGTTTGGATTGGGCGCGGCGCGCAAGCGGATCGTGTCGTACTCCTCAACGTTCGGCAGCTCGGGCAGGGTATGGTCGTCGGTCTCGTCATCTGCGTCGAGTTCGTCGACCAGCTCCTGATCGAGTTCGGCAAGTCGCTCACGGCGGGCCTCGCGGTCAAGGCTCCCGATTTGGCCAACGACCTGTCCAACGACACTCGGTACCTCGTCACCGTGCGGTCGGAACTCGGGGTTTTCGCCCATCAGTGGGCCCATGATCGCACCCACGTCGGGATCGCTATCGTGTTTGAGCGCGTTGAACAGGGCGTGTTTCTCGGCTTCCCGCTTGACGCGCTCGCGGAGTTCGTCGTCCATTAGCTGTGGCTTTCGCGTGACCCATCAAAAGGGGTGTGGATCAGTCGAACAATCGAACTCAAAAAACTGCTAAGGAATTCAGTCGCCGAAGGAGCTACTGGAACGCTTCGCCCGCAACCGCTTCGTCGTCATCGACATCGTTGCGGTTGAACTTGCGTTCGATCTCCTCGTAGTGGCGTTTGGTCTCCTCGGTGACGCTGGGTTGTACCTCATCCAACGCCTGCTCGAAGTGTTCCATCGTCACCCGGACGTTGCCAACAGATTCGCCGACTTCGTCGGGGTTGACGCTGCCGATGAACTCCCGGCTGGCGGCCATCGAGGCCTCACGGCAGACTGCCTCGATATCCGCGCCAACGTAGCCCTCGGTCTGGCGGGCCAGCGTATCGAGATCTACATCATCAGCCAGCGGCTTTTTCGTGGTGTGAACCTGGAAGATTTTCCGGCGCGCCTCCTCGTCGGGCACTGGGACGTGGACGTGGCGATCCAGTCGGCCAGGCCGCAGGAGTGCCGAATCAATAAGGTCGGGCCGGTTCGAGGTGGCGATTACGACGACATCCTCCAGCGACTCAAGCCCGTCGAGTTCGGTCAGCAGTTGGGAGACGACGCGTTCGCCGACCCCTGAGTCACCGCTGTTTTTGCCGCGCTCGGTGGCGATGGAGTCGATCTCATCGAAGAACACCACAGTTGGCGCGTTTTCGCGGGCTTTGCTGAAGACCTCGCGGACGCCCTTTTCGGACTCGCCGACGTATTTGTTCAGCAGCTCTGGGCCTTTGATCGAGATGAAGTTCGATTCAGCCTCGTTGGCGACGGCCTTGGCGAGCAGCGTTTTCCCGGTTCCGGGTGGGCCATACAGCATGACACCTTTCGCCGCAGCCATATCCAGCTCTTTGAACACCTCGGGGTATTCGAGTGGCCACTGGATCGTCTCACGGAGTCGTTCTTTCGTCTCTTCAAGCCCACCGACATCCTCCCAGGTGACATCGGGCACTTCGACGAAGACTTCCCGAAGCGCGGAGGGTTCGATGCCTTTGAGTGCGGCTTTGAGATCCGATTCCAACACCTCGATTGACTCTAAGATGTCGGCGTCGATCTCATCGCTTTCGAGATCAAGTCGCGGGCGGATCCGTCGCAGGGCATGCATCGCAGCCTCTTTGGCGAGGCTTTCGAGATCCGCACCCACGAAGCCATGCGTGTTTTCGGCGTAGACATCGAGATCGATATCCTCTGCAAGCGGCATGCCGCGGGTGTGAACCTGCAGAATCTCTTTGCGGCCATCGCGGTCTGGGACACCGATTTCGATCTCGCGGTCGAACCGGCCACCACGACGCAAGGCGGGGTCGATGGCGTCAACGCGGTTGGTCGCGCCGATGACGACAACCTCGCCGCGTTCTTCAAGCCCGTCCATCAGACTCAGGAGTTGGGCGACAACACGTCGCTCCACATCGCCACCAGCCTCTTCGCGTTTTGGCGCGATGGAGTCAAGCTCGTCCATGAAGATGATCGCCGGCGAGTTCTCCGAGGCCTCCTCAAAGACTTCACGAAGCTGTTCTTCGCTTTCGCCGTAGTATTTCGACATGATCTCCGGGCCAGAGACCGTGTGGAAGGAGGCGTCAATCTCGTTGGCGACAGCTTTGGCGATCAGGGTTTTCCCGGTGCCAGGCGGGCCGTGGAGCAAGACGCCTTTTGGCGGCTCAATGCCGAGGCGTTTGAATAGCTCGGGATGTCGCATCGGCAGCTCGATCATCTCCCGAACCTGTTCGAGCTCCTCGTCGAGGCCACCGATATCTTCGTAGGCGACGCTTGGGGCGTCAGCCGGCGCTTCCGCGGCCGAGGATGGAGCCTCAGCGATCTGTTCAGCAGGCTGGTCAGCAATCTTCACCTGGGTCGAGTCGGTGATGACGACAGTGCCGTCTGGCGTCGTTGAAGCGACTTTCAGTGGAACAGCCTGCGATTGGCCGCCCATGAAGCCGAAGCCGAGGGGAAGCCGAATGCTTTGGCCCTGCGTGACTGGCTGGCCACCGAGTTCACGGCGGATCAGCGAATCAATGTTGCCGCGGATGCCGAGTCGCTGCGGGAGGGCAATCGTGATCGATTCTGCGGGCTGGATGTCAGCCTTTTCGACTTCAACGGTGTCGTCGATCCCAACGCCAGCCTCGCTGCGGAGGCGGCCATCGATGCGGACGACACCAGTGCCGTCGTCTTCGGGGTAGCCGGGCCAGACGCGGGCGATGGCTGTTTCATCGTCGCTGTCAAGCCGGATGAAGTCGCCGCCGGAGAGATCAAGCTCGTCGGCAGCGACACGGTCAATTGCGGCCAGTCGTCGGCCAGCGTCTTTCTGTTTGATTGGTTTGACTGTTAATTTCATTTCTCCACCTGCACGGTAAGGACGCCGTTGTTCACATTCACATCTGCGTCTGCGCCAGGAAGTTCGAGTTCAGTCTCGGTATCCTGGCCGTGTTCGTCTTCGATGACGAGAATGAGCGTCTCGCCGATTGTGTCGTATTCCACGGTGTCATCGTCGACACCGAGGTCAGCGGCGAGAAGCCACTGATTCTCGTACTCATACTGTCGGAGCAACCGATCCTCACGGTTGGCTAACTGAGTATTATTCATCACTCTATTAGATGAATAGATGCGGTTCTATATAAATCTATTGCCTATTAATCGCATGAAAGCAGCAAGTACCCGGTCTTCAGTGGGTTTGCGGTTCAGGCTCGCCAGTTTGTGCCACAAAGCGGGGCGACAGGAAAGAAATCAGCAGGGTGAGAGAGTTCAGCTGTCCCAACACACTCAGGAATCATCAAGCTCCGGTTCGGTATGGGTGTGCTCTGCAGCCGGGAACGAGCCGGATTCGACGGCCGTCTTGTAGTCTGCAATTGCTTCTGTCATCGCTGACCGCACATCACCGAACTGTTTGGCAAATGGTGGTGCGTCCTCGCTGAGACCCAACACATCAGAGATCACAAGCACTTGGCCATCACAGTCACCACCGGCACCGATCCCAATCGTTGGAATCGCAAGCTCATCGGTGAGTCGAGCAGCGAGATTGGCGGGAACGTGTTCAACGACAAGCGAAAACGCACCAGCATCCTCGTGCGCACGGGCGAGTGACTGAATTTCCTCGGCAGCGTCTTCGGTGGTGCCCTGTCGTTTGTAGCCGCCGAGTTGATTGACGTGTTGGGGCGTCAGCCCGAGGTGAGCCATCACGGGGATGCCAAGCTGTGTGAGTCGTTCAGTCAGCTCGACGGTATGGGGGCCGCATTCGAGTTTGACCGCATCCGCCCCAGCCTCTTTCAGCATTGCTCCCGCGTTGCGCACTGACTCGCTTTCGTCGACACCAATTGAGAGAAACGGCATATCAGCGACCACCAGCGCGTCCTCGCTGGCGCGGGCGACCGCAGCCGTGCGGCGTTTGACCTCCTCGACAGTAACTGGGAGTGTCGAATCATACCCCAGTGCTTCGGTTCCCATACTGTCACCGACCAGCAGAATATCAATCCCGGCTTCATCAATCAGCCGGGCCGTCTGCGCATCGTAGGCAGTAAGCATCGTAATCGGCCTGGCCCCATCGCGGAAATCCTGTATCGTGGTCATACCTTCTGTTCGGTGCCCAGCCATTAAATCGGCTGTGTCCCGCGTGCCGAACAGTCCGAATGTCACTCACTAGTCGCAGTTTGTGGAGTGAGTTTCCGTTGCTCACAGTTGACAGCTGCTGTCAGCGCGATTCGCTAAGTCAAAATAGTGGTCACAAGAATAATATATTTAGTTTTCATAGCGTACGTATGGACGATGATCTGCCGACTGACGTGAACGACCGCGTTCGGGACGAATGGAAGGCAGAGACCAGCCCCGGGGAACGGGTTCGGACTGTGATGAAGCGAGCGTACGACCCACAGTCGGTCGGAGAGATTGCAGAGCGGGCGTTGACCTCGGAAACGACAGCACGGAAGCATCTGGAGATGCTGTCGGAAGATGGGTTCGTCGCTGCCGTGTCGCCAGCGGATGCACGCGGAACGTGGTACAAGCGCGCGCCGCGGTCACTCGTGGTTGAACGCGCCGAGCAGATTCTTCGTTCGGTCTCGGTAGAAGCGTTGTCAGCCCGCATTGCGGAGCTTCGAGAGACCGTCAAGGAGTTTGAGGCACAGACTGGCGCGGAGTCTCCGCAGGCCGCGGCTGTCGCTGACGCAGAGTTGGATGCAGCAGCGATGACCGAGTGGCAGACCGCCCACCGGAATCTCAAGCTCGCACGAGCCGCGCTCGCATTAGCAGATGCAACTGAGGCGGTCGGTGATGAGATTGGATCGGACGACCACAGCGACACAGCAGGCGTGTTGGGATAAATGACCGCAGACGCTGAGTCCCACGCGCTTCGTGGGGCGATTGATCCGGGCGCACTCATCGATTTTCAGACTGAATTCGAGCGACTGGAGCCACTCGCAAGCGGATCGCTTGATGATCCAGTAAGCCCAACCGAACTCCGTCTCACACTCGATGACGGGATCGGTGCGGCGACGGCGGCAACGATCACTGTCCGCTGGGCAACCACAGTCGACTACAATGTACACTACAGCGACAGCTTGGATCGAAATCTGCGGTGGGATCTCCACCCCCACGAGTACACCGCTCCCGAGAACGCTGCCCATTACCATCCGCCACCGGATGCAGCCACCGATGACGATGCTGTTGAAGCGACCTGTATTCGAGTCACCGAAGTAGTGTTAGTTGCGTGTGCTGTCCACCAGTTGTGGCGGGCTGGGTATGAAAACGGGACAGTCGAACCGCTCAATAGCGCGGTCAACCCGCCGTGACAGCAGCCGCGTTGGGTTCGTCCCGCGTCGGAACCGTCACCTCTTAGCCCACCGCCACGGAGATAGAGGTGTGGCAGATCTCGTTGAGGAAACCGATCCCGAAGGCGTCGATTTCGGCTGGGTGATGCAGGTCACCTTCGTGGTGACGATCATCGTCGGCGCGCCAATCGTCGCGTTGCTGTCGATCCCAGTCGAGTTGCCAACATGGGGATCGCGCGTCAACTTCGCAATCCGCGTCGGCGCGCCAATCTGGCTACTAACAGCTGTTGGTGCGTTTCTGTACGCGAAATATCGACGGGAAAACAATGGCCCAGACGAGGCAGGCGAAAACGAGACAGCAGAGAATTAGACGTACTCGAAGGCAACGCCTGCACGCTCGGCCGTCTCCTTGTCTCGCGGTGAATCTCCAACAAAGAGTGCCTCTGCCGGCGTGACGCCAAGTGCCTCGACTGCGGTCAAAAGCGGTTCCGGGTTTGGTTTGTGCGTTGCCACAGAATCACGGCCCACAATCGTGGTGACGTAGTCAGCAACCTCGTGTGTCTCCAGAGCAATCCGGCAGGATTCCTCGCAGTTCAACGAACAGACACCGACTGGGACAGTTTGTTGGGTGAGTTCGTCGATACGACCACATCGCCGCGAGGAGCGCGCGCCGTCGATTTCATGGCTGCTGATCGTCGCTTCGACCGCGTCGTGAAGCCCATGCTCGGTGGCGTTTTCAAGCAGCGTCCACAGCCCTTCGCCTGTCGCGTCGATGCCAGCGTCAGCATAGACACCGACAACATCAGTCGCGACAGCAGCCCAATCAACGGCCAGTTCAACAAGCGTCCCATCAAGATCGTATACGACTGCTTTGGGGGCTGAATCGCGCATAGTTGCGTATCGGGTGGCAGCACAAAAGACGTGTCGAGATTTTCAGCGGAGTGTGTCGGGATCATCCAGTGCCGCACAGAGATCGACAGCCGCGCGGTTTTCGGCCACGTCGTGAACGCGGACGATATCAGCACCCCGCTCAACAGCCACCGCTGTCGCCGCAACAGTCGCAGCAAGACGGTCGTCTGGCTCGCTATCAATCGCACTGAACATGGATTTTCGGGAGTGGCCAACCAGCAGGGGACAGCCCAACGCCTCGAACTCGCCGAGGCGATCCAGCAGCTCGAAGCTTTCGGCACTGGTCTTTCCGAATCCGATTCCGGGATCGACGATAATATTCTCTCGCGGAATGCCAGCCTTTTCGGCCAACACCACGCGTTCGGAGAGGACGCGAAGCACGTCTTCGACTACATCGTCGTACTCGATCTGCTTCTCGGGGACAACAGGGGCGTCAATCGAGTGCATGAGAATCGCCGGTACCTCACGGTCGGCGATCAGTTGCCGCATGGATGCATCCGCCAGCCCGGTCACGTCGTTGACGATATCCGCCCCAGCATCGAGTGCTGCTGCAGCCACCGCCGGTTTTCGGGTGTCGATTGAGATGGCGACATCAAGTTCGGAGACGGCCTCGATGACCGGAACAACGCGGTCTTCTTCGGCGTCTGCTGGAACTGGCTCTGCGCCAGGCCGCGTGCTTTCACCACCGATGTCGATGATATCTGCCCCAGCTTCAACCAGTGCTTCGGCCTGTGCAATCGCTGCATCTGCATCAAAGAACTCGCCACCATCATAGAAACTGTCGGGCGTCACGTTGAGAATACCCATCACCGCGGGCGCGTCCTCCCACGGTCGGTTAGAATCGGTGTCTGTAACGTCGGGGTCGGTCGAAAGATTGTCTGTAGAACGAGCGGTACCAGAGGCTTCGAGACCCAACTGCTGTCTGAGATCAGCAGCAATCTCCGGTAGCCCAAGCGCCTGCTGATCAAGGCGGCGGGTGAGCGCGCGGAATGCGGCAAGCGAGCCGGTTAAGACGAGTTTGTGCCGTTGGCCGGCTGTTGTGACACCAGAGGAGACGCAGTGGCCGCCGACCGAAGGGAACAGCTCGCGCAGCACCGAGGCCTGTCGATCATCGACCTGTGTGACAATCGTCCGGTGGACAGCCTGTTCGTGGCTGTCGGCAACGACCTCGGCAGGAGCGTTGATCGAATCCAACAGCGCGGTAGCTGTCTCGCTGTCAGGGACGCGTTTCGGGATATCCAGCCGCGTGATCGTTGAGCGTGCCTCGCCGACCGCGAACAACGACCCCGTCACCAACAGACAGTCATCGCGTCCAACACGTGTTGCTGCGGTAGCGAGGGCGTCAGCAACAGCCTCGCCGGCGGTGACTGCCTCAACCCCAGCGTTCCGAAAGACTTCGGCGAGCACTGCAGGATCTTCAGCACGGTCGAGATTTGGGCGGCAGGTGAGCACAGAATCCGGTGTCGGCAGCGCGGCAATCATTTCGGCGTGTGGTTTGTCGTGCATCGCACCGAAGACGACGTGTAGCTCATCGTACTCAAACGTCGACAGCGTTGTTGCCAGCGACTCGATTGCCTCGGGGTTGTGTGCCCCATCAAAGATCGTCAGTGGTGTGTCATCCATGACTTCGAACCGCCCCGGCCAGTGAGCGTTTCGGAGGCCGGTGCGGATCGTCTCGGTGTCGATACTGTCCGATCCGATTGCGTCGATGACCTCGCCAGCCAGTGTTGTGGCGATGCCAGCGTTGCGAGCCTGGTGCTCGCCAAGCAGTAAGAGTCGGGCGGAGAGCTCACGGCCAGCCGTAAACGGAGCCGGGAGGGTGTCGTTTTCAGTCGCCGGCATGGAAATCGACACCGCAGCCTCGGTTGTGGTGACTCGGCCCTCGTAGTCGACGATCACATCCGCCGTCGGCTCGGTGCCGACAGTCGTCAGCGACGCAGTCTCCGTTTCGAGGGCAGCGAGTGCCTCGCCAGTTGCGCCTGTCACCAGTGGTCGGTTCGCTGGGGCGACAGCAGCTTTTGTTGCCGCAATCTCCTCGATTGTCTCGCCCAGCACATCTGTATGCTCACGAGAGATTGTCGTCACACAGCTCGCCACGGGATCAACAACACTGGTCGCATCAAACTCTCCACCGAGACCGACCTCAAGCACAGCAACATCGACATCCTGACGGTCAAAATACCAGATGCCCATCAGCGTGACAACCTCGAAAAAGGTGAGTGGTGAGCCATCGGCAGCGCGCTCAACCAGCCATGGTTTGGCGCGCTCGATAAACGTCGTCATCGCGCTGTCGGTGATCGGTCTGCCATCGACCTGAATGCGTTCAGCAAGCGTTTCGAGATGTGGTGACGTATACAGGCCGACCGAAAGCCCGGCTTCCCGCAGCACTGACTCCAGCAGCTTTGCCGTGCTCCCCTTTCCGTTGGAGCCAGCAATCTGCACAAACGGGATCTCGCTGCCGGGGTCGCCCAGCTCCTCGCGCAACGCGGTGGCCGACTCGATGCCCGGCCGCACCTGAAACCGGCGGAGGTCGAAGAGGAAGTCCACCGCCTCGTGATACTCCATACTCGGGTATGCCATCGCCGCCGCTTATGGGTAACGAAGGGGGTTGCCGGCGGTCGAGGTTGTGGTGTTCGGTATCACGTCACGATGTCACATGAAACTTAAGATTTATTACGAACCGCCAACAATCATCGACTGCACCGAGGTGAGAAGCCATGGCACTGATCCGATCACCAACCAGTTCCTGGCGACAAGGCCTCGACCTACCGAGCCGACTGTTCGAACGCAGTGGTACCGACTACGAACTGTTCGAGGAGGACGGCGAGTTCGTCCTCTCAATCGAGCTCCCGGGGTTCGACCCCGAGGAGATCACCGCCTCGTGGGATGGCGGCGTCCTGAACGTCGCCGCCGAACACGAGGATGAGAACCGCGGACAGCGACGAACCTACCACCGACGGTTCCGCTTCCCCAAGGATGTCGACGACGAGGCGATCACCGCCGAGTACAACAACGGCATCCTTGAGGTACGGCTGCCGGTCGAGACGGGCGCGGCCGTCTCCGGCACCGAGATCGAGGTGGAGGCGTAAGCGGTACCGTCGAACCGAACATCGACTCGGGAGCTCGTTTTTTCCACGCTGGAGGTGTCAGCCATGCAACTTAGCGTCAAACAACTCAAAAACCGCGACCCCGGCAGCGGCATGGCCGTCATCGACCGCGAGGCCCTCGGCGATCTTGGCGTCTCCAGCGGTGATTTCGTTGCCATTGAGGGCCGCGACGGCGGCCGCGCGGTCGCCCGCGTCTGGCCCAGCGACTCCGGCGACGCGGGACGGGGGATCATCCGGATCGACGGTCAGCTCCGGGCCGCGGCCAACGTCAGCATCGACGATCAGGTATCAGTCGAACCGACCGATGTGGCACCCGCCGAGTCCGTCCGCGTCGCCCTTCCCGATGCGGTGGGCGTTCGCGGCGACCTCAGCTCGCATATCCGCGAGCAGCTGACCGACCACGCGGTGACCGCCGGCGACACCGTCGCCCTCCCACTGGGCTTCGGGCTGCTCTCGGGGCAGGGCAACCGCCGTGTCCCGCTGCGGATCGTCGACACCGACCCCGAGGGGACGGTCGTCATCGGTACCGACACCGCCATCGCCCTCGCCGACGCGAGCAGCGATGAGATCGCCGTCGAGGGCGGTCGAACCGACGACGAGTCGGCCGCCGCCCCTGCCGTCGCCTACGAGGATATCGGCGGGCTCGACGAGGAGCTCGACATGGTGCGGGAGATGATCGAGCTGCCGATGCGACACCCCGAGCTGTTCGGCACGCTCGGCATCGAGCCACCGAAAGGCGTTCTCCTGTACGGCCCGCCCGGCACGGGCAAGACACTGATTGCGAAGGCCGTCGCCAACGAGATCGATGCCCACTTCCAGACGATTTCCGGCCCGGAGATCATGTCGAAATACTACGGCGAAAGCGAAGAGCAGTTGCGTGAGGTCTTCGAGGACGCTGAGGAAAACACCCCGGCGATCGTCTTCATCGACGAGCTTGACGCCATCGCGCCGAAACGCGAGGAGGCCGGCGGCGATGTCGAACGCCGCGTCGTCGCCCAACTCCTCTCGCTGATGGACGGCCTCGAAGACCGCGGCCGGATCACCGTCATCGGCGCGACCAACCGCGTTGATGCGGTCGACCCCGCGCTCCGGCGACCGGGCCGGTTCGATCGGGAGATCGAGATCGGCGTCCCCGACACCGCGGGCCGCGAGGAGATCCTCCGGATCCACACCCGCGGGATGCCGCTCGACGACGATGTCGACCTCGATCAGTACGCCGACCACACCCACGGCTTCGTCGGCGCGGATCTGGAATCGCTGGCCAAGGAGGCCGCGATGGGTGCGCTCCGGCGCGTCCGGCCCGATCTCGATCTCGACGACGGGGAGCTGTCGGCCGACGTGCTCGACTCCATCGCCGTCACCGACGCCGACTTCCGCGAGGCCCTGCGTGGTATCGAGCCCTCGGCCATGCGAGAAGTCTTCGTCGAGACGCCCGACGTGACGTGGGACGACGTGGGCGGTCTCGACGAGGCCAAGGCCCGCCTCCAGGAGACGATCCAGTGGCCGATGGCCCACGCCGACGCCTACGACCGCGTCGGGCTCGACCCCTCGAAAGGCGTACTGCTGTATGGCCCGCCCGGCACCGGCAAGACCTTGCTCGCCAAGGCGGTCGCCAACGAGGCCGACGCCAACTTCATCTCGATCAAAGGCCCCGAGCTGTTCAACAAGTACGTCGGCGAGAGCGAGAAGGGCGTCCGCGAGGTGTTCAGCAAGGCCCGCGAGAACGCGCCTGCGGTCGTCTTCTTCGACGAGATCGACGCCATCGCCGCCGAACGCGGCGGCGGGGCCGGCGACACCAACGTCGGCGAGCGCGTCGTCAGCCAGCTGCTGACCGAGTTGGACGGCCTCGAAGAGCTGGAGGACGTGGTCGTCATCGCCACGACCAACCGGCCCGAGCTGATCGACGACGCGCTGCTGCGCCCGGGCCGGCTGGATCGCCACATCGAGGTCGGCGACCCAGACGAGGACGCCCGCCGGGAGATCTTCGAGATCCATACCGACGACAAACCGCTGGCCGACGACGTGGATCTCGACGCGCTGGCCGACCGCACCGAGGGCTACGTCGGTGCGGACATCGAAGCCGTCTGTCGGGAGGCGGCGACGATCGCCGTCCGCGATCACGTCACTGCCGCCGACACCGACGACGAGACGCCGGTCGATGCGATCTATCTGACGGCCGACCACTTCGAGCAGGCCTTCGACGAAGTCGATGCCGAGTCGGCCGCCTTCGAGGCCGGCGACTCGCCACTCGAAGCCGGTGCTGTCTAACCGCCGTTCCGCTGTTTCGCCGTTCTGACCGCTTTTATTCGACCCTGTCGTCACCGAAGGAGAGCGTGAGCCCCTCGCTTTCGTAGATGTTGATGAGCTCGGTGACGATCTCGTCGTAGGATTCGTCGTCGATGCGGAGCGCGTCGAGTCGCTCGATGGTCTCCTCGTCGAGTTCGACTGCCGGCATAGCAGTGAAAATTATGCTATTAAGCGATTTGAGTGTAACGCCGACCGCCGCTTACTCGCGTTCTGCGCCGGCAACGCGAACCCACTCCTCCAGCCGGAAGCGGTCGTACTCGCTTGTCGATTCGAGCTGCCAGTCCGCCTCGTCCCATTCGGGATAGAACGCGTCGCCGTCGTACTCGCCGGCCACCCGGCTCAACACCATCCGGTCGAGATGCGGTTGAAACAGGTCGTAGATCACCGCGCCGCCGATCACGTAAGCGGTGTCGGCACCCAGCTCTTCGGCGACAGCGACCGCGTCGTCGACGCCACCCGCGTGGTGGGCTGTCGGTACGTCGAAGGCTTGCTTGCTTCGGCTGAGGACAATTTGGGCTGCCCCCGGCAGGTCGTCCAGCATTGATTCGAATGTGACCCGTCCCAAGATCACGGGGTCGTTGGCAATGCGCTGACGATACTGCTGTTTGTCGGCCGGGATCGACGGCCACGGAAGCTCACCATCATCCCCAATCAGCCGATTGTCGTCAATCGCTGCAACAGAAACAAGTTCCATACTGGGTCGACACACCGAGTGTCAAAACAGTTTGTGCGTTGAGATGGCTAGCTGGGGTCGCCGATTGCGACCGCTTCGCTGTGATCCGATGTCGACTCCGTTGCCAACGAGTAGAGCCGCTTGCGGGCATCCTGGATATGTAGCTGCTCCTGAATCAGGTCTGCTTCGGTAAGGGTCGTGAGTGCGTACCGAACCGTGCGGGGCGGCAACAGCGACTCAGTCGCCAACTCACCCTGGGTGAGCGCGCCTTCGTACTCGAGGGTTTTGTAGACCAACTTCGCGCTGGGAGGGAGATCGGCGAGTTGCTGCCGCGTGGGGTCGTCCATACTCGGAAGGAGATTCGTTCGAGTATAAACCATTGTGCGGTTGTGCGTTGGCAGCACCAAACAGCAGTAGCAGTACTCCAGCGTGCCATAGAGTCAATCTACCCCGCGCTTTAGAACCACGAACTGACCGATGAATAAAAGCGGAGTAATGAAATCCAATCGCCTCAGTAGAGAGTATATGGTTGAAATTTCTGACGAGTTGCTGTGTTTGTACACTGAAGAAGTCGATGTTGAAGGGGAGAAGTACACTATTGAACTCCCGAAAAGAGAGGTCGAGAACGGAGAAATCACACCAAATGAGACCTATCGGTTGGCCATTATGCCGCAAACAACGCAATCGACGCATGGTGATTCACAGTCAACAACCCAATCATCTCACGGAGACTCGCCACCAGTTGCTGAAGACGATGTGATTGAACTCGAAATCGAGAGTATCGGTGACCAAGGTGACGGAATCGGGCGTGTCGGCCCAGGATACGTGATTATTGTCCCAGACACTGAGGTCGGTGACCGTGTCAGTGTCAAAATCACGAACGCAAAAGACAACGTTGCCTTTGGGGAGGCTGTCGAATGGCACCAACCGCCATATTGAACTGCTGATCGTGTCGAACGAGCGCGACATCAATCAAAGAGATGAACCGTCTGGTGACCCAGTCGACAATCCAATGTTCAACACTGAAAGCTGAGACACCAGACGGTACCAGAAAGTTCAGCCCAGAGAGTAATAAAGATGCATCTGCTCGTACAGTTGAACCGATTGACCGCTTCAACGACAGCGGCGCGGCTGTCGTCGCGTATGAGACCGCTGAGTGGCTGCTCTCCTCAACCACGATCTGGCCGATATCCAGCACACTCGTGGGCTGGCGCAGCTGACCGGTCAGTTCGTCCCTCAAAGCGATTTTCGCATGGAAAACCTTCGATCACCGGCGGAACAAATTGGTAGTAGCTACTACCAAAGATATGCGCTAGTAAATCATTCTATCGGCGGTCGAATCGCTTGATGACGGAGACCTAATTCCTCACCGTTGCTGAACTGAACTCGGTAGATGATCGAGTCGCGGGCGTCACCGGTGATCTTGCTGGCGTCGTCCTCAAAGGCAGCCACAATCCGACCGTGTTCACCGTGATACCGGTCGTGGTCGGGAGCAGTCTCATCGGACAGATCAATCCGAACTCGATCACTCAGCGACTCCTTGGTAGTCTTTCTTTGACGGGCTGATACTCACCAACGACCCGCCTTCGAAATCCGTCACCACAGTAAGACAGTCGACTGTCACACGATGCCGACGCCTCAGCCGTCGCCTGTTTCCGCTTCGGTTCCGCGATTTGCGAGACGTCTGTCACTCAGGGGGCGGAATACGTTCCTCCCGTCGTCATCAAGAGCGAAAGGTCGAACCGCAGTTACGGAGCCTCGCCGGTTTCGATAGTGAAATCAGCGATTGGGTAGGCAACGCAGGTCAGGGTGTAGCCCTGATCCATCTCGTCGTCAGAGAGCGTCTCCTGCTCGAAGTGAACGATGTGTTCATCAGCTGGGCCGTCGGTTATCTTGCCCGCACAGGAGACACACTGGCCCTGTTTGCAGGCATATGGAAGATCAAACCCTTCATCTTCGCCTCTGTCGAGAATCGTCTCGTTGCTGGCGACCTCGATTGTCTCGCCCTCTTTGGTGAACTCAATCTCGTAGTACTCAACCTCCTCTTCTGGCATGTCGGCCGGGCTTTGAGACTCCTCGTCGCCCTCAGCGAGTTCACCGCTGTCGTCGGCCGCCGACTCACCGCCTTCGATAGCGACCGAGCCACCGCCACCAATCGAACGGTTCATCGGCTCGGGAAACGCCGTTTCAGGAACTGTAGAAGCCCGTTTTTCCAGCAGTTCTTGGGAGATATCAGGATTTGATTCCCATTCCGTCCCCCTGGCATAATGTAACACGACAAGCGTGGCGACCACGCTTGCAGCAATGCCAAACGCCACTAGATCGACCATACCGGAGGGTTGGGAAGCAGGGGTTAATTAAGTTACGAGGTCGCTGCCGTGAGTTATGGCGCGGGAGGCTGGGCGGGAGTTCCGTCGGATCTTACTCAGTGCGGGCGACATGATGCCGACCGAACCCGTACCGAAGCCGGTTGGCAAGGCGGCGAGAGAACCGACCCTCGTTGCGGCTATCAAACCGCTCGGCCAAGGCTTGGTAGATCAGGGGGACGGGAACCTCCTGTTCGAGGGCCTCTTCGACTGTCCAGGTGCCGGTTGAGCCGCCGGCAACGTGGTCGGCCACATCGCCCAGCGGATCGTCGGCAGTCCGTTCCTCGTGGAACGCCTCCTCACAGAGTTCCAAGAGCCACGACCGAATCACTGCCCCGTTGTTCCAGGTTCGAGCGACAGCTTCGAGATCCAGCTCATACCGACCGTCGGCCAGTAGCTCGAACCCCTCGCCGTAGGCCTGCATGAGCGCGTACTCAACGCCGTTGTGTACCATCTTCACGTAATGTCCCGCGCCGGAGTCGCCCATGCGGTCGTGGCCATCCGGCCCAGTTGCCACCGCATCAAAAACAGTGATGAGTTCTTCGTACGCCCACTGTGGGCCACCAATCATCAGCGAGAACCCTTCCCGAGCACTGGCCGGGCCGCCGCTGGTGCCGCAATCAAGATAGGCTGCCGACGACGCTTCAGCGCGTTCGACTGATCGCTGGAAATGTGAGTTGCCGCCGTCGACAACGATGTCGCGCTCACTGAGATGTGGGTCGAGATCATCGAGGGTTGCATCAACTGGTTTGCCGGCAGGCACCATCAGCCAGACGCGCTTCTGTTCGCCGAGGCGTTCGACAAAGTCAGCGATTGAGTCCGCGCCTGTCGCGCCTCCCTCCGTCGCCGTCGCCACAGCGTCGTCATCGAGATCGAAGGCGACCACGTCGTGACCGCCGTCTATCGCGCGATCAACAACAATCTGGCCCATCCGGCCCAACCCAATTACACCGAGTTGCATGGTCGGCCTCACTCAGCGAACAGAGGTAGTGATTGTGATTCATGCTGGAGCACAGAAGCAGTGATTGTGATTCATGCTGGAGCACAGAGGTAGTGGTTGTAATTGATCGTCGAACACCTCGGGGATTGGTTGTAAATCAGTTCGATCCAGACTGGCACCGAGAGCTATAGTGATGGAACCGCAAACAGCGGCATGGACGAGCGAATCCGGGAACACGCCGCAGTGCTTGTTGACTGGAGTGCCCAAATCGACGCCGGCGACAACGTTGTCGTCAGTGTGAGCGAAGACGCCCACGAGCTTGCGGTCGCTGTTGCCGAAGCACTGGGTGAGCGGGATGCCAACATGGTTGTACTCTACGACAGTGCGGAGGTATCACGAGCGTATCTTCAGGGAAAAACGATAGATGCAGCCACTGCCGAGAGCGAGAATAGCGAAAGCGAAGCCGAAGGGGATGGCAGCGATACGGAAGCTGTCGAACCAGCTTTTGATCCAGATCCAGCCTACGAAACCCAGCTATACGAACACACTGACAGCTATCTCCGGCTTGGGGGCGGCCGCAACACAGCTGCGATGGCTGACGTGGCCGGCCAAACCCAACAGGCATACCGTCGCTCACGGCAGGGGATTCGGGACGCGCGGCTGAACACTGACTGGGTCTCAACTGTCCACCCGACACGGTCGCTGGCTCAACAGGCCGGGATGTCGTTTGAAGCCTACCAGGAGTTTCTCTACAACGCCGTGCTCCGAGATTGGGAGGTACTTGCCGAGGAGATGGCCCAACTGAAAACGCTGCTTGATGCTGGCTCTGAGGTTCATATCGAGACCAGCAATACTGATCTGTGGCTCTCAATCGAGAACCGAACCGCAGTCAACAGCTCGACCTCAGTCAGACATGACTCGCTTGACATCCTCCTCCGCCTGAATGCGGAGGAATCCCGAGGTTAGGATATTACGGTTTGCAGTCTACCACTTGTGCCTGCGGTTGGAATCCGCTGGACAAGTCGTAAAGGTAGACTCCGGGCTGTGCCAACCAGCCGGTACTCCTATCCCCACCCAAATTGGATGCAGACTCGGAGTTACTTTCGTTGATGTCGAGACGGATGTTCTCCGCCCCATTCACATCTGCGTTGAACGCCGCATTGCACTCCTCACAGACGTACAAGCCACGCTCAACACGCTGACTCTCATCTTTTCTACCGCACACGCAACACGTCTTACTCGTATCGCGCTCGGACACTTCCACCACCTCGATCCCCTCGACCTTCGCCTTGTATGCGAGAATCGAAGTGAACCGGTCGAACGCCCATCCGTGCAGGTCGAGATTACCATGCTTCCCCCAGTTCTTCGACTCACTGTTCTCGTCCTCACGGACACCTTCCAACTCCCCGATATTGATCCGTCCAACACCCTTCTCGATACATCGGTGGACGATGTGTTTCGCTAACGAGTGGAAGAAGTGTGTACGCCGTTCCGACCACTTGTGATGCAGTCGTGTGGCGCTATCGCCATCCGGATCATCGCACTGAGCGATTTCCTTGGGGAAGTAGTACCCATCTTGCTTCAGGCGATTGCCGGGGTACAGGTCGGCGTCCTCGGTGCTGTAGCTGACGGCCGCAAAGTTGCTGATACCGAGGTCGATACCCGCTGTCTCGGTACCGGGAGCCTCAGGAGTCTCGATCTCGTCTTTGCAGACAAGGTGTAGCTCCCATACCTGCTTCTGCTGGTCGTAGACGGCGCGGACTTGTTGCAGGTTCTCGACCGTGATGCCGGGGCGCGTCTCGTATTCGACAAGGATGTATTCCCACGCTTTCGGGTGTTCTTTGTGGTTCGCGCCTTTCGAGAGGCGAACACGGTTGTTTTTGGTGTCGTGACGGATGCCGTATTGCTTCCACGTCACCGTGCTGCGTGGGTGTTCTTCGTGGACGCGGCGACCTTGATCGTCGTAGTAGTTTTCTTTGCGGTAGCCGGGCGGGTTGTCCCGATCATCGTCTGAGGAGTACCACGAGTTGAAGGCTTCAGCGAGTTCCTCCAGAACCCGCTGACTGGACTGTGAGTGCAGTCCCTTGTAGGTTGGATGGGTCTTCAACTCGTCTTTCAACTCCTCGTGATCAGGAATCTCGCCCGTTTTCTCCCAGACTTCGCGGGAGTGGTAGTTGGCGACGTTCCAGAGTTTGCTGGCACTCCACCCGTGACGGTCAAGTGGCTCCTCTACCTGTGAGTGGTTGCGGATTTTCGCCCGATGGGTGCGGTGGACTTCCAGCATTCTGAACGCCTGTATAACCACTTATACTCGCTTCGATTGTAAATGTTGGTGTTTGATAGCGGTGGAATATCCGGCCTTGCCACCGGTAGTAGGCTGTGGATGGTATGTCGGATTCATCCCGCGCCTGAAGGCGCGGGTATTCTCCTTGCTCTTTACAACGACTGCGGGATGTTCGGCTGACTGTTGCGGACGGTGAAGTGGTCGATTTCAGTGCCCAGCAGGGCGAAACACTACTCGGTGAGATACTCGATACTGACGAAGGCGCGCGCCGCTTTGGTGAGTTGGGAATCGGGATGAACCGCGGAATCGATCGTCCAACTGATCAGATCCTCTTTGATGAAAAGATGGCTGGCACCGTCCACCTTGCTCTCGGCCGCGCCTACGATGCCTGTCTTCCCGAGGATGAAGCAGGCAACGACTCAGCCGTCCACGTCGATCTGATTGCTGATATGCGCGAGGCGGGAACAGTAGCAATCGACGGGGAAGTGATCCAACGAAACGGCGTCTTTCGGTGGGAAGCAGCGTTCGACGAACAGAGCTAATAGGTGACTGAAAGCAGACACGCCTGACGGAGTCGAACAGCGTGGGGCGACAAGCGCGGTCAACGCAAGAGGGGTTAGTTTCCGCGTTGGCGACGAACCGCCCACTCCTGTTTGGAGACGACATACAGCAGTACCTCGGTCGTCAACGTGCTGGTTTCGGCTGCTGGGTCGGCTGTCGAGTAGTGGATCGCGCGGTCGACAACCCGGAAGCTGAAATCGTCGCTTCGGTCGTGGTCAGTCTCGCCGCGTTCGATCTCACTCTGGAAGTTTTGGAGACTGACGAGATCACCCACCGCCGGGATTGGTGGATCGGTTGCTGTCAGCGCGCCAATCTCCTGTTCGGTGTCTTCATCAAGCAGGACGATCTCTGTCTGTTCGGCTCGTTGCGCTGTGTCGGGCTGGCCCACGGACGCCTGTTCAGTCATATACACACTAGAATACTAATATGATAATTAAAGTATCGGGTTTCGCAGATTACTCAGAGACATTCGGCGAATGGGTCTTGCCACAGTGAGGACATTCGACCTCCTCGCTGCGGAGTTCCGCGCTCTGCTCGCGGACATCCCGCATCACAGAGGAGATGCGCTCCTCAGCATCAAGCTCCTCGGCGACCGAGAGATCAACGCCTTCGACCTCAAGTAAGAATTTGGCAATCTCGGTGACCTCATACATCAGCTCATCAAGTTCTTCGGCGGTGAAAAACCCAGACATCGCGCCATACAGAAACGTCGCGCCGGCTTTCGTTACCTTCCCTTCAAATGAGTCGCGGGCCTGATTGACAGCCTGCGGGCTGTAGGTGTCGGTCATGAACGGAACGAGTTCGGGAAGATTCTCACCGATTTTTGTCATCTCAACGCCGGTTTCAGTGCGGAAATCCGCACACAGCCGCGCAATCGCCCACTCGCGGGCAGTGATGTAGGTTCGGTCGCGGAGAAACTCGTTGACGCGGTCGTACTGCGCGCCATCCATCTTGGTGAACCGCTCGTATTTCCGAACGTCTTCGGGAATCGCATCCGCTTCCGACTCGGCCGCGGTGTCGCCTGTGTCAGTCTCCGTGTCCGCGTTTGCGGTCTCGGCAGTCGACGACGCGGAGTCTGTCGCTGGAGAGTCATCGGCGGATGAATCAGCTGACGATGGCTCATCCGTCGCTGACCCTGCTGTCGGCGGCTCGTTGGTCGAATCGGGCGTTGGCTCGTCGGTCATAGCGGCTCTCCGGTCGGCCGGCTGAAAAACATTGCCGTGAGATAGTTCCTCAAGCAACGCTTTTGCCGACAGGCCCTAACCGTTTGCATCATGGATGTACTGGTGGGAATCGGCAGCCCGGACACATCGGTTGCGCCGCTTGAGCGCGCGAGTCGGCTGACGGCCGCAACAGGCGACAGCGTGACTGTCGCTATCGTTGGCGACCACGACGACTCGGTGCGGGAGCAACTGGAGTCCGACGCCCGCGGGGTCGCTGCCGAGGCTGGCATTGAGCTGTCGATCCGGCAGGTTGCAGGTAGTCCCGGTAGTCAGCTCGTCGATATCGCCGAAAGCGAAGGGTTTGATGAGATTATCGTCAGCGGTGGGAAAACAAGCCCAATGGGAAAGATCACGATTGGTTCGACAACTGAGTTTGTGCTTCTGAATGCACACACAACGGTGACGCTTGTCCGATGAAAACTGATATTCGCTACCCAGAAACGATCTCTGGGCCGTTTCCGACGCCGCCGCTGAGCTTTACCGATGATGCCGGCCGAGAGATCGAGATCCGGCCATATGACGGCTCTGACGCGGAGTATGAAGCACTGGCAGCAATGTATACCGAGTTCGATCCCGAAGACCGCGCGCAGGGCATCCCACCTGGCAAGGAGTCACGGATTCGCACCTGGCTGGATGGGATTCTCGCCGAGGATTGCTACAACATCATCGCGTGGGATGGCGATACCGCCGCCGGCCACGCAACACTCGTGCCGGATGCCGACGGCGACGATTTTGAGTTAGCGATTTTTGTGCTGCAGGCGTACCAACAGGCTGGGATTGGGACAACACTCATCGAATCCTTACTCGGCTACGGCGACAGTGTCGGTATCGATACAGTCTGGCTAACGGTCGAACGATGGAACCATCCAGCAGTCTCACTTTACAAGAAGGTCGGCTTCGAGACCGTTGGCGCGGAAAACTTCGAGTTGGAGATGGCGATCCGAATCGGCGAAAGTGACGATCAGAAGCAGTGACGATTGGGATTAGAGGCAGTGACGATTGCGATCAGAAGGCTGCAAAAACTGGGTCGTTTGCGACGAGATATTGACACACAGCTTAGCTCAATTGAGGCGCTAAGCCCCCTTCCTCAGCGAGCGCCGACCGAACGGGA